>Ga0065711_1029022_pt1 | contig 37978 bp, 11 predicted proteins | sample Hoacrofraction12_FD_59098 | JGI IMG/M metagenome (GOLD analysis project Ga0065711, IMG submission 59098) | Hoatzin crop microbial communities from Cojedes, Venezuela - Epithelial fraction 12 v2 (version 2) | ecosystem: Host-associated > Birds > Digestive system > Esophagus > Crop | place...
TCGTTGTTGTGTTTTCTCCTTATTTGTACCGTTGTTGTTACTGTTTCCCTTTGTTTGCTGTTCTGTTAAACTGCCCTTATCCCTACCCACTGGTTTCTGCCTTTTTCTTTTCATTCTCCTCCGCACGCCGACGGGGGAAGGGCAGCAGCGTGGCGCTTTTGTTGCCGGCGGCAGCCAAAACCAAAACAGTGCACAGCCAGGCAGCCAGCCCAAGCCAGCCAGTGGAAATATTCCATACCATAGACGTCATAAAATATAATAGGGGTTGGCCAAGGGGCAGGAATTCTCTTTTCTGTGAGTTCAAATCATCTCTTTTCCAGGAGTTGGAATTTTTCTAGGAGTTTGAATTTTTTCCTTGAATCTGGCGAGTTATGTGAAATTCATGAATTTGGCGAAATCCACAAAATTTGTGAAATCCAGAAAACCTGTAGGGTCCATAATTCCTGCTCAGAGACTGGCTACACAACTAGCTGTTTGGTGGTGAAAAAAAATTGTATTGTGTATAGCTTGTTTTGCATGCTTTTATTATGATTATTATTAGTAGTAGTAGTAGTAGTTGTAGTAGTATTTCCTTTATTGTGTTATTAAGCTGTCTTTGTCTCACCCCACGAGTTTTACCTTTTGTCCATTTCTCCTCCCCATCCTGCCTGGGGGGAAGGGGAGGGGTGAGCAAGCAGCTGTCTAGTGCTTAGTTGCTGGCTGCTGGTCAAACCGTGACAAGCAAAAAGGACTTTTTCACACCAATCATCATTTCCTCTTGAGGACATTTAAAAGTATGAGAAGAGTATTAGGATTTAGGTACACCTTCATTCTAACAGTGAGGTTTGTTTTCAGGCAGTTATGACATTGCTTTGGAGTAGGCAATGAACATCTGAACCACATGAGCTCAGGGGAGGTGCTTGGAGAATCATAGCCCAAGCCAGAATTCCTGGAACATATCGCCACTGCAGCTGTGTTAGAAGACATGACCAACAGTGTATTTATCCCTACTGTACCTACAGTAGCTTGTTTGCATTTTTTGAAGCTGAAGAATGCGGCAGGATTTCAGAGGTACTTAAACAGATTGACTCCCAGTGACCATTTATACCAGGAAGGAGGAAAGGAGGAGTAAGTGTTTCTGAAATTCGCCTAAGGCCCTTCTCTGATTTTTGGAATTTTATTCGTGGAAACCAGAAACATGTAAAGAAACTGTTTGCAAATGGCAGTAAATAATTCAATTTTTAAAATACACCATTATTTTAATAAAATTGTTATCTTTTTCCCCCAACATTTAAAATAGAGAGCTGCTTGGCTAACAAACCATAATGCTATATTTGTGCACTTTTAATTCAGTACTGGTTTTCATCTAAAAGTTGCTTAGTATAAATCCTGAGGGGGAGGGAGAAGAAGAAACAATTATTTAATCACAATTATTTAATTATTCATCCCTAATACAATAATACAAAAATTAAGAATCAAAATGTATTTTAAGCTATATAACCACATGAACAAATAGTAAATGACAGAGTTAATCAAAGAAAAGTTACATTTTGTGTGATGGCTATATTTGGTGAAGAAGAAGCATGTTTTCAAGGACAAATTATCATATGCGAATACAATTTTCTCTGGGGAAAAAAATGAAAGAAACAAAACAGAAAACACAAACCAAGAGAGAATTCAGTTTAAAAAATGTTCTACGCATTCTCATTCAAAATATTATGAAAGTAGACAATATCTTTCAGTAAGTCTATTCATTTTCACTACTGGTTGTTTTAGGTACAGTTCCCCTAAAAAGCATGAAAGCAGAGCCCTACCCAAATTGTTCCTCCTTGCCATACAGTTAGCCACAGGGAACAGGGCAGACAGTACAACTCCAAGGACTAGCATGGCAACTACACTGCTTTTTGTCCGGAGGGCAAAGCGAGAGATCTGCAGGACTTCACAGCCTAAGTCCCATTTAACCACCCCTGGGACTGGCTAGTGTCAAGATCCAGGACCCAGTATAATTCAAAACTCTCTGGATCATGAAAGAGAACTCAGGTGTCCTCTTTCTGGAAAAGTGTTTTATCCATTAGGTTACAGACATTCATTTTGTCCCTCCAGCTCAACTAATGTTGACTTGTCTCTGCAAACACAGATTCCACTAGCATGATGCCAGAACATTTACCCCAGCAAACCCTATAAATGAATAATTATGGCTTTCACTTGAGAATCCTGTATTGTGAGCTGAAAAGTTCTTGGGCAGAGACTGGCAGTAAAAACATGACAATAAATCAACTGACTTTTGTCATTTTGCATAGCAGGAGATGACTGCCACTTCTACAACTGTAAAACTGTGTGTGAATGAACTCCCTTATAAGCCTCTGTGTATAAGAAGATTCTGGGTTGTGATTTCTGATGTATCATACCCCAGAGAAGGATGGGTTATCCCTCAGTTATTTGTAGTCTGATGTCCTGCATTACAGGTTTGCTATTCAGTATCTAGTATAACCAACTTCTGATGCAGGGGAAGGTGGAGAGATATTTCCATGAATAACTCATTTTCTCAGAAACCAAATTCTGTTGAGGAGAAAAATAGTTTCCTGGTCCCACAGGTAAAAGAGAGAAAAGCCATTATAAATCCACTCTTGCCCCAAGACTGATCTTGTCCCCAGAGCATATCCTGTATTCTTCTTTCCAAGTGTGTTCAGCTGTAATTTGGCCAAGTACTCTAGACTCTCTTTCCTTGGTGTCTGTAAGAAGCTAGTTTTCACAGTTCCTCAGATAACATACTAGCACTTGGGATCTTGTTCTCATGTACCTGTTTCTCCTTCTTTAACCAGATCTGGAACTCAGAGAGCTGGATTTCACACGCCTGCCAGGAAACCAGATATTAGGCATCCCTGGTGTCGTGATATCGTAGAGTCCTTATCATTCTAGCCCAATGTACCCCTCAGAACAATTCCCAAGGTGGTGGAGCTTGGAATAGCCTCCCTCAGAGCCACATCCAGTAGGCACAACTGACTTATAAGCAGGAAGCTGAAAGAAATGTAATACCTTTTAATGAAATAGTCTTTTTTATGCACAGACTGCTTTCATGGGGTATTTTCCTTTAGTGTAATCTTATTTGACAATAGTCCTTACACTGACAACAGGAGCTTTCAAGAAAAAGAAAGAATGAACAGCTTTTAAAATTAAATGCATGAAGATATAAACAACACAGGGAAAGTAAAACTCCAGGTGAGCTCCAAGGCACTAGGGGGTGGAGGTGGAGGAAAGGGAAGCAGTGAGCAACAGCAGTGTTTGAAGCAGGGAAACCAAAAAGAATCACAGGGCACAGACTTCCACTCAAGCTTCTCCATAAGGCTCCACAAAGCAGGTGTTGGCCTGCCCCCTCCCCAGCAGCTGTCCTCAGCAAATAAAGCCATGAGTGCTTTTCTATGGCTTGTCCTTTAAATGTTGAAAAGGGTAAAAATCTGATATCTTGACATTTTTTCTATGTATGCAGATGAAGTAACTGCATGAAATGTAGGTTTTACTGGTATTTTAAAGCTAAAGTGAGGCAAACATTAAACCATGGTTTGTAAAGGTTTAACTTCATTTCAATGTAAACAGTGAAGTTATGCATAGTTGTGAATATACACCTGTTCTGTTTTGCCCACATGATCACAAAGGAGTCAGTCCAACACCATCCTTGCTTGGACAAAACTTCCACAAGAGATTTATTCACAATAATTCATAGACAATTTTACAACACTATTACCCAAAGTGTGCACTTCATACTCAGAAGCATAAAAAGAGCAATAAAAGGTATTCAGGATAAACTTTATTCTTAGTCTTCAAATGCTGAAGGACTGTATGATTTCTAAAAGACCCTCTCATGCTTTTGTTGCTTAATAACTGCAGCCAAAAATATCTTTCCACCACAGACTGGTGTTGCAAAAGCATCACTGTACCATGCACTCTAAAACCTTTCCTACTATTAAGAATATACCTCTCTTAGAAAGGCACAGGAAAAAAAAAATAGCTTTGCAGTGTACACCAGAGATCTATAAAGGCCGTAGCACAAAGCTACAAGATCACAAAAGGAAGCAAACCTGCAGATCATGAAGACTATTCATGGAGAACACCCTAGGAATGCTTCCTCTTGTTTTCTAAAGTGACTTCTACCTCAAATGCCTTCAAAGAACAAATCTAATGTAACGCAACGTACAGAGAGGCACTTAGCCCAAACCAAGCCACTTAGAACTTCACAGGTCAGCTCTGTCTTAAATTCTGCCAGGGTATTAAGCAACAACTGGTACAGATTTCGTCACTATACTCACTGTTTGCATCTTTTCAGAAAAAGAGAGCAGCAATTTCATTATGTTGCACATCATGATGGTGCAACCTCATAAAAAAATGCAGTCAAAATAGGTATATTGATCACAGGTTTCTCCAAAATAAGCTTTTCTTCTGGTCCCTGCTGGGGAAGATTAATTTCTACTCCAGTGTCTCTTCTGCTCCTCTGATGTCACAGTCTGACAATCAATATTTTACTCTTCTGAAGGGCTAGGAACATTTAATTTTTAAAAAAGATACGCAGTCTCTTTCTGATACGTAAATACTTGTAGTGATTTTTGGGAATATTTTGGCTTTTTGAAACTGTTTTCCAAAAATATCTTGTGTGTATATGAATATATTTAGAGTTTAAAAGAGCAGAAGCAGAATAAGATGTGCTATATTTTATGAACAAAACCCACCTTTTGGTACAAGCTAAGCTAACATAATGCATTCTATATTGTGTATTCTGTGTGTCTATTCTGTACATTTATTACTATTATGTATAATTATTTTTGAAATCTGTGTTTTTTCCTTACTCTCTTAAAAATGAAATTGTTGGATGCATGGAAAGTAAGGATGGTGTGGAACAAAATTGTCTTTCTTGTGATACCAAGATTATCCGCAAGAACCAAATCTAGCCTTTTTTCTGCACAAATAAGGGAGTTCTGCTTAGTTTAAGCATGTGGCACCTCCCTGTACTTGGCACTGGTAAGGTCGCTCCTGGAGTACTGTGTTCAGTTTTGGGCCCCTCAGTACACGAAGGACATTGAGGTGCTGGAGCAGGTCCAGAGAAGGGCAACGAGGCTGGTGAGGGGTCTAGAGAACCAGTCTTAAGAGGAGCGACTGAAGGAACTGGCACTGCGTAGTCTGGAGAAGAGGAGGCTGAGGGGGGACCTTATTGCTCTCTACTACTACCTGAAAGGAGGTTGTAGTGAGGCAGGTGTTGGTCTCTTCTCCCAGGTAACTAGCGATAGGACGAGAGGCAATGACCTCAAATTGCATCAGGGGAGGTTTAGATTAGATATTAGGAAAAATTTGTTTATCGAAAGAGTGGTCAGATTTTGGAACAGGCTGCCCAGGGAGGCGGTGGAATTACCATCCCTGGAGGTGTTTAAAAAACGTGTAGATGTGACACTTCGGGATATGGTTTATTAGGCATGGTGGTGTTGGGTGGATGGTTGGACTTGATGATCTTAGAGGTCTTTTCCAACCTATGATTCTATGATTCTAACGAGGGAGGTTCACACTCTATTTTCTGCAGGTTCACACCAGAGGGAGACAAAGAGATTTACTATGAGAATTGACTGGCACAACTCATAGACGGCAAAAATGCAGAGTGAGTGAAGAACTTCAAAAATGTGGATAGCTGTAGAAGCATTAATGTGTAAAGCACCCTACATCTATTGGAATTATTATTTTTCTACATGATTTAAAACCATCACTAGTTTTATGTATCCTTTATGTACAAATATTTACACTTATGGCTGTGTAGGCCTGTATAGGTATACACATATGAAAGAATAGCTCTTGACATATATGTTTGCCTTCTGCGAACACTTCAGAAAGTAAAGTAAGTAGCAAGAGTGTTTAGTAAATCAGAAAACCCACAGGAGTACTGCTGAATATGGAGACTTGGTTCTTAGCTGCAGTTATGCAGCCTGACAGTCTGATTCTAATATTTACGTATGCACAATTAACTAACAGCAGGATCATCCCATCCTTCAGCTAGTCTGGTCAGCTGCCCAGAGATGCTAAATCAGAGGGGTGGTGTGCCTGGAGCACTTTCCAACAGAGTTTCTGTTTCATTGGTTGTTAGTTACTCACATACAAAGCAGAGATTGACAGCATTTTTTTTTCCCCGCTAACGATCAAAACAACTCAGGACAGGGCTGGGTAAACATCCTGGCACATGGGGATGGTTATGTGTCAGATATTTAATGCTGACAAAGACCAAACCTCATATCAATGAACAATAAGCCTAAGTAATAATCAGAAAAGACAAGGAAATAGATGGAATGCTAGAAAAGGATTATTATTGCTGGGGACTGGAAATCTAACGCAGAATGAAGCCTCAGGATGCATCACAGAAAATAATATAGACATTCTTAGAGGTTTTATTCAGCAGGACAAAAATCATGGCACAGTGTTTGCAGCAAAACTGAGCAGAATTCAGTTTTTCTAATAACTAATCCTGGAAATTAGTCACAAGGTTATCTTTGTCATTTTGTTTTAGAGGTCTATTAATCTATGTTGAGCTGATTGCTTGGGTAGACATTGGTTCTTATTAAGTGACTGAAAACTCTGATTCAAAAAGAAGTGGACTGATCCATTTGCGAATTATGATGAGGCTGGCATCCATAAGACTTTGGAGGGGAATAATTATGAAACGTCAGTCATTTCTTCATAACAGTCTGTCTTCAGTCAAAGTGTGTTGTAAATAGAAGTGTTCAGAAATTATCAAAGGAAATCAAGTTTTGTCAAAAAATGCTACTTCATCCAGTCTGAAGTCTTTCATTTAAAACATCTTGGGTTCAATCAGGTTTTAGCAAACTCAAGGCAGAGTTCAAAGAGAACCCTACCTGGATTCCTGCAGAGTCTGCCTGGGCTACGGACATTGGAAACAGCTACTACAGGTCAGATCAAAACTAAGTTAAAAAGAAACTGCCAGTGAACTTGGATTCCCAGTTTTAGGCCAGCTTTGCTTATGAGGTATTTTTTACTGCTATTTAAAAAAGAAAACTTTATATCTAGCAGCTACAGCTCAGGAGGGTGTGTTTTTTATAGAATTGATGATTATCTTCAAGAAGGGCTACATAAACTATTTAAAATTAGAAGAATATGAATAAAAATGCACATTGCTCTTCCACTATATTCTCTACAGAAACTGAAACAAATTAGCCTACAACTGACGTTTTAGGAATACATACATTATGTGTGTGCGTGTATATATATGTATATATAAAAATATATAATATCTATTATATATAATACATATAAAATATATACAAATATATATATATAATATATATATACAGTTTGTAGTGCTACAGATGCCTCACAACACTGGATTTGGTATATTTGGTGACCTTTGAAAACAAATAGCAGACATAGTATACATTACCAAAGTGTGAAGAAAATAAATTCATGCACACATAAAATGTGAGTAAAGTAATTTTACTTAAATATTTTCAGGGTCAACATCTATTTGAGAGATAAATGTCTAAAATTTCAAAACATAATTTTGCATATTTCGATTCCTTTAGAATGATTTGAGGTATCTCTGGCTACTGTTAATAATACGGTTTAAGGTGGTAATATATATGGACTACGTATGTGACATCCATAAATATGCATATTTAAGTATCCAAATTGCTAGATAGACTTTCAGAAATACAGAGCACTTGGTGATGATAACAACATTAAAACATGCAGACAGTATAATTACAAATATTTGGGTTTTTTTCACCAAAGTAACCAGCAAACATATCAAGAAAAAATGTATTTACATATCTTGTTCTCATGTTTCCTGTCTCAGATCATGATGGCACAGCACATACATGCTAACATATAAAGAGATAGTAGACCAGCTGAAGGGTACACACTCAGGCATATGTTTTAGCATTGTCATCCTATGTAAGATATTTAACACAACACTGTATTTAAAGCTAAAAAAAGTTTTAAGATAATTTTTGAAATACAGAATCATTTCTGAGCCCTTCTGTCTGAACCAAAAATAAGAAAACTGGCGTGTTTCTTATCAACTTATTTGAAAGAAGAATCCTATTGAAAACTAAACTCATTTCAGCTACATGCTGAAGTGATTGTGCTAAAGGCTCTTACTGTAGAAATGGAGCACACAAGCCAAAAACAATACAAACGTTTAGCTGCTGGCTTTAGCCAGTCTCTTTCAGTGCAAATCATAATTGCTTTAGGACTTTCTGAATCCACTTTTGAATTCAAAGCTTCAGACAAATAATTGGATTTCCTGAAAACATGCTGAGCTATGTTGCTCTCCCTGTCTTGCTTTATGTCCTCAGGGCTCCAGTCTCTGCTTTATATCAAGCTGCACCTAGTAGGCTAATTGGAGGGATGGGTAGATCACTCTGCATTAACATGTCCATCTGTATTAAATAAAATCTCCTCTACAGTCTTTATCATCTTCAACAGAATTATCACTTCAGAGTTGAAGAAAAAGGAAATCAAGTAAAAATGGCTGTGTAATTTACTAGTGGCTCGGGTGCCTTAGCCTGATAGAGCTATGATCCAAGCCAATTATATTCTAGCTGACTTATTTTTACAGTGCTTTGACATTGTGTACTCACTTCACGTGTCTCACTGACTGCAGGGCAGCTCTAAATATGCTCTGGGCTATCTGCCTAGACGTTTCTTTCTCTAGGTAAAGTACAGCTGAAATACCATTTAAGTTTGATCTGCAAGGCTTGTAAATATATAATATCAAAGATTCAGCCCTTCAGTTTCCCAGTATTGTGACAGGTGTACAAAAGATCTCATATTAACAAATGAGGTGTTTCTTTTTTATTGTTGTTATTTAACATTAATAGCATGTAATAAGCTGGTGACTTTTTTTTTCTCCCACATGTGTAGGAAAGGAATAATCAAGCTACCTTGGCTGCTGAGACAAAAAAATGTCCATTGTCTGTGAAATCTCTGGAGTCAGGTTTGCACTAAGAGTTTCCTGGCATAGCTGTGCTTGTTCAGTCTGAAAAATTCACACCTTCCTGCTGACCTTACTGTGTCAGAAAACACTAAAACCCAGCACTGTGAAGATGCAGTGTTGCCCTAAAGGAGGTCTGGATGGCTTCTCTTAACACATTCAAGGAAATGGCATAACAACACTGACAGAAACTCTTTTCTTGTGTCTCAGCACCAGTTTGATGGTACTTTTCACCCCTTAGCATGCTACTTGCAACCTTCTTTGTTGCTGCTACCACCTCTACCTCTTTTCTCTCTCTGCTGTCCTAAGCATAGCAGAAGATGGAGACTCCTGTCTAGTCTTCACAGTAAGCAACTATCTTCTGCAATCTCTGTCTATTAACTTGATGGGTTTGACTTACAATTCTGGTTCTGTGAGGATTTTTTTTTCAAATGAGTTTTTTTAATGGCTACTGTGTTCTTGGATTCTATTGTGCTTACTGCCAGCAGAAGCCATTTTGCATAGCTGAAGTAGGAAGGTTGCCGATACTGCAAAAGAAGCATGCATTAAAATATTACTGTGCAGAAGCATATCTACCTGACTGTCTTTTCCATTGTATTGCTCTTCTGGTCTGGGTCTGCATGAGTTTAAAATTGTTTTTTTCTCCTACAGTTTGTACCTTTACGTGATATATCGAAAGAGCCTTACTGAAAAAGACCAGAATTAGTGCCAAAATCCTGTCTTCTGGCAGTGGCCAGGAGGGTGAGAAGGGCTAGTGCCACCGGCTTCCCATGTGCCTCCCACGAGGCAGCAGGCATCAGCAAACCACTAGTCACTTCAGGGCTTACCCACTGCTCTAGACCAGTTCTGAACAGATTTATCAGCATAGTCCCAGTACTGACCCTTCTGAATTCCACAAATTACTTTTCTCCGTGTTAATAACTGACCATGTATTCCTACTTTCTCTGTCATGTCTCTTAGCCAGTTTTTACCTGTGGAAAGGCTTTCTTTATTCTGCCAAGACTACTCAGTTTCCTTCACACCATGCCTTATTCAGGGCTTCGTCCTCTGAGAGCAGGTCCTCAGCAAGCTCGTTTTCTTTTGGCACTGTGGAGCATCCTCACTCCTGGTTTGGCACAGCTGGGGTATTGTTACAGTATCTGCCAACTAAGGATGGAATTTATTACTGAGGTTAAATTCTAACCCACCCATACCCATCATCATTTGAAGATGTGTAATAATTTTGACAAACCTTAATGGCCATTCCATATGCCCATTTATTGTGGAGTGACCTACAAACTATCATATTAAAAATGGTCACGAAAACATACCCACCATCTGTGGTTATGTTTGCATTTTCTTTGCAGCCCTTGACATAAAAGAAATCTGTTTTATCTAGTAATAGAAAAGTTGGTCAAAGCTGGAAGTAAAACTGAATATTAGATAGGGTATAGCATCTTCCATCTTTAAAAGCTGACATTTTTTTTTCAGAAACAAAATTTAATCTGATGAAGAAACCCTCTGTGAACAAAGTAGCTGTAACCATTATGAATCAGACTACCGTTTCATGTGCAATTATTCCATTTATGTCCAGATAAGAGGTTTTAAGATGAAGCAGTGAAAAGATACATCTGAGTCACTACACAGGATGTTAAGCTTTCAGGATAATGCATGCAGGAAGGGACCACAGGAGGGCTCTAGTCCAAACTCCTGGTCAAGGCACAGTCAGCTATGAGGTCAGACTGGGTTGCTCAGGGTTTTGTCTGGTCTTGAAAACCTTGAAATGCTCAAGGATTAGGCTTTCACAGCCTTTGCTTGACTCAGCCTCTCCTGTTTCAGCTTATGCCTTTGGCTGTCATTCTCCCAGCATACACCACTGAGATAAGTCTGGCTTTATCTTCTCAAAAAGCTCCTCTTCGGTGCTGGAGCTGGAGCTGGTATTGGCTCCCCTCAAAGCTGTCTCATGCCCAAATTGAACAAAAGCTATTGCCTCAGCCTCTCCTTAAACGGCAAGTGCTCCAGCCTCTGACCATCTTGTTGGTCCCCATGTTGTACCTGTTTAATTTCGTCAACATTTTTATTTTCAGAGCCCAAAACTGGACTCAGTATTCTAGATGGTGCAAATGATTGCTGACTAAAGAGGAAAAATAACTTCCCCTGGACTACTGGCTATAGTCCTGTTACTATAACCCAGGTTATAGAGAGATAAATATGTAGATAACAGCACAGGATAGTGGAAAAGTCTGAGCTATGACTTCAAAGGCTTGGTCCTTCATGGCATGAGCACTTTAGGACAGGGAAATCACTGCTTAACTTCTTCAGCAACAACAGTATGATCAGACAGTGGCTGTAACTTTCAGCCAGTGGAACCATTTCAGTCTCTAGAGATCTCCAGGTCACTCACTTTGATGAGTACCTTGTGGGCTAAAAGGAGTTCCCTGCACAAGCAGAAGTCAAAGGTTGACTGTGACTAGCATCCCAAGCCAGAAGCAGTCAAATACAACCTGTCTTGAAAGGGTGTGTGCTTAACTTTGAATATTGTCAACCTGGTTAATGTGGAATTCTACTCAGAAGGGTGAATTGGTAATAAGGTCCCTCTACACCTGTTGTCTCCTGGATCAGGGTTTCCTCCCCACGAGCTTTCTACTGAAAGAAAATAGGTAAGGGCACTGTGCCAATTTCCATCTACAAACTGACGCCCACCTCCATGAGAAGCTGAAGTGACCTGACATACAGAACAGATTTTGTGGATGAGACTGTGCGGCTGCTTGAAATATGACCAGACATCCTCCACAAGATTCCAGTGGTAACTGCTTGATTGGCATAATTCTTTATGGAGGTATTTGATTGTACTCTGAAGTTTGGCTAGGTTAAGGAAAAAACTTATACCCAAGACGCTACCTCCAGAATCCTGAATGATGTTTAACTTTTCATTCAAAAATTTTTTTTTAAACATCATACTTTGATGTTAAGGGTGCAAACACAAACATTTTCCTTGAGACTGCAGACACATTACCAAGGCTACAGTGAGGAATAAACCTCCAAACTTCATGCCTGTGTTGGAAAAAATCAAGACTAAATGTCACTTAGGGCGGAGGCTGCTTTGTTTACGGAAAAGACTTGACTGTCCTCATTGATGTGATGTGGAAACCCCTAGGGTTCTGCTCTTCTTTTTCCTCACGATCTTGTGTAAATTACCATTTTATGACCATTCTAGACAGAAGGCAGTTAACGGCTTCATTAAGAGAAAAATGAATTTCTCCTAGCTTTTCACAAAAAAAGTCATTGGCTTTGCATCACAATAAACAGGTTGCAGAATCCAGATCCCTGCAGCCAGTTATTATTTAAGGAATAAAATCCTTACAGCCTTTTGGCATCAAGCCTTACAGTTTTTGTGGGAAAGGGAGAAGTTTCATTATTTTCCTTCTTGCTATTTCATTTATATAACTGAAATGGAGTGTCTTTTACAGTTGACTGTATGTACTTTTGTAGTTCATAGATGTAAAGCAGAAAGGACCCTGTGATTCCTAAATGTTCTGCAGCTAAGCCTCTCTCAAGACTTTTCCAAAACTTACTAGTACACCTTTCAGGCCAGAAACCGATACTTGGATAGTTCTGCTCAAATCCCTCTGCCAGTCACCTGACAGAAAAAATGCCTGTACTGCTGAAGTAAGGAGGAGCCACCTTTGTTTTCCTAACAAGAATGTATTTCATAAAGTTTTCTCTAAAGTCATTACAGAGACATTTTGTTAATTTAATGCCCTTTGGATGTTGAGACTAGCCATAGTCAGCCACCATTAACTTTTTGCTTCCAACAAGCGGATAGCGAGAGGAATGTTGGAAAATGCAGTTGCCTTGCAAGGGACAGCCCCTACACATGGAGAATTACTGAGATCTGGGAATATTGTCTTAAATGAAAGGAGTAGTAAATTCTCAATCTATTGTGTTCTTCCAAAGATAGAGATGGGAGGTAACCTTGGGACATGCATGGAGGAAAGATTTTCAATTCTTTAATCTGTGTGAAAGATGTGTAACAAGTCACAGTCCTTAGAAGTCAAAACCAGAGAGATTGAAATTACAAATTCTTTTTCTTTTTTTTGTAGTAAAGGTAATCAACTGCTTGAGGATCTCACTTCAACCAGTAGTAGTACTTAATAAGTTAGAGTCTCTAAATCTTGCTCCCAGAACCCTGGCCAAGATTCAGTTATTGCAGTAGTAGACCCAACTGCATAAAAACTCATAATCTATTAAAAGGTGATGGAAATTAAATGGGTTTCCCTTACCATCTTTCAGGTAAGAGGCAGAACACTAGCTTTAGAGAGTCAACAATGCAGTAGGCAATGCAATATCAAGGATGATAAAGAGAAGGAGATGGAGGACTAAGGTGTAATCAGTGCAATTGAAGATACTGTACAGATAGGCAAAAGCAGTCAGAGTAAGCACTGGCAGAGATGCATCACACCACCTGCAGGGTGGTATTGAGGTGGCTTGGAGGGGGGTACAGAAAAATGGTAGTCCTCATGCATTGGGAGACTAGTGCAGCACTGAGACAGATCATCCTGAGCAATGGTAGAGGCTCCCTCCTAAGAAGTTTGCAAGACTTAGCTGTACAAAGCTATGCCTGATCTGCTCTGTTAATTGTTAGTCATGTTTCAAGCGGGAAGCAGTGCTGTGGACTTACAGAAGCCTCTCCCCACTGAGTTTTCTGTAACTTGGTTATTCTGTGATTCTAACTGTATCACTGGAAACAGAAGGGTAGTGGGGATTCTGAAAAGATCGTGACATCTTAAGATCTTCAGAATGGTATTGCTCATTTACTAGGCTATTAGATGTTTTTAGCAATATTTTCCTTGTCGTATTGCTAACAGTTTCACTGTTATCACAGTGTGAAAGAAAACTTATTACAGAAGCCTAGTTCAAGGCCTTGTGCTTCTTAGGGAGGTGAAACACACACACATAATAGTGTAGACAGCAGAATTTGTGATTTTTCATATATTAATTCTTCAGCAGAGAGCATATATGAACTGTAAGGTTTACTTTGCTTAACACATATATATTAAAGCTATGGTTTAACTGGTCATCACTGCCAGGTTTAGTTATTCAGTTAACAAGTCTTAACAGTGTATTCTTTCTTTACTGTAGACTCCTAGCAGTACTGAGCAGGAATAAGACAAGAATTCAGCTGGTTGAATTTTCCAAACATCAGGTTATTTTTCAGTAGTAAATATATATCTTTTTTAAGCTTGGAATACTTAATGAAATGTCTTCAGATTAACTCCTTTTATCTTTCTGTTTAAGGAGCAGATATGTACTGGAATCCTACAAAGTACTTCTGAAGAGCATAGACTCATAAACCTCAGAAATTTCAGTAGCAATTAGTTGATAGTGTGATCATTACAAGTATTTGAATAATGTATATTTTATATGTATCTGGTTTGAAGTATATAAACAATGTTTTCTTCTTGATTTCCTGTAAAAAATGTCTTAGCTTACTTGTGATACAATGAGAAAAGTATATGCATCTTTTTATGAATAGATGTTTTAAACTCATCTTTGCTTTTCCTTAAGACTTTTTAAGACTTACGTTCTGTCAAACTAAAGATTTGCTGTGGATCTGAAGTGAAATCTGGCATCATAATCACTTATTGTGCTTTGGCAGGTATTTTAAAGTACATGGACTAGATGTTGGATGAAACTAAACCAGAAGTTCCACTCCAGGAGTGTACCTCACAAGATGCAACCACGAATACTCCATGAGTTGTTTAATAGTCATAGAGCCTATCTAAAGAAACGACTGTAAAATGTCTGTAGGACACAGCATGCAGGCTGTGTCTTCAGCACAGATTCTTTTGTGCAGCGGGTCTGCTCCTATAGTGCTGCACTCCTTGTTAGTGCAGATGAGCCTTAGATAATGAGGACATATAAGGCTGTAGCTGAGCTGGAAACAAGGGAATAAGTTCACTCCCAAACTGAGGTGTTTCTTTTGTATGTAGCTGGAAGAATAATAGTTCTGAGAAGTAAAAAGTAGACAGCATTCAGTATTGCAACAACATTTTTAACTTTGTGATTCACTAAGCTGTACAAGATTTTATGCATCATTGCCAGCCATGTACAAAATAGACTCGTAATATGTAATCAAAAAATCAAAACATAATCTCTAAAAAAGGGCAGATATATCTTTCCTTTCTGTATTAATGCGGAAATCTTATTTGATGAAGAAGTTGAATTATTCCACTTCCAATGTTTCACTAATTTGGTTTGATATAGCATAACAAAAGAGTTAGTAGCAGTATAGATAAATGTCTAGCCAGATATTGGCAAGAAAAAAGTTGTAGTATATCTTCTCACATACCCCAGAAAAATTCAACAGGTAACAGCTACAATAAATGTTATTGCCCTAGTAAAGCAAATTCTATATAATTTTCTTCATCTGTACACAGTGGTATGATAGTTCACGATAGGCTGGAAATGTTTATGTATGTCTCTAAATTAAACTCTTCCAGATCTTAGTATCATAAGAAATCCTCTGCAAAATATTCTTGGTATTAATCTTTTGTCAAGCTAAGCAATATTATCTAATTAGGTGTTAAGTATGTTAAAAATGACATCTTTAGAGAGAAAGGGATGATTGGGCTAGAAGTGGCTAACTATCAATTTTTACTTCATGATAGAATATTTGCATAAAATTTAATTTTATTTTACCTGAAGAAATTGTATATATCAAAGGTATTTTGGTAGAAAACGCGCTTTGTGTAAATGAAGATATATGTGGTACAGAAATTAGTAATTCTCTATTTTCTACTCGTGATGTCATAATCTCGTTTTGGTCCATTGTACTCTATACAGCTGGCATTCACTGATGAAATGGAATGGAAAAAACATACATTCACATTTAAGCAGGATTTTATCAGCTGGTGCCAAATTTAACTACATGCATGCTTTTTGAATCTTGATCTTTCATCCACAGAGAAATGCTGATGCAAAACATAATTCAGTGCGTTAGGTAAATATGTGAGCACCTTACCTCATCTTTTTTTTAATTTAAAAAACTCCAAAACATCAACAACAAAAAACCCAAAACCAAGGAAGAGGAAAAAGTAAAGATTTTCTCTGCTCAAAGAACAACATATCTATCTCTCCTATAGAAAAAGCAGTTCTGATTCATACTGCCATTCTGGGCAAGAAAGCCAAAGCTGTTTTCCAGGCCATATGCTTACAAGGGCTGGAATCTCAGATGAGGTGATGAAAGCAGTGTTACCATCCCAGATTTTGCCCACAAAATAAATTCTAGTTATTTGAAATGTCACTAGTTACTGATGTTAGAAATATGATGATATATACTTTCTAGGCTCCGGAGCTTTGCTCCCACCCAGCAAGTACGATTCAAGATATGGGCACAGCACACAGATGCTTGAGGTCTCTGGGCTCAGAGCCCTGTGAAATTTGCAAAGGAGACTATTTCCAAGATCACTGTACAGAAAAGTGATAAAAAACGTTGCAGTAATGACTATTCTGTGACTCTGAATGTCACTTGTAAAATGATGATCCGGGGAAAAATCGTACATGCATCTATACACACCAGTGAGCTCTACAAAGTATTCCCTGTGGGTTTTTTTCCACAAGCTTTTTTCCTAGGGATCAGGAAATGGAACAGGTGCTGACATTCTTCTGAGCATCATCCACCAGTGGCACCAGGCTGAGCACCACACATAATATGAGTCCTTCATAACACGATCTGTTATCTTACTTCTCTGTACTTTCAGCAGAGGTAATTTTATGATCGGAACAATGTTGACATTCCAATCATCACAGCAAGATACTCGAAATAGTACTACAAGTCTCAAAGGAGAAGGTAACTCAAGGTCCTAAAGCTTTTATTTCAACATTTCAGACTCTGACAGATAACTCTGCATTCAGTTAATTTTTTAGTCACAACCATCAGGGCCAGAGGCTGATTTTTTTAAAAAAATTAAATAGAAATTGTGGACAGAGATATGGCACCTTTAAAAATATTATCGGGTTATTGACCTAATACAGATGGGACACTACTGAGCCCTCAGTTAAAGGAGGCTTCCTGAAGGACTGGTAAAATAAAATCACGTATTTAAGGGACAAGCAGATGGCCAAATGAAAGGAGAGGCATCAGAGCTTTATACTGACACTGAGAAGACGTAAGTTGTTGAGAAGACTTGAGATGAATTGATTCACCACAGTAGATCCAGAGAATAACATCAGAAGTTTTGAAGCTGAAGGAAGTTTCTTTAAGAACAGATCTTATTGAATGCTTTTATTAAGAAACAAAAAATGTTAAAATGATAAAATATGCTGAAGACGTGAGGTGCTGTCAGCATGATGAAGGATTAAACTGGCATACAGGAAGAACTGAAATATCTTGAGACTGGAAGAAATGGAAATAAAAAAGAAATAATATTGCAGAATTGAAAGTAATGCTTTCAGAATACTAGCATGAAGAATTTCTATAACCTTGTAATTTACCAGTTGGAAATAACAGAGGAGAAGAAAGTGTAATAGTTGATCACACGAATAACCTGCCAGCATGATGTGCCCCACAGTGTGTCTTAAGAGGTTCTCTCCACCTTAATTTCTTCAGAAAAAGGTAAATGTAAGAGTCCGGACTGACTCTCCTCTTGAACTCTCTGTATAATTCTGGATGGCCATGTTCAAGAGAAAAAGTATTGACATTAAAACATATATAGGGATGATCAGGGAAGTGTTGGACCTACAGCATTATTGAAGCCAAGATAAGCTTGATACCTGTAGTCTAGCAAAATGAAAGTTGAGACGGGTTACAACAGTTGTGCATAAATATATCAAGAGATGGAGATAAACACTGGGAAATGAGAAAAGCCAGGTACAATAAAGGATGATGTTCACGTAGGAGCAACAAGCATATAAACCGTCAATGAACCAGTATGGCTGAAAACTAGAGAGAAGTTTTGTGACAGAGTGGTTAGAAACAGACACTCTGCAGCAGAATTGAGTAGCTAAACTTAAAATAATATATATTTTTAAGATCAATCATCTTGATCAGTGCACACAAAGTATTATATGTCATAGTTTCAGTAATAGCAGGAGACAGAACTTGATTATGCTTATTTGCTTCCGTTTTGGAGCATGTATTCATACACTATATTGGCCAGTTAATAACATAAGAGTTTAATTTTTAATGATCTTCTGAAGTATATTAAAACTAAAATAATTAAGGGAACCTACTTACATCTCCCTCACAGGATATCTGCTATATGCCATTGTCCTGGGTTTGGCCAGGACAGGGTTAATTTTCACCAGAATCCAGGAAGGGGCACAGCCGGGTGGGCTGACCCAACCCCATCCTGGCCAAACAGAGCAGGGTCTCCCATACCATGTGCCGTCACGCTGGGTTGCGGTGGGGGGGAGCTGGGGGGCAGGAACTCTCGCGTGGCTCAGGAGTTTGCGGTGGCGGTCGTGGAGGGCGGCTCTCTGGGTTGTGTGGTTTGTGTTGTGTTTTTTCCCCTTATCTGTATCGTTGTTGTTCTTGTTCCCTTTGTTTGCTGTTCTGTTAAACTGCCCTTATCCCGACCCACCAGTTTCTGCCTGTTTTCTTCTCATTCTCCTCTGCACCCCGGTGGGGAGAGGGGCAGCCGTGTGGCGCTTTTGTTGCTGGCCGTACCAAACTATAACAGCCATGCTCCTATTTAGCAAAAATACAATTTTATGTATTATTGCATATATGGAGTCATGATTCCTAATACTGGAAGATACTAGCTCATATTAATTGACATAATATTTTTAGAACTATTTGCACCATGGATCATTACATGTCCTTCTGAGTTTGTGGGGGATTTCAGTCCAGGAACAGAAGCAACTTTAGACATCTTAGATGATCATAAGTAGTAAATAAAGAATACTGCACTTCAGAAACAAGGTCAGAGGTCCACCCAAGCCTAGATGGGTCATTGATCTGTACTGCTTAAAGGATGCTGGTTTCTGAGGCCCAGGAAGGCTCTTTAGACAGTTGCCCTGTAATCTATGAAGACAGCAGCATATACAGATTTGTACAACAGTCCTTCCTTTACTGTAAATAGCATAACTCCTTTTTATGCAGCTTTTGCAAAACTGCAGCTGGATACCATCAAGTTTTAAATTTCACTTGCATCAGTTGTATGCAACATTTGTCTTGTCTGTTTGCAGTGAAATTTCTTTGGGGTTGTAAATGCACATTGCTGAGCGTAAAACTTTCTCATTTTAACCCAACCTTTTGCATTAATCTATTATTACTCTTTATTTTATTTTTCTTATCGTACTTTTGGGTGTTTTTCTTTTTTTAGGAGAATATGAGGGATGTTATCACTTGGTCATTAACTTTTCTGAATTACGTCTGTACAGTTATCTTCATGGTGTGTTTTTTTCTCACTTGCTATTCCTTTTGTCAAACTTTTCCTTTCTTTTCTTTTATTCTTGTCGTTGTAAATTGTTGGAGACACTGATTTATATTCTGAAATATCATCCTGAAACCTAAAAGTATCTGCATTTCACCACTTGTTTGTAAGAGTGGGTTTGGTGTCTGTAGCGTGAAGAATACCGTACCTCTGTACAATTATAAACTACTATTATTCCTGTAGGGTTTTAAAAAAATATTATTTTATATACAGCTTTAAATATAATTCTATGATGGTAAAAATTTTTAAACATATTTCTTTCTACTCCAAATATTAAATAATGTTATTTTCTTTGATTTAGGTCCTATACTGCAAATGTCCCTGAAAGTTGAAATGGCAAATATGTGTTATGATATATAAAAGAGGAAACTTCACCCCACATAACTATTTCAGATGTAGTTTGTCTGTGTTTTGTAATAATGAAATGGAGGTAGTTGTCTTTTTCCATGCAAAGTAAAGGGTAGAGATTTATTTTAATGGAGAAGTAGTAATTGTAGTGGAATTTACCCCTGCAATATGGAAGTGATTCTAACCATTCTATTTAAGTAAAAGAGATTAATTAAAGAAATCACTGTTACTCTGTAATAATAACTCAGATGCTCTCTGAATTTGGCAGAGTCACTCATGGTTAACTTTTGGCCCACTATAGATTAATGTTAATTATTGTAATCTTTATCCTTGCTTGTGAGAAACCACATTTAATATATCTATTGTATCTAATGCTGACACAAGGCAAAAAAATAATGTGAAAGTGCAATAGTGTATTTGCAGTAGATATAATCAAAAGTGCATTTAGAAGGACCTTCCTATCCGTTGAGTTTCTACAATGGAAGCATTCATATCCCCAGTATGAAATTTGCTTGTTACATGCATGTTTTCAAGATTTACAAGTTCCCTAGGTGAGCTGATGGGTGCCTGTCTGCCTGTTTATCTCTCCTTTATCTCCCCAAATTTTGAATGCTTCAGTTGATTTTAACCAAATGTGACTAACTTCCTCTAAGCTGCATGAGATCTTCAGAAGACAAGAGTTATTGTTAATTCTCCAGACAGCAAGAGAAACAGATGCATTATTTCACACTAGTCTAGAGACACAGAAGAGAGACTACATGAATGGCCCTGAAGTTCAGCTGAAGCTAACCACCTTGCAGATACTAATGTCATTCAACCCAATTCAATCCTAAGCAGAAGCTTTTCATAAATCCTGGATTGCTCCAAGAAAAATCACTGGGACTTGAGAATGTGCCTTCACAAGAGTTAAACAAAAGGAGGAAATTCCATTCACAGCCACTGCAGCAGAGACATCAGGAATAGCTTCATCTGTAAAATGTAGTGGAGAGGGCTGTTTACATTGCACATGATCTAAGGATGGGAGTGAAAGAGAACTGCATAATGATATAGTTGCAAAAGGGACTATTATCAAACAGTTACAAGAGAATTTTTGTTGAAGTTTGGGAAACAAGTGCATTTTAAAAGCATTGGCCTGTGCTAGTGATACTGATAGATTGTGGAGATGGATTTTTCCTCTTTTAAAGAATAAAAGGTGACAGTCAGTGACAGTCAGTATACCCACAGCAAGAGTTGCTTAGGTTTAAAAGGGCGTCATACGGTATACAAAGTCTCTGTTACATTCTACTGAAAGTGGTTCAAGAAGGATTCATTGTTTGCTAAAACAGGCTGACAAATACGCTAAAATAGGCTTCTCAGTAGGAGGTGCTGACAAATATAGCATGTGAACATCAGCTTCAGTGACTAAACTGTAGAGCAAGAATGCAAGAGGATGAGAGGAAGAAAGCATTTTTCCCTCCAAGCACAATTCTATTCAAATCAGTAGCAACAATAAAACCAATAACTGAGTTAAAAATAATTACGTGTAGTAATAACTGCTTATAATATGAAGTAGATAATGTAGTTGCTGCTGTTGGCTTTGGATGTTGCCGTGGTGCCTAGCAGTCCCTTTCAAGCACCAAACCTCTTCGTGCTGAGCAAGTACAAGCTTTCAGAGTTCCAGGGAGCTTTCAGTTTAAATACGAAGAGCAAATGCTTTCCTGACATTGTACATCACTTCAGCAGCACAAGAAGAGTTGTCCTCATCTTTCTTGAGAGCAGTGACTAGTATGCCAGAGCATGCTGTCTCTTACCATTTTCCCTTGATTTCATATATCTTTAAAACATTTTTCCCTTTCTGATGTCTCCTGCACCTCTAAATTTTTAACTTGACAACATGTTCAGACCACAGTTGCAATATTTTTCTGCCAATGCATGAGATCTACATTTTTTGTAAAAATAATCAAAAATGGAAGGCATTGTGCCATCTGGGATGACTAAAATCACTGCTATTTTACTCTGAATTTTATTGCTTCACTGTCTTTTTCTGACATCTGTGATATCAATTTCTGAACTACTTCAGTGGCGAGCCTGACTTTTAGAAAGCAGTATGACAAATTTTTGAAGCAGATCATCTGAGAGCAAGAATCGCCTTACTCAACAACAGGAGCTCTGTGGTTTACATTAAGTTTTGTACTGATTGTAAAGTTTCACTTTGATATTGCAATCCCTCTCACCCACACTGCACTTGGCTGCTGCCCACCAGTGGTGCATTGTAGGGAATACATGAAAAAAAGAGAAGTAAACATTATAGCTATTTTTATTACATTCATAGCAATAATATATGCCAAAGCTAAGATATGGTTAGCTACTGGTATGTGTCAGAGAATAAGAATACGGTGAATATTATACAATTATATATATCAGGGAATTCTTACTACATTTTTCTATGCTGGTTGCTAATTTTCCTTCAGCAGGGATAACACCATGAAGTATTTGCTACTGAACACACAAAAACAAAACATTTTCTACTTTTTCTTTGCCATATTGTTCACCTAGCAATGATATACATATTTCAGTGGATTACTGAGCTACTACTATTTTGCTTGTCTAGAAAGACTGAATGCCTTACTTGCTGCTTAAATGTTGGAAGTCTTCATACCTTTATATTTAGGCAAATGTTTTAATACTGAGCAGACTAATAAACTTCTTAAACCTTACTAACCATCTGATTTAGTAGCTCTGTATATAATTGCGTTAATCAGCCACTGACCAATAATTTGGAAAGCAAAACATTAAGCAATAAAAGGCACATAAAGTTTTTACTATGTAAATTTATTTAGTCATATAGAAATAAAATCAATTTTTATGTATGCAGAGAAAGAAATACAAACTTCTCTGCACTTCTCACACCTTTTTGCGGTCTTGAGATATGTAAGTAAAATCCATATACTTACTGTTTTGAGGATTAGGGCTAAGGGCCTGATTCTTTATTATATTGCAATATAAATAGTGATTTCCATCATTCTTTCTATTTAAGGACTGGACTTACAGAAGGTATTTTATTTACTGAAAGCAAAAATTTTTTGCAGTTTGCGGTGGCTTTTAAGTGTCTGATTCTATTCAACCACTGTTGTACAGAGAACTTTCTAGCATATGACTAACATCTATCATGTCTGCTTTGTTCCTTTTGTGACATATGGTGTGTAGCATTTTCTTTTAACTGGATTTTTATGTGTTTCAGTTTGCTTTGGGAAGATATCCATGCCTTGGTACTTGTCATCTCCAGTATAATTTAAGGGAAATGCACCTTGCATCGGGGAAGAAAAATGGTGACACTTACCCTGGTCTGTACTTCTATGCAAACCATTCGGTTGACTGAAAAAAATGTACATATACACAATGCTTTTTTCAAAAAACACCAGTAGAGCTATGGTGACATGGAACTCAGCATGGACAAAGTTACAGACTGAACTGAGGAAAAGTAAATTATATATATTCAGTCAAAGAAAACTGTGTGATAGATGCCAGTTCTCAAAGTGATTTTTTCCCTGACTATCAGCATTAACTGTATTTCATCTAGGTTCATCTTCAATAAGCTGTTCTTCATTGATGAGCTGATTATCTCCAAAAACTAGGCCATCCTAGGCATTGAAGGGGAAGGCAAAGTTTGCATCATGTAAATACTACCTTGTCTGGGACCTGTGTTGTCTGAGCATCTCTTGCTGCTGCAAGCAGATACCGAATAGATGTGCAGAAAGAATGTGGGATTGATAAATGAGGGACTGAGTCATGGAGGAGTGTTTTCCCATAGCTATTCTGAGTATGTCCTGCCAGGAAGGATGTAAATCCTTCTGATTAATTCAGCTTGCCTCCAGCACCTCTGTGAGGAAAGCCTCCATTGTCTCCTGCTGGTGAAGCTGATCACTCCAGATGAGAGTTGGGCATCTTACACCTATGCACTAACAGATGGTAATCATCTAACAAAACACTAAACCTGCTTCTACTCAGCGAGATGACCTAAGTCTGCGTAGTCTTAAATATATATTCTCTGCATCACCCAAGTGACCTTGCAGATGTTTTTTTCCTAGCTCCTCTATAATTTTAGCTGGGAGTGGAAGGGTTGATGACAAACAGCGGGTACATCTCTTGTGTCTTTCTTGCAAAGTGTGTGAAGGAGAAACCTTTTGTTCTCTGAATTAAATGCTGGCTGTTTTGGACTTGAGTGTCTATGAATGTTCAGGACTATGTTTTGTCAGCCAGACAGGGCAAAAGTTGGATTCACAGTCTAAAGTCAATTACGGATGTCACCTAAGGTGAGACCTTTATACTTTGGAAATATTAGTACATTATTGCTTGACTGGTACAGGTGAAAGAGGTCTGCATTATCTGAGAAGGCACCTTAAATATATGCGGTGTTTGTGAAGAAGGTTGACTCAGGATGACTCTTCATAGTGTTTAGTGCTGGGTTCTTCGGCAGGTGGTTAGCAGTGCAGCACTGACACTGGATTAGCATAGCTCTGGCAGGTGAATCGAAGGCTTTCGGCTTTTATACAGCTTCAAATTAGAGTTGAATAATTTATGAAATTTCCACTGCATCAGGCTTCGTTTTTTATTACTCATGTGGATGCTTTCTCTTCATGTGGTAGGTGACATTGTAACTTTTTTTTCACAATTGTAGAATTGTTTTCCATAAGATCATTTCTAACTTGTGGTAATGACATGGTCGTTTATTGTCTGCCACTGTCATGGTACAATGGCTAGGAAATATCTGTGTTGCACATTTGATTGCACGTTTTGCGGTCATAATTTCTAGTAGTGCCTCTTCTGGATAATTTCAGTAAACAATATATGCATTCTCCCTGTATGAGACAATAGTCTATGCATATTTATGTGCAAGTCACCTGACACCTGAGCACATTTTTTTTCATTTCATATGTTGTAACATATTTCTTTCTGTTATTTATTAATTTTTAAATGACCACATTATTAACAGTAGCTGTATTATTTGACTTATAATTTTCCTTATGGCTTTTGGATGCTTGTTAAGATTTGGATGTTCTTTTGCTGCTTCTACACATCTGTTTTGGCTTTGTATGTTTTTTCTTTCCATTTCCATTTTCATTTCATTGTTCTTCTACAATATAAATTCTTTCACTGGAACTAGCGATCTGTTATGTTTTCATTTCAAAATAGATATCCTGTTTTTGATATATTTCCAGTAATTAACCTGTCAGGATTTTCTTTTAATCTTTGTACATAGTTCATGCATACTCCTATCAGGAATTATTCTCCCAGAATGAGAGATAACATTTGCTGTCTATGTTCTGTTTCACTAGATTTTTCTCTTCAAACCATTTTCTATAGTCTCAGATTTCAAATTCATTTGTGCACTCATGTCCAATTTATATTTAATACAGGTTTCATTTCTGTTTAATGCAGTATTCCAGTCAATGGACATGGTTTCTGTAGAACAGTTCACATAAACAAGTCCTCTTCATTCATGTCATTACTTCTTTTTTACTGTAGATGAAATCATCTTAATTCTGGACAATTTCATGTCTGAGGGGAATATTAGTGGTGTCATGTCCTTTGTTCAGAATAAGTATGCTTTATTTCTCAATAGGTACATTTTATCATTGTTGGAATGCTTTTAAAAAAGAATTAATTTCTTGCAAGTACAGTGGCCATATCCAAAAGCTTGTGTTTATGTGTTATGAGTATTTTCACAGGTTTGCAATGTCATTCTGTCTGTATTTTGAAAATTCATTGCAACGCTTTGTCTCTGTATGCAGCTTGAAGGCCCAAATGCTTTCTTTGTCTTTACCATCCTTTCACACAAACTTGTTACCTGGTCTTTAGACTTAGCTGTTTTTATCCATTCTTCCAGTTCTTCCAAACGTAAAATGAATTCCCCTTGTGGTTGGCTTCTCATGCCTCTTTGAAGTCTTCCAAAGTCTAGTGTCAAATTAGGGATTTTATGGAAACAATATATTTACTGTTGCATACTTAACTCAGTAGCTGTATATATCCTTCAAAAATTTCCTTGCTTTGTTACGGTTTCCTGTAAAACATATATTGCTGGGAGTTTTTTACTTCTGACTTCAGCAGTGTTGTCTGGTAACTATTCTGTTTTTATGTTAACTCAACACGATCAGAAGAAGCTATAATTAACATGTACACAATTTTTTTCTTTATGGCTTCACTTGCTTTCTTGAGGAAACCACATTCTTGTATTCTAGCTGTTTATACATTTCTGGAGACAAGGTCTTTTTCAATGGTCTTTAGATTTTCCATCTACCTCCCCCCTTTTCCCTGATTTCTCAGTTTCAAGACGTTTTCTCCGCAATACTGCACAGTTCTAGTACGATAGTGTTTATGTGGTGAATATTAAACTCTTTAAATATTTTTGTACAATGAAATTGGCTGTTGAATGGACAATAGGAAAGCTACAAACATTTAGAGGAAGATATCTGGAAGAAAAGCCAAGATCTGTGTGACATATCTCACTGGATCCACAGAGGATATGTGACACCCTTGCTGCCTGGTTCAATATCCATCTACTTTTCTCTAGGAACACTCTTGAGATCCTCCCAAGCATTATACCACAGAAGTATCCAGCCTTGCCAGCATGTTTCAGGCTGTCGTGACTCACAGAGGCTGTCCACGGGTTCCACAGGACCTTTTCCACAAGGCCATGCCGTGGAGCCCCCATCATGACTTTCTACTCCAAGCTATGTTTCCAAACTGCTTTGGAAATGCCAGTATGTCTCCATGGAAGGAGCTACAGAAAGCAGAAGATGCAGCTGCCTTTCCCCAACATGCACACTCAGTGATCTGAGGTTCACCTGTGCCACTCTGCCTTCTTCCTTGCTCCCTAACCCAGCATCATTTCTAGTGTAGCCATTCCTGATCTTCACTTGGTTTGGAGTGACTGTCCCATCCACATCCTGCCTCTGTTCTCCTACTCCACATGGGTGGGAGAGGGATGGCTGACAGCTGCACTAGCAGTTCAGGTACCCTATGTGAGGACATGCAGGAGGAAGGGCCTTGTCTCTGCCAGATGCATGAAGAAAGTTGTGTGGTACTTTTCCCCCTGAACCAGGATAAGGATTGCTCCAAGATACTGGATTTCTCTGGAGGTGGAGATTCTATCTGCGTTCTGCCTGCCCTGTTACTGCTCTAGTTCAGCAGTCCTGAACAAGTGTCTCTGGGTTTGCTGACCACCTGAAAGGACTAGTGGCAATACTGGAGTTCAGATCAACTTCAGTTATGACCCGCAAACCTAGGTAAGGGGCAGCTGGGTGTTTCTAATTATGTTCTGCTGTTTCAATGAGCAAAGTATTTCTTCACCTTTCCTCCTTTCCTGTCCTTTCCTTCCCTTGTTTTTTCTCCCCATCTTTTTCTCCCTTTACTATCCTCTTTCTACTTGTGTGGGCCTAACTTCCACCTTGTGCTCTCTGTACATGTCTAAGTGCTGACTTGGTCCACTAAAACGTTTTGTTGAATTTGTATTCTGGAATTTAATATGTTAAATTGGTTAATAAATAAACCTGGCAAGCACTGGAATAAGTTATGGTGCAGAAGCTTGTGTTTGGGAGCAAGGTAGATGAGAAGGAGGAATGTGAATTACCCCCTTCAGCAGCGATGAGTTGTTAAATCAACTGAAACAGCAACCTTAGAAATACTTGATTTGAAGAAGCCCATGTAGGACAACTATCACAATACTGTGTCATGACTGCAGCGTGGGATGACGAACAAATGGACAGTATGCAAGGTCACCCTGCTCATGGCACCAACTGTATCACAGCTGAAAGCACAGAGAAGGAATGGCATGCCATTATTGATCACAGTCTGTGTCCTACTGCCAGGGGACCTGCTCCCTTCATTTCAGACAAAAAAAACACATGAGATTCAAGGAGTTTGCGGCTGTTCCAAGGTGACTGATGCTGATTTAGTTCCTCTTTGCCAAAAGGCAGTGCCAGAGCTCTTAGTTGGAGTGACCAAGGCACTGGGAGATAGCTGTGAAGGTGAAATGTACATCTGGTCTCAGACGTGTACAAACCTCTGATTAGGCCAGTTTGTCACTATACCCTTCATCAACAGGAAGAATAGCCACACATTTTCTTTCTCCTTACTAAACCACTGCATAAAAGCTTGGAAAACAATATCCTACAGCAGAGTGGAGAAACTTAAATACACTTCTGAGAAGCAGTGGGACTTCCTTTTGCGGGCTTCTGCAGTGGACTGTATGTTGAAAAATCAAGCACCTAATAACATTGTCAGGTGCTTTGGTGGCCTTGTGGATTTTCTTAGTTTTTTGGGCAGAGGATTCCTCAAGAGTTAGACTGCTTCCTGATGTTACACACAATAATTAAGAAAATGTGTTCAGAGCAGGTATCACTTAGTTGTATCAGGAGGTAACTATGACAGAACCAGGTCAAGGGCAGCCTTTCAGCCACTTGCCAGATTTATGTAAGGCAACTCAGTAAACAAATTCTCAAAAATCCTGAAGATAGTCCAGCATCTCTCCTTGTACAAGTTTTTAAGATTTTACTCCAACATGCCAGCAAAGAGATACCCATAAGTATTGTGAATAAATGGTCATGGTAAAAAATGATGCCATTCTATAAACAACAGGGAGAGGGATATCAGACCTTTGAAACCTGAATTCATGACTGCAGTGCTCCACTTGATTGAATCTGATATCCCAACACATGGCATGCAATAGCTAATCAAGAGCAATATTAGTATAAATGAAGCAATATCAAGGCAAAGTATAACTGATGTTGACTTGTGAACTCCTTTGGAGAAACCTGAAGATCGGAGTTTGTCAGTGTCCACCTTTACCTGCCTGACAGTTGCTTTTCATACCTGGTTTTCTACAAGTAGTTGGAGAGTTAGTTGTGGATGGTTGACCTTCCTCTATAGTGCTCACCCGTTGAGAATTTGATATAGGCAGTACTCTTATTTACTGGAACAAATTGCCCAGCGAGGTAGTGGAGGCCCCATCCCTGGAAACATTCAAGGTCAGATTGGATGTGGCTCTGAGGAACCTGGTGCAGTTGAAGATGTCCCTGCTCACTGCCTGGTGGTTGGGCTAGATGACCTCTAAAGGTCCCTTCCAACACAAAGCCTTCTATGACTCTAAGATTCTATGATTCTATGATTCTATTTTCAGTGGTTTAGAGCAGGGGTGGCCTGTCAGTGACCTATGGGCTGTACGTTGCCTGCCAGAATCATTCTATTGAGGCTCTGGCTTGATCCCTCCTGTTTTCTTTCCTGACAACAACTCCCCTATCAAGTCTTACCAATGGGGGCATGTGCCCCTAGGTCTTGCAACTCAGGGAAGAGTATCTGGACCTCCAGATGTAAGGTCTGATCCAACAACGTGAAGCTAAGTCAAAGCTGGAGATGGGGTGGATGCAACTCATACAACTGGTCCAGTGCATGGCTTTGCTTCTACTGGAGAAATTACAGTGTTCTCCCACTGGTCTTCTAAATGAATTCTCCTGAGAGATTTTAGTATATGAAAAGCCTCTCTAAAAAGTTTTTTTCTATAATTTTACATATAGTTCTGGGTTATTTTATTATACTTAACCACCTTGATGTGTTGAGATTATGCTTGTTATTTTTTAGTGCAGCCAATGGCTCTAACACATGATATACTGCCCTCTATCTCCAGCACTACCTTGTTAAATCAACGTATGTCTATCAGTAAAGGATCATTTCCTTCTGTTATAATTAATGATGGCATCAAATATTCGGCCTTGTGTTTTATGTGTGATTCCAAAATTCTTTATCTCCCCTTGATTACAATTCTTCAGTATGACATGAGTTTCTCATAATTTAAATTTTCAAACTTTTTTTTGCATTAAAGAGTGCATTTCTTCAGCGATTACATGTATTACAGAATCTGTATAACTTTCTGTTGCCTTAGCTGCATTATTTATTTTTATATTAGCCACACACGGAACATTACTGTTCTATTTATCTCCTACTGCAAATAGTCTTGTGGAGAGATATAAATCATAAGACACCTGGTTATGGACAGACAAAATTTTAGAAACATCACCATAACCTAAGAGTAATGGTTAATCTGACAGGGCAACTCTGTGTTATGGTATACCAAAGTGTCTGAATATCTCTAAGCAGATTAACTGTTCAAACATGCAGTTTGGCAGAAATTGAAATATTCTTGATTTGCAGTCAAAATACTGTGTTGTTCTGGTTAAGAAAATAAGAGAAAAGGCAAAATGTCTGAGATACTTAAGTTTGACTCTTTTTACTGGGATTTTATTTTTCTACTTCAGGACAACATTTTCATTTGTTAAGTTTTCATACTAAAAAAAGACACATCTAAAAAGGTGAAGAATAAAAAATAATTTTCTAATTTGTTCGGGAGAGCTCAGCTGACCTTAAATACCCCTGAAGTATAAAAAACATCCTGATGTGAAATGATTTCTTTCTCCTTTTTTCAGTTCCTCAAACCAAGTATATGAAAACAAACAAGCAAAATAAAAATCCACAGTTCTCCAAGGTCTTCAGTTTCATTTTTAATTTTTTAAAAGTTTAATTTTGATCATTATTTCTGAGCACACTCTTAGCAACAACGGAAGTCTTCTGTGTGAATATATTACTGTGGTACCGTTCATATCCACACAGCTGGTGCAGCACTCAGATTAGAGGAGAACTACAAACTGCATGTCCTCTCTTATCTCCATTCCTATCATTTAGACTGGTTTTGAAAATTTGATGCCAATTGATTAAACAATCCAGATGTCTCCTGCCAGGTTTTGCCTTCTTTGATACACTGCAATCTTTCTTGGTCACTCCATCCTCTGCCTGATTCTGTTTTTAGCCTTCACCTCCTTCTTTCTACACAGAAATTGTTTCTGGTTTCTGGATTTGCAGAGACCTTGTGTTTGTCTGTTGCTTTTTAACAGAACCATTCCAGAAAAAAATCTTTGTCTTGCCAATGCTGCTTTTCTTGCTTTGCCTTCTAGACTCTGACAAACACTAGCAATGCTTCATTTAGGGTCAGAATGACACAAGAAATCCAAAAAGCAGTGTCATGAATCCAAGTAACACACTGGAAAGTGTTCTGAATTTCAGTCTCCATTCATCCTACTTTATCCTGTAGTGCCCATCAGAAGTGGAGCTCTGGCAGCATCTGTTTCCATGTGGTAGGTATCTGACCCATACTTCTGAAAAAGCTCCTTTATAAAAAGTGCAGAAGCAACCTTTTGGGCAACACAGCCTCCATAACAGCACCATAGTAGAGACAGGGCCATAGTAGAGATGGTTGCACTCTATTTTTTGTTACAGAAACCTCCCACAGGCCATGACCAACCAAAGCACCCAGAACACTAACCTAACTTTCCTGCAACTTGGTCTGAATAAACCATCCTGTTAGGAACTGCAGATCTACATCTTGTCCTTCTCACTAGATCAAGAACAGAGCACAAATCTCACTGCCAGTATCTTCATGTGTGTACTTGAATATATTTCCTTTCTAGCATAAAAGATTTCCCAAAATGATGTCTGCAGAATAGCTCTCCACTTTGAATGCAGTATATAGACCATGATGAGTGAGATGGATCAACATGTGGAGAGATCTGGACTCTTCTTTGGTATCCGTTTCCATCTGTCAGAATTGGAAAATAGAAAGTAATGTGAATCATTTCACATTTAACTGTGATCTCCACTGAAAGGACTGCCAGAGATGACTTTGGCACAGTCTGCCTGGGCAGGTATCCAAGACTGCTCGTTGTACATGTCTTGACTTAAGGAAGCCTCTGGGCATGAGCACCCCAAATATTTTTGCTTAGAAATGAGTTCCAAAACATTTACCATTGATATGATCCTGAGTTTTATAAATGTGTTCATTTTTTTCACATTTGAACAGGGTTTCCTAATGCTTTAGCTGTCTGATGGTATCAAGGAAATTTTACTTGATGTGCACTGAAAAATGCTTAAAAATTCTGCTCTCTCTTCCCTTCCTTTTCTAACTCCTGCACAAGAGAAGACACTAATGAAAAGATCTATTCTAAGCCAGAAGACAGATGAAAAGATATCTTAAAGTGAAAGCAACTTCCCTTGTCTTCAGACTTACTTATATTTCTAACACTTTATTCTGTTGCTGTTTGAAGGAGAAAAAAACACACAGCAAGATAAAAAATAGATACGAATTAATTACAAAGCACTCCTCTTAAATTACAGTTCTGCCTTACCTCCCTTCTGCAGCTAGTGAATGACTAATCAGCAGATGTTGCAGGTTTCTAGAATGACAGGGCCAAACAGGACTGAAAAGTTTGTTCCGTTTCACCTCTTATTATGTAGTCTGAGTGATTGTGTGGGATTTCTTGTTTGTTTTTAATATAGACCTTGTAAATCAGTACATGGCTTCTATAGTGCAAATATTTCCTTAGAGCAAACCACTATCACATTACTATTAACACGACAGATATAGAAAGACATATAGGTAAGTTGAAAAATGTTTATGGTGAGTGAGGGAGGAGCCTGCTATTGAATATACCTACCTACATAACCAGTGCATGCTGAAATTGGAGAATAGCTTGTTAAATCTCTGTGTTCCAGAGGAACTGACAATACATTTTTACACAAAAATACCAGTATTTTCCTGTTAGGTGTCCATTCTTGGCAAGACTGAATGATGTAAAAACATAAATGAAAACAAAAGCACAGTCACTTACTAAAACTCTCTATTTTTCAAGTTCTAATTATATTTGTTTGGTTTGGGAATACTTCAATTAATAGCATTCATATCAGTGTTAATGCTATCAACAAGGTTGCAAACTTATTTCAGCTAGTTAGAAGTTCTACTTACTGTAGAACATCTGGGGAAAAGCATCAAGTTATAGTTTCTCAACATTAAAGATTCCTAGAATTTACATCTACTTTGGAAAGTTTTTGCCTATCTACAGTTTAGGAAAAAAGAAACCTCATATTAACCTTTCAAACTGACATCTAGATCTTTAGAGTTTCTAAATGAGCATGGATCACTTGTCTTTGCTGAAGCTTCACTGCTTTACATCTTTTGAGGAAGTATCCCTCAATGTGTGAAGTCAAGTGCTCCGCTTTGTTACTGTACAAGTGACAACAAATCACACAGAGAAGATTCTAGCCCTGTGAACATTGCTTCTTTTGTTCACACCAGTAATGCCGTGCTGTTTCAAAGCTGGACAGCTTGGGTTGAAAATGTCCTCAAGCAATGTAGGGCTACTGTAAGCAAAACCTGTATCATTCCACCTAATCACCAGAGCAATGAGTATGACCAAGAAAAATGGGGCAAGTGAACAAAAATACCAAATTCTGCCTTCACCAGAAAAGACATTAGATACAGGTCAGAAGGTGTAACTGCTCTTGTCCTAACTCTTGCTCTAAATCAGTTCTGAAACTAAATCACCTACAGATGCATGCTTTGATTTATATCTTCCCAGTAATCACATTATCTACCTATACGCAGCTCAAGGCAACAACTCATAAGCAGAAGAATTTGCTTTTATGTATTAATGTATGCAAAAGGCTAGCTCCCCATCATGGAGAAAAGAATATTTCTTTACCTACATAGTGATTTAAAAAATTATAAATGTTAATTTTCTTTTTATTTTTAGTAAATAAATCAGAAAGGGTCATCCACAGTTTTGAACCATTAATTCAAATTTTCACTTAATTTCATGTCATTGAGAAATGCTTGTTTTGTTTCAGCTCTCAGAAGCAAAGCAATGTTTCATTTTCTATCTGCTGTCTCTTATTTTACCTGCAATTTTCCCCAATGTTTCTGATCAGAAACTCAAAATCAACCAAATGTTTACACTATTTAGCAGTACGTTCTTAAATTTCCCATGCTTCTCTGTTAACAGAGCCAAGATGAATTAACGGATAATGCTATAGAATCTCAACTGTATCTGCAGTTATGATGCTTACTTTGAAATTCTCATTATTTTTCCACCATCTCCTCTCAACATTATTTTCCTATACATAACTTCAAAAAACCTAGTCACTCAAGTTTGAAAAGGGCGTTTCCTACAAACCACAAATAGAAGCAAATGTACTGATACAACACTGAAATGGATTTTTTTTTAATATACTGAGTTGCATGAGATAAAATTGGGGTTTAATGTGAATTGAGTTGGTTTCATGGTAATTATGGCACAACCTTGCCTAAAATGTTTATCAAAACAACAGAATTTTTAAAATCACTTTTCTTTTCCCCTTAGGAATAATAAAAAAATCAAAATCAATAAAAATAATGTATGAATAGCAATCTTACAGTATGTATTCAAAGAGAAAAATTTTCACGAGTTTCCCTGCATGTATTCATGAAAGTTAGTTGTAGAGCTAGAACGTGTTCAGGAATATTTAATGAAGTATGGTTCAGATATTGGTGTCATTTAATATTAGGAAGACAGAAGTGATCTAATGTAGCTTCCTCTTGCACTCATTTCAGCTATGCTCCAACTGAAAGAGTAGCAAGGTTAAGGCCTACTGTTGGCATGTCTTAGATTAAGAACATAGGGCTCTGTCAGAGGAAAGAAAGTGGCTGGATGCACCCAGGGTATCTAAAATGCAGTCTTGTATAATAAAAATAACAATATAGCATTTCTTTGTACCTGAATTGTGTTTCTTCAAGATCTGTTTGAACATATAGGGATATATGTATGTACGTATGAGCGTATATGTATGTGTATCTATAAGACTTAAATTCTGATTTTTTTATTTGCAAATATAGAATGCTTCTTTATACTTGTCCTTCATTATTTTGCACATCCCAAAGCCACTAAAACAATTGTGACCAATGGCTGAAAGCAACAAAATTGCATGTCCATCTATAAAACGCTGTTTTGCTTGGGGCAATACATCTTGAGCAAGTGTATAGCAAATCTCAATGCATTTTAATATTAAAAATTTAAGCCCAGAGAATGGTCTTATCCAGTTCCCAGGCCCCCTTTTCAGCCTTTGGGAAACATATTTGCTAATATATTAAAAATAAGTAATCAGGAGGGAAACATGTATATATATGATAATATGCATTACTAAATGGATAAAATATCTCCAAATACAGCTACGTCATATTTCATACATATGCCTGACAACAAGTAGCCTGTCTCTGAAATGGACTCATGTATATTTAATCCTGTGAGAGTTACCCAAATCCTGCCTGACCAGTGCATCTTTCACTAAACTGCAAAATTCATAAGGAGGGGTGACTCCAGGGTCAGTGTTTGCTTCTTCTGGCTCTGCTGCAGAGCTGGGATCCCATTCTCAAGGTACTGAGTCATCCTCTTCTCCCTGTACCTCTTTACTTTTGTTAAAGCCAGTTACGAGTGGTGCTATGTAGCTCAGCAAGCAGCTAAGCGTTCCTACTTCTGAAGGCACAGACAGGTTTTTTTGTTTGTTGGTTTTTTTTTGCATCACACAGGATTTGTGAATCAGAGGTTTACTGTGGACATAAGCTGTTGAAGCAGCACGAGCGTGCAGCAGCAGTAGTTGTATCTCCAGTTTCTAGAGGTCCCTAAGAACATGATTATTACGCACTAGAAGTTTCTAAGTCTCAGCTACTCAGTGCTATCAATCTTTTTTGACCTCCCTCTGTCCATGCTCCAAGCAGATGAGATCTCAGCTTTTGTTCCCAAGCCTTGCCAAAGCTGTATGAATATGTTAATGTCATGCTGACCTAACCACATCTACATGTCTTCTGGCTGGTTAGGAGATCATTTCATTTGACTGAAAAAAACCCATGTACACACAGTTTTGTGCAGCATCTGGAGTTACTATTACATATAATTGGTGAATGACTGTATCTCTTTCGTTGTTCTTTCCTGTCCCACTCCCTTTTCAGATTTTTCATCTGTCCTAAGTGACAGTTTGAGTCTTTAGGTGTTGCTTTTATGAAGAACTATTCAGCTTCTCTATATATTCAGCTTCCTTATTTGGTCTGGATAACCTTACTGTGTATAGAAGACTCTGTCAAAACCACATATCGCTTCTTAAGATTCTTTCCTTAAACAGCTCACTTTTTTTGAACACTATAGCTCTTCTTTTTGATGAACCTGTAAAAAGCCCCACATTTCTGCAACTTCCCCATTTATCTGGAAACCCATAAATTCTTGCATGGCACTGCATTTCAACATCATTATTTTTCCAGATTTGTTCCCCCTTCCCATCACCATCAGTGCACATTTTATGTCACTCTTTTTCATTGTCTGATCCTTGGAATGGCCCTGGATGGATGTCACCTCCTTCTCTACTCTGCACTTTTAATTCTATTTATAATGAAAAAAACAGACCTGTCATTGTGTTGGAGTTCACCACAGAGGATTTTTGAGAATTGGCCTGCCCAGAACTTGTAGCCCTCCTTCCTAAAATTGACTTGTATGCTAAGAGTCAATATACCTGACACTTTTTATCTAAAGGGAAGTTAGAAAGTTGAGGTTTTCTTTTTTTTTAATGCAAAAAATAAAAACCAACTGTTAAATGTGGCATTACACATATTTTGAACCATACCCTTTTCACTTCATTCTCATTTGTATCTTCATTCATTTCTGACAGGTCCTTTCATGTTTTTTGATGAGCAGTATTTGAACTCTGTCAGTCACTATCTGTATTATTACGTTAAGAATAGAAACAAACAATTATATTGCCATAAAGGTGTCTGCAGGGTTTCTTTAAGAAGCAGATTTCCTGATAAAGCAACTCCTGGCTTCTTTCGATTTTGAAAGGCTTTAAGCAATCTGAAATGTTGCTTTGATTCAGTCATGATAAGCAAGTACATGCAGAAACACTGCAGTACAGAGCTGCTTTTTATACCGTGGCTTTTTACAAAGTTTTAAATTACTAAGGCTAAACGAGTGCCTTAGAAAAGGAAGAATGCCTCTTGCTTGTTGCAGAAACAGTCTTTTCTGCCTGCAGTAGGCAGGACATTGACCTCTACTTGAACAGCCCGAGGTAAGAGGAGTAGCCACTGGAAATTATTTATAACCTGACCAGCTCATTTAGTTTCATCCTCTGAGGCCCTCAGAGTTGAACTGACATAGCAATAATGGCCAGCGAAGTTTTGATCCAATTAATTGTTAATGAGAGGTTTGATTAGCAAATAAAGGGCCTATTAGGTTAGCTGATTGTCTTTCTTTTGCAATACCAGAGGTCAACATTTTTCTTTTTTTAAGTGAAAGAAAAGTACACAGTGTACTCTGGTTAAACTAATCACACGTTCACAGCTGTTGAGTAAAGTTGATTCAGGGATACAGTCAGCTTAGACATCTGTCTATAACTATGCAAATGCAATAGGTATTCCTCATTTTGTTTATGATTAGAGTTTTTTTATATTTCTTTGTTAATTCAACTGCCTCCATCTTTCTGTGCCTGTGAAATATTGCATTAACCCATCCTTCTCCTTGTCCTGCTTTCCTTCAGGCTTCCTTCACTGTTGTCTTTTATTGTAATTACACTGCCAGAATTCTCAGTCAGTTTCAAATTAATTAATTCTTCATATGTATTTAAAATCTCCCAGTGTATATGCAAACACAGTTCCAGTGCATGGTGTCCTGTTCCTGAAAATTTCCCTCTGAGTTATGACACACTTCTGGAAAATTACAGTGACTAAAGAGAAATGCAAGATTAAGGACAGATCTGAACTATATATGACACCTATGTAAATTAAGAGTATTTTGATCTCAGTGCAGCTATGCTGGATTTATACTAGCATAAATCTGTAAAAGTGATTTTCACAAATTGATCCCTGTAGGGTACCTTTTGTTATCTGAACATTTATGCTTCTTTTATATTATCAATAGTGCTTGAAAACAGAATACTGCTCACTGTATCTTCCCTCCAGCCTCCATAATGTACAGAAAGCCACAATCAGAAGAACACTAAGTTTGTCATCAAGGTTTCAGATATTAAAAATCTGGAGATGTGATTGCTTGTTTTGCAAAGTGTGATATAAGTCTTTAATGACATGATGATACTCTGTTTTTCTGTGATCCTACTCATGGGATGATGGATACTACCAAAACCAACAGTTCCTCTGTGTTTCTTTTCACCCTTGTTACTTAATGAAGGCTCATGACATGTTTGCTGAGAGTTGTCTAAACCCTGCCCACATGAGAGAAAAGGTAAGTTTGTGACGGTGTAAACTGGTTATCACAATAATACAAAAATATGCAGAAAACAGTATCAGAAAACCAGTGCAGAATAACATAGTGTAGCTATTTCTGTTGATTTTCTGTGTTTTTTTTTTTTTTTTTTTTTTTTT
>Ga0065711_1029023_pt1 | contig 37974 bp, 26 predicted proteins | sample Hoacrofraction12_FD_59098 | JGI IMG/M metagenome (GOLD analysis project Ga0065711, IMG submission 59098) | Hoatzin crop microbial communities from Cojedes, Venezuela - Epithelial fraction 12 v2 (version 2) | ecosystem: Host-associated > Birds > Digestive system > Esophagus > Crop | place...
GGGGCCAGACTCTTTTCAGTGGTGCCCAGTGACAGGACAAGGGGCAACGGGCACAAACTGAAGCATAGGAAGTTCCGTCTGAACATGAGGAAGAACTTCTTCCCTCTGAGGGTGATGGAGCACTGGAACGGGTTGCCCAGGGAGGTGGTGGAGTCTCCTTCTCTGGTGATATTCAAGACCTGCCTGGACAAGGTCCTGTGCAGCCTGTTGTAGGTGACCCTGCTTTGGCAGGGGGATTGGACTAGATGACTCACAGAGGTCCCTTTCAACCCCTAACATTCTGTGATTCTGTGATCAGGATTTTTCTCCGATCAGCTTAAATATAGGAAAGATGCTATGTCTAGTCATGATGATTTTGGCCTCTATGCTAGATCACCAACTGCCAACCAAGAACAAGAGTTGTTCTTGAGAGTGATATCAGTAAGTCAACACCCAGCCAAGGCAGGCAAAGGTAATGCTGTCACTGTGACAGCACCAACAGGAAATATTGCTACAGGCCAATGAAGGAGGCTTCATACTAGCAGACACCTTAATGAGAGGAGTAGAGTGTCCATCATACAGTAAGATGCAATGACAGCAAGGGAGCAAATGGAGACCAAGTCAAATTCAGGTCAGAGAATGGGCAAGAAAGGAAGAAGTTGTCTGGGAAGGTGTAGGAGAAATGAAGTTTGCCTTCACTCACCTGCCACCAGCAGTTCTGCAGCCATATGTCGGCAGGTCCTAAAGACTAGCAACTCTCAAAGTTTTCCTTTCCAGCAGCCTTATTCATATCCAGAGATAAGTTTTTCTAGAGAAATACTTCATTGCTGCCTGACAGCCTGAAGAAGTAACAGCATAGGAGTAGGACCATTCCTTTCCACTAACAAGTATTTTCACCATGAATGAGAAGCAGCTGACAAATGAGAGGGTTCCACATCAAGTACAAAATCCGTAGTTATCTTTCTCTCCAGGAGTCTCGGGGGTCAGATTTATTAATTCAATGGGCTCCCAGTAGCTGCCAGCCTCAATTAAGGAAATCCGTGTCTGCAGTCCCCTCTCTGAGCCTCTAGTACAGAGTCAGCATTTGGGCATCAGACAGAAAGGAGGGGCCATTTCTTTTTACTATAATCACCCTAAACTCTAAAGAAAACACATCCGACTCAGCAGGCTTAGTTTTCTGGCTCGGATGTTGGGTGCCTACCTTTCTGATTCGGCATGAGGAACAGGCAGTTTGCTTCTCTGCCTAATGCAGGCAGACAGGAGGACAAAACAGAGCTTCTGCAAGTATGAAGTGTAGGCTGCTGAATAAAGCATGAAGTAACTCTCTTGCACAGACTCTGTAAAGTGCTCAGATTACTGCCCGCATTCTGCCTTCCTGGTTCCAAACTCATGCCAAATTAATAGTATCTGAAGTTGGTTTCTTTGCAGATTTAGTCTCTCTGGAAAGTGTTGAAACCAGATATTTTCCCATCATCAAATGCCACAATTAGCACGTTTGAGTTAGTTGACGGAATTGTGTTCACCTTTAGAAATGAAGTCCATTGCGATAGGAAGAGGTAATGATAAAATGGACTGGCATATTGAGACACATAGGTTTTGAAGAAAGCAAAGAGGTTTAAAAATTGGCTAAAAAACTGAAAGGCTTCAGCAGCAGCTAGACTTTAGCGCATTGAAAGTTTGTCTGTAGTGAAGGAGCATTACGCTGGTGCTTCTCCTGCTGAGATGAACAAGTGTTGGCACTGGCAGGAGCTCAAAGATAAGCAAAGCTTCTGAAATATCTGACATGGTAACTCCTTAGCAGGTCTGGAGAAAACACTTGTCAGAAAGCCAAAGTTGCCAAAGCATTGTCTAAGCTGGGGGTAGGAGGAGGAAGGAACTCTGTAGTATATTTCTGTATAGAAATCTTCATCTGAAGCAAATGGCCAGGGTTTTGTGGTGTATACCTTGGTAGTGAATGAGGTAAAAAGTGGACTGCGGTATTGTAAAGGAGGAAAATGTGGTTTACCTTGGCCATATGTCTATGTAGACTATAGTGCTTGTATGGTCTCTTTGACTAATAGTGTGCAAATATTTCACAATCCACAGTGTGTTTATCAGTTCATGGTTCAGTTTGCATCTGTTACTGCTTCAGCATTACAAATGAATGGACAATGTTCTCTTCACAAATGTGGATATAAACTAAGTGTGTTCTGAATGGGTTTGTTGTTTTTTTTTTTTCTTCCTTGCTTCCTGACTTCAAAAATAAGAAGCCCACAAATATTCTCAGTTAGGGTCTTACCATTAAACAAGCAGGTCCTTAGTTTGCATTGTTTTGGTTTTTTTAATATCTCTTTGATTGTCATTACAGGTCAGAGTTATGGAGGAGAAGATAAAACTAGCCAGTGTGAAGACCAGTGAATCAGACAGCACTCTGCACAGGAAATACCAGGAGCTGATGGGCACAGTGCAAGGAAAGGAAGATTTGATCAACAGATTGGAGACACAGCTAGAAAAACAGGTAAAGATATTCTCTGCTGGGAGACTTGTAGCTTTGATGAGTTGGAGGCACTCTGTAATGTATGTTTTAAAGGTACAGATTATGTGCCCATTACGTTTTAGCCTCTCAGCTGCCTTCAGATCAGCTGTAAAATGATGCCCTGCTTAGTGCAGAGTCCTCTCATTCCTTTCTCTTTTCGGATGAAAACATCCATTCAGCCTCAGTAGCCCTCATCTCTTCATTATAGGAGATTGGTCAGTGTCCTTAAAGGACTTCTCTACGTTAGTGTTGAGTCAGTGTTGAGACCCTAAATTTTAAAGCTAGAGTCTGGTCAAAGTATTTCTCTGGCTTCCTAGCATGTAGATCGTTCTGTGAAATCATTATGTAGCCAATCTCTGACTCAGCATATGCTGCTTCTTGGGAGGGAACTTTTCCCAGTGTTCAGCAATCCTTTAGCATAGTTCATCTCTTGTCAGATGTCCTCATTCTAAAAGAGCAGCTGTTTCCCGGTATGGATAGTCCTTAGTCTCTTCCATTCTCAGTTCATGGAAGGAAGGAGCTACATCTACAGCAGGGCTTGTATTTCAGCTCTAGTAAAGGCCTTGCCTTGTGGTGTTTATAACATGAGGAATAAGGTATTCTTAGATGTTTCTAAGTAAATTACTTTTAAATGGAAATAGCTTATTAGAATTTTACACAAAAAAATACTTTTCCATTTCAGTTACATTTTACATTGAACTAATTGTCACCTATTTCAAGGGCAAAATAGACTGGTAAGCTGTCTGAACTTACTCAGACCAAGTGTAGTGTGGAGGTCAGGCTTCAAGTCTTTGTAGTACTGTGGGTTTCAGGTCACTTCCCCAGGCCAGCTTGCTCAGGCAGAATGTGGACAAAGTTTCTGCATTTTGGAGGAGAAAGAAAGTGCTCAGAAGGAGGTACAATAGTGATCAAGGTCTGTCAGCAGCTCTTAAAATCAAAGATGGAGAAATTCTGATTTACCCCAAAATGTGAGGTGTGATTTGGTTAAAATCAACAAACACAAGTAGGAAAAATGTTGTGTTAATAGAAATCTTTTTATTCTAGCAACAAGAGGCAAAATGAGATTCTAGAAATGAAAGCTGAAACATGACAATTTCGGAGAAGAAACACTCTTTATCACTGGTTTAGTTTCGGAATGGGATGGGATGGTGGCAGTGCTGGAATGTCACTGAGGGTCCTTGTAAGGCATCCTATTTGTTTTCACTGGGATGGGGAGAGCTGTGGAGTTCAGAGCATTAATAAGAGAACACTGAGGTCATGTCTGGACAACACAATAGCGTGGGACACGAAGAATATCTAACTGCTTCTGGATCTTAAAGCACGATAACTGCATCTTTGGGTGCTGTGCCTGAGTGAATTGATTCTGCTTAGAAGCAGGGCTTACTAAGCTCTGTGACAATGCTGTTGTCGTGTCACTATTCTACTTTAGGACCCTAAATAATATCTTGGCATTGCACTTCACCATGTAGCATAGCAATATTCAAAATCTTTTACCTCTTGGTCCCTGATATAAGACAAGTCCAGGTCATTAGGGATTCAAAGGCATTACCCATGTGATGGATATTTAGAGAGCTATGGTAGATCCTCTGTATGTACCAGATAATTTCAGACCAGTAGGCATGTCTAATATTCTGACTCCAGCGAAGGCTGGTATCTGATGTTTTAGAACACACACAGCCATATTCAAGGAGAAAAACTAAATAAATCCTCCTCTTGAAGCATCAGATTTGATTACTTTTCTTTCATTATGCCCAACTACAAGTCTTACTGCTACCTATAATGTTTCCAAGGTCTACTTTAAAGTCAGCAAACCAGGAAATTCCCCACATCTTCACATTGCTTTTAATCACAACATGCAATTTCCTGCTATCTACTGTATCTATACGGTATTTGTTAAGTGAGCTTACGCTCTTCAGTGTGAAAAACTTAAAAAGGGCGGGGGGGAGGAGTACTGACTATTTGTTATCATAATTACTGGTATTTGTTCATATCGGAAAAAAAAATCTAGCAGTGAAACCACCAACTGCTACCAGAAGGCATTACCATTGTCCATTTAATTAGAGAAACCAGGGCTGATTTGCCATAAAGTCTATATTCCCCCTCCCTCTCTCCCTTGCTCCTGGAATTGATTTCTCCATGTAGTTCTTTAAATCATTATGTAGGTAGAAGTCCTTTCAGTGACATTGCTTCTGATGAAGCCATGCAGGAGATGGACAGAAAGCTTCAGGTGATTGTGGTATTAGTCCAGCATCTTTCAAAGGAAATACCCAGAAAAGGAAAAAACCACAGCTGAGAACATAGCTGCCAAAACAAGGTTGTAGCAATATTGCCCAAGCAGATACTTGGGGAAAAATGCTCAATGTGCAAATCAACAGTATTCCCATAACACCTTTGTGTGGACTAGAACTTGTTTTAATGGGTATGTAAACACACAACCATTTAGACCATCTCAAAGCCTCCTAGCAGGTCGTAGTGTTTCAAGGTCAAGTTTAGGAGCCTTTTTTATCCCAAGTCTGCTATCTTTTTTTTTTTTTCAATTTACTTTCTCAATAGACTTTTGTGTGTTAAATACACTGTTGGTATTAGTTTCCATCTCATGCACCTTTAAAATCTGTACTCTACACCTGTGCTTGCAGCAATTGAATCCCTTTTGCTTGAAATTGTTATGGTGTTTTATAAAGCACTTACAGGCACTGCTTAATTCTTATTAACTTCAGCCAACAACATGTGTGTGTGTAGGCTGGGGGGAACACAACAAATGTTCGACAGCAAACAGCAACATTGCAAAATCATCTAAAACAGGAAAGGTTGCAGACTGTACTCAAAAGAAGCGGTGGTAGGTGGGCGATCATAACCTGGGCTGGATTTCGCTATTCCACAATGAACTCTTGAAATAACCCTCTGAATTTGACTGCAGGTATCATGTAAGACAACTTAGAGCTTGATTTTTTTCAGAGGCCAGCTAAATAATAATATCCAAATAGCAGTCTTAAATCTTGCGTCTGGAATAGAAGTTTCAACATTTAAGTCACTCCTGATGCAGTAACTTACTAAGAACAGTCAATTGTACTCTGCTAATGCATCTAATCTTTTTTTTGGCACAGAAACAGTTGAGGACTGAGGAAGCCAAAATTGTTCAAGAGAAAGCTGCCAAGATCAAGGAGTGGGTAACATTTAAGCTGAGAGAGGTGAGTCTTCAGCTTGCTGCCAGGTTGCAAGGCCTGTAAGTAGGTACAGTGGCTGCACTGCCAGTGGGCTCCTGTGTAGGACAATAGTCTGAGGGCAGTCGGTCTGCCACAGAGGCTTTCTGCTTGTTTGGCCTTACACACACGCAGTTGCAGTGCTAGGGTCATTCCTCTTACTGAGGGACATTTACTGCTTTGGGCAAACTGTAAATGACAGTGAAGTCGCTAATGTCCAAAAGCGGTCTCTGAAGATTTGCTAGTTGCAAGTGGCTTTCACCTAGCTTTCCTCTGCCTCTCCCTTTTTGGTCTGGTTGCAGTTTCTGTCTCTTTTTTCTCACAAGCAGATGTAATAAACACATGTCCTTTGCTCTTCCTTAATCTGCCATCTCTGATTAATGCTGTTTTCTTACTGTCCAGTGTTTTCTCATGTAACCTCTCCCTGCTATCTGTCCTGTGGACTTATGCCTCTATCTGGGCCTAATTTAATATCCTCTAGAAAAACTGAGAGATAGCAATAGGTCAGCACACAGTTTTAAAGATGCAGTAATAGTTTACAATTGGGAGTGGGGCTATCTGGTCTTTCCCTTTTATTCCAAGTTAAAGCCATAGATTTCCCAATTTATTCCAGAAAGGGAATTTGTTGGAGTTGGAAGAAGCAGTCTTTGTGGGCACTAATTGTGTTATGGTGTGACTTTGTAATCTCGTTAGATTGCCTACTTGCTGTGCTGCTTCTCTTTCATTTTCTGTTGGGAGATAACTTAAGGTGCACGTACATTACTGACTGGTGTGGCAAAAAGGAGGAAGCACAGGTGTTGACTTGGTGTGACCTGCTATGAATCTAGGACCATTCATTCACATTGTGTCTTTATTGGCAATGAAGTTTATGCCAGATTCTGATTCTAGGTGCATACTATGCACAAGCAGACCACTGCCAACTGAAGAACTTTGCATCTGTGTTGCAAATGGGTTGCTCTAGACAGCACCATGGGTGCAATTTCAACTTTGATTCTATCAAGAGGGAAGCCTCTCTGGGTGCACCGCTGCTATGTTGAAGAATGTATGCTGAGATACTTCAAGCAAAGATATGAGGCAAATTTGCAAAGAATTACTTGTGCACTAATTGCAAATGTAAATGCACCCTTAATGTTTTGGGGTTTTTTTTTGTTTTTACGATTGGTCCTCTGGATCCAGGGGATTGTCTTTTACCACATACAGAGTGAGAGGGAAAAATGCTCCTCCTGGATAATAGTTTTTTGATTGTCTCTTTCATGACAGTTATTTCTGGAACAGGATTAAATGATAAACAATAGCAGGGAAGGAAATTAAAAGACCTATTTGAGAAGCGTGAATAGCATATGCAGAGGCTATTTGAGAAAGCATAGGAAAGTGTTTAAGTGGGTTGTCCCGGGGACTTGTTGAATAGAAGAATTTCAAGGTGACTGGTAGACTCACCCATCCTTTTCTCCTTTTCCTGTTAAGACACATGAATGTAATAAAGATGAAGACATGTTCTGTATAGCGGAACACAAGCACGCACAGTTTTGCATTATCTTTCAGTTTTTATTATTGTTGTTTCATAGCTTGAGCTAGAAAATTACCACCTGAAAAACTGTAATCAGAGGCTGACGGAGCAAATTGAAGCCCTTCGGGATACATTGCAAGGTAAATGTGTTCACCTGGCATTGTAGCCTAGTAACCACCACAAGAGTGGAAGTCAGCATTCTTAATTTTGTCAGAAATCAGCACTTGTGACAGTGAGCAAGCAGTAGAATTGCTCTGTTCCTCAGTGGGTCAATTTTTAAGATGGGGAGTAACATTGCTTACCTGCTTAAAAACTCTTAATTGGTTTCCCACCAGTGATTGAACGCAGACACCTTTTTTCCAGGTCTACTTTTGCCATTAAAATAAGCCACTGAGCTCCTGAATTAGAAGCAATACATAGCAAAACTCAGTTCACTTCAGTGGTGCAGGGTAGAAGTCCCTGAGGTATTTCACTTTACCTCCACATGCGGATTATCCTCATCCTCACAGAACCTTTGTTGGCATGTGAACTGAGTAGCTGAGGACTGAATGGACCAAGGCATCAGCTGTCTGGTCTGCCGTTAGAAGCTGGGTTCCTCTATGCTATCAGGTTGGGTTGGAGAAAGCTGCTTACGGTGCTTGTGGTTTTACGGTTCTTGTTGGGTGGATAGATGAAGAACTTTGGCCTGTAGGGCTTGAAGTCAGCACCTTTCATTGCAACACATTTTGAAGACTAAATTATCTCTTAACCATTTTCTTCCTGTTTTTTTTTAATGAGCTTAGTTTGGTCACAGTAAAATGAGCTAGTTCCTAGAACATCACTGAGCGTGCAGGCAGGGGGCATTTCTTTGCTGCGAAAGTCTTTCTGCCATTCCTATCGCTCCACAGCAAGGGAATAGTGCAAAATTCCTTCTAAATCCCACCACGTTTCTAACTAAATGCTTTATGACTGGGTTTTTCTCATCCCCTCTGGCTCTGGCTGTTTGCAAAAAGAGAATGGCTGGTAAGCTGCGTTAATAATCTGGTATTAAGTGTTCTCTGGATCCCAACTCTCTGGGCAGTAAACAGCTCTGCCCTCTCCTCTTATCCTCCATTAGTCTCACTGTACCAGGCTGAATTCAGAGGCATCTGCAGAGAGACAAATCTCCTAATAGTAACAGCATCCTCTGCTTCATCTCCTGTCACATCTAGGAGGCTGCAAAAATACCAATAATATTTAAAATGAATGGCCTCTTTTCAGTCTACAGTAAAGATTTACTGCCAGGGAAAGTGTGTGCTAGGATTTGTGTGTGCCAGCATTGTGTGTTAGGAATAGCTTTGTTAGCATTCAGTTCCTTGTGATCCAAGTGCCAAGGTCAGGCTCTCATGGTTGTCTTTTTCTCAGCTGTGTTTCCAAGAGCGGGTTTCATCCTCTTCACAATCAACAGTGATTTATTGTGCCGTCTGCCCTTCCCTCTGCTACTTTGTGTCTTCAGTTTGTTTCTAGTGCTTTGTAAATCCCATTAGTGGTTAAGCAGTGCCTGTAGAGTTTGATGTTCAGGCAGCATTTTCAGCAGTAGCTGTGCAGAGTCACACTCACCCATATTTATGCAATTTCCAAAGCATCTTATGATTTGCTTCTATTCAAAATCACAATCATAAAGTGAAGTAACTCTGCCACTCTGAGTTTTGTCCACGCTTTCTCATATGCTAAAGCTGCTGTTCAGCAGAACCTGTAGTACTGAGATAGTCTTTAAATCTAGTAATTGAAGTTTTTACAACAAAAACATGTGAGTAACTGTTATAAAACTTGTTGAAAAAAAGCACTGTTTGGGTCATGTAGCACAAAAGGATTGCAGAAAAGCTCTAGGGAAATTCTTGAAAAGACAGTAACCTCACTGATTGCTGCGATAGTGAAGAAGGTCTCAAAACATATGCTATAAGCCTGATCTAGCCCCTGGGAATGGGAGGAAACCTACCAGCCTATTTGATGGCTTCAATCACTGTAGGTCCACTGAAGTCAAAAGCCACACGAATCAGTGTTCTGGCCAGTTAGATGGTTTTTGACAAAGTGTTGTGTGGATAGGTGCACTTCCTTCTCAAGGGTGTTTTAAGAGAAGAGACATAATCGTGGCTCGGTAAGAGTAAAAACTGCCATATTGAGGTAGGCTGAAAGCTTGCCTAGGCCAGTATCCTGTCTCCTGGTTGGCTGTCGGTGTTTCAGGAATGAGTGTAGAAAATGTTGCAAGTAGAGCTGTCCTTCTCTCCGTGTACCCTTCCAGCTTCTGCTCTCAGTGTTTTAGGAAGTTCCTAGGCCAGAAATTCTGCCTAAACTGTTATTTGTACCACTGATAAATTACTTTTTCTGGCCTATCTTTTGGACACTGCAGCATTCTATTTCACTTTTTTTCTGAAAAATACCCCTTCCTTCTGTAAATTTCAAATGCACTGCCTGGTGATTTCATTAGGCACCCCTTAATTCCACTTTTTGTAAGAAACGGTGATTGATCATTTCCTGTTCGTCTTTTCTGTACTATTTCCAATTATAAATATATAGCATTTCTGTTATAGCCATCTCCTTTCCGTTCTGCATAGTCCTGACTAGGCCAGAGTGCTATTGAAATACAACTGACATGAACAACTTACACTAGCAAGTAACATTTTCGACAGTAAAGCATTTGAATGCCCTAACTATGTGTTCTTCTCTGTTGTAGATATGACCAGTATTCCTCCCTTTGAATCTCTTTGGAGCTGTAATTCTCTGAAGCCCAGAGCATCACAGGCCTCTCTTGCTGAGAAGATAGACCAGAAATCTGTGTTCCTTACACCTGGTTTCAGACAGGTGTGTCAGACAGGACCTACCAAACGTGTCCTCTCTACAGCAAATATAGTCCTTGCCAATAACACCTTTACTGAGGATAGAGAGGATAAATCTCTGCTTTCCCAGAGCACACTGAAGATCCTGACTGACCCATCAAGCTGGAATCTCTCCACGAAGAAAGATGTATTCACAGCCGTAAGTTCTGAACACAGGTTAGGGTGCTTTGGTCCCACATCACTGGACCCTCCAGCCGAGGCCACAAGAATCCTTGAGGCTTTGACTTTCCAGTCGTCTTTGGAAGAAAATCGTAGCGCTGTGAGCACTTTGCAGCAAGTGGCTTTGGATGGCACCTGCTTCTCTGATGATCTCAGTTCCAGCTTCCGCTCCCACCGGCTGGACTCCTGCTCCTCAGGAGAAATAATGAGCATGCTTGAGGGCCGTCTCCAAACTGCTGAGCCACCCCTGGTTGTGTCAACATCAGCTGTTACAGCACATTCCTTTGCTCCAGAGAGGGAATGCGGCCTTGGCAGTAGCATGACTTTTCCAAAAATACGAACTCCCAATACACCAAGAGACAGTATCCAACTAGCCAAGAGACATTACAGCCAGCCACAGCCAGGCGCTAATTCTTTCCGTCGTGTAATGAGCTTGGAGTCTAGCACCTTTCAGCCGATAACAGACTATGGGCAAGTGAAGGAGACGGACATTGATGATGATGAGGGAGTGCTGGAGAAGATGGAGACAGAACGTAGCCTGGTGAGGGAAGAAGCTGGAGCGTGTGAGGAAATCAGCCACTTATCTGCAGGGCAAAGAGAAGCTGTGAGCTCTGATGCTGGTGTACTTGACCCAGGAAGTAAACCTCCCACACCACCGCTGCACAGATTCCCATCATGGGTAAGAAATTCAAGGACAGCAGTCTAAGATGTGCTGCTTGTCTTTGAGTAGTGCCCAGTAGTTAGGCTACAACAGCTCTTGATCTCAAGCAGTTGTTTCCTGTGGACATCAGTCACATTTCTGAACCACCCAGTCTGACAGTTCCAGATCACGGGGCATGCTGGTTCCACTGACATTTTTTTTCTTCTTCTCTCTTTGTAAGTAAAAAAAAAATTCCATGGAAGGCAATAGTACTCAAGAAACATAGGAACAAAAATGAAAGTCAAGAGGTGCTGCATTGTGGTTTATCCTTGTGGGTCATCAAAAAATTAATCCTTAGTTCTGTTGTCATATGTTCAAGATAGGTAAGTGAGTCATAAATGCAAGTGAATGGACCAGACCAGATAGTTTCAAAGTCAGACAAAGCTGTGAATACTGGAATAAATATGTGGATTAGATCTCAGCATTCCTGTCTGATGATATACTTCTGCTATCAGGAAAATTTTGTTAAAACCGTTGGTAAAGTGAATTTATGTGCCCTATTGTGTACTTCATGTGAGAGAGAAGTTTGTTATCATTTTCAGTTACTTGTTAGTTCAGATGATTGGATTGTTTGCTAATGTGTCAATCCAACTGATAAACTTGCTGGAAATCAATGTAGTATCAAAAGAGATAATTCCATTATTTTCAATTTGCTTTTTTAAAGGCATAGGCAAACAAGTGGTTTAATGAAGGTGCAAAGTCAAGCACTCATTGTTAATCCTCATGTTTTATTATTTTCTTCTGTGAAAACTTAACGTATTTACGATCTTTGGCTGTATGCTTTATGATACCAATTTAAACCCCAGTGGAATTGCAGCTGTTTTTCTAAAGGAATTTCTTTTCCTTCAGTCGATGATATGGAACTGTGCTGGGGATGAAGCTGAACAGTGTAGTAAAAGAAACTGTAGTTTTCAAGATGTCTGTTTTATTTGCTGCAGAAGTCAGAAAGATGTCAGAAACAGTGTACTCACTTGGAAGAAGGGAAATATGTCTCAGGATTGGCTACTATTCCTTTCTCTGATCTAGAGTTTCCATGTGGAGGTCCCTTAAGCTAAATTTCTCACAGGTGATCATCACTCCACACACCTGACTTGATTTTGGCAAGTAAATTCCATTAGAGGAGCATTGTGCGCTTCACTACTGCTACTGTATTCAGTTGGTTTTGTTACAAACAATGTTATGTGCTGCTAAATTCTTAAAATGTCAGGTCTTGGACATCTTGAAATGGGTACTCCAAAGATAATGGATACTTCAAAGAAAGTATGTCTGAGTTCCTCTTCTGGAAAATAGTGATAGCACCCACCAATGTCCCTCCCAGGGTTTTTGTAAAATTTTTTATTAATGTTTATGAAGCGCTGCAGTATTGTAGTCAGGAACACTACATGAAAAATCCTTTATTTTGTCTTCAGACCAGAGTCAAGTAAACGTATCCAAGTAGAGTAAATTTAAGTATATCAAACACTAAAGCTTGAATAGAATATTAAAGAGCAGCTTAATCAGAAAAAAATGTCCATTATGTCCCCTGAATAGGAAGTGTCTGGGGAAAAATGCATGTAATATTTCCTTAGAGACTAAATCACAATGCACAATTTCTGCACATACAGAAAATACTAATTCTGTCATTTCTTTTTTTGGTGTACGTGACTTTGCAGTCTTAGGTACTTTCATGTATGTGTATTGTGTGTGTTATCTGATAGTGTTTGGTTGTATGTTTTAAGGAGAAGCAAGAGGATTCCTAGCTTTGATTTTAATCCATTTTAGACTGGTTGATGTCTTAATCATAACATGGCATTTAGATACTGGTTTGGGTTCACCCTTTGGAGTTTTTATCAATTTGTGAAGCACTTGGAGATCATTTGAACAGAAAGCTCCACATGTTGTTATAACTGAGACATATGCTTATTGAGATCATTCCAGGCATTTCTTTCATTCCCTTATCAGACAACGGGAATCCTTTGCAGGTGGTAACTCAGTAAATTGTCCTGTTTTAGGTCTGTTCTTGATTCATTTTAATGCATTGTTCATAAAGTGTAAAAAACAGCTTTTTCCAAGCTGTGATATATAGTAATTTATTGAGAATTGCTTGTAGGTGTTCCAGTCTGTGGATATAATCTCTGTAGCATTTATAAGCCAAGTCTGTGGTGATTCAGGGAATCACACACAGATGCACATTTCCACTAACGGTCGTTCACACAACATCTGGTGGAACAGAGCAATCTTTCTCAGAGAGCCCCTCCTTGCTGCCCCAGGTGTGATTGTGATGTGATTCTGTGACACGAACATTTCTCTTTACAGGAATCATGTTTTTGTCTGACCATTGCTGTTCATGGTGTTATTGTTCCAGGAGAGTCGAATCTATGCTGTGGCCAAGTCTGGCATGAGGTTGTCTGAAGTGGCCACGGTGAATGATACTTCCAGCTGCTGTAAGTTCTAGACAAGATCCATCCTTAGGAGGAGTTCACAGTGACAGTGTGGGACTTGAGCTTCTGGCTGTTCACATTTCTTCATTTCCTTGCCTGATTTCAAAGTGAATTTGATTTCGCAGATAGCCACGATAAAGAAAGGAAGCAGAGGATACATCTGGTCTCAGGGATGGTTGGTGCTGGGCTGTTTGAGCCCCTACATTCAGTCACATCTTCAGGGACTCCATTATCTCCTTGGTCACTCTCGCTGACACTGTTCTGCTTCTGCATGTCTGTGGCCTGCTTTTAGTCTTGTGATTCACCGTCACCTTCCCCTGTTACGGCTTTTACCTGTTTGGACATGGTGCACTGGATTGCCATTGTACCATGGGGAGCACAGGGTGGGTAAGATATCTTACAGGCTAAATGGAGGGAGCTTTGCAACTGTCTCTGGGAATTGTATGTAATTAATGAGACATCCCCTGGCCTTTCTGAGGCCGGACTGTCCAGGATGGAAGTCCTCCATTATTTGGTGTTCCAAGAGGCTACATAAGTTCTTACACATGTACATGTACCTCTCCATTAAAACCTCCTCCTTTTCACCTGTTTGTATTATTTGCTCTCTTGCTTTCTCTCTGAATTTTCCCAGTTTCCAATTTCTCGTGTTCAACTTCTGGGCCATTTACCTGTCTCATCTACAGAAATGTCACAGTGCCAGTCTACACTACGCTGAAGGGGGTAAGGAGTTACCTCACTTTTCCTGTTACGAAAAGCATGGTTCAGGGCTGCTAGTAGTTTGAGAGAGCATGGGATGAAGCTGTGCAGTGAAGGAAAGAAAATTAGAGAATGGCAGGAGTACTGGACACCAAATGAATGCAGAAGGAGTAGCAGATGATAAGTGTATTTAGGAATACAGAACATTGCAGCAAGTTTTGGTCCAGGAAGCTGCAGTGTGCACTACAAGGCCATAGAAACCTAGGGGTAATAGTGTGTATAGCCTAGAGAGTAAAGCACAGGGCTTGTGGAATAGTAGGAGGGTGTAACTAGAGGAGACCCAAACAGATCAGACTAGAGAGTCCAGCTTGGAAGTTCTCAGACTAGAAAGGGAGGACATGAGGAGCCCTGGGACAGTAGTGGGTAAGGCAGTGTGAAAATGAAGGGCCTGCATTGATTGTTCTGTCTGTTTATTGAGCAGGTGTTGTCCAGGGGAGGTCTTCCCTCACACACTGACCATGCAGGTCTGTTTTCCAGAAAGCCACACAAATCAGCAACGTGCCTTTCTTAGATGAGTCTTCAGGTTCTGATGATGACTGTGGCTCCCATGCCAGCTTCAGGACTTCTACTGCTGGATCTGAGAACAGGAAAGCTAGCATGCCAGGCAGCCCTCGTGCAGCGAAGAGAGGTAAACTGGGAGTGTTGCTACTAAGCAGCATGAACTCTGTCCTCATGGGTGAGGCAAGATGTCCTGAACAGCATCGTCAGTGACAGGTGAATGCTGAGCCTTGGTGATGCTAATAAGGAGTTCTCCCAGAATGTGTACAGACATCAGCAGCTGTGGAAACCTGTCCTCTTAGGTGGGTTTTTACGGCTGGTAGATTTCCATCCAGGCAATTGCTATGCTAAGGTTGTGGGAAGGATTGATCTCCCAAATTCATCACATATCCTGTGAAGCCATCGATACCTTTTCTGTGACTTCTCCTTGTAAGCAGACTAGTACTGACTACACATTAAAGAAAAGTTTTTTTTGTCTCTGTCACTGGTTGATAATTTCTTGACCAGTAAAGCAAATCTTTGCTGTCTTTGAGAGGCATCAGGTAATTTGTGACCTGGCTGGGACAATTTTTCTTGACTGCTGGGAAGGTTAAACTGGATCTTTGAGTGGAATTTTCATTACAATTGGTAGTCAATAAAATAGAATCTGATTTCATGTAGTCTTAACTTCTGTTGTGATGCATTGGCTGACGTTTGTGTGCATTGCCATATACCAGTGCTGGAAGATTCACAGAAAGCAAAGCCCCATTGCTAGTGAGGGAGCCATTTTTTTAGTTTGAATGAGAGGGGCTTGAGGCTTTATAATGGACATTTCCAAGCTGAAAACAGCATGTCTGTGCTTTATATAACAAGTCTGTTGGGTTTTTAATTTTTTAAAATATTTTTTTAAATCTCTGTTTATTAAGCAACAAATTTATTTCATTGATCATATTCAAAACTCACTCTCACTACTTGTCTTCCAAGGAAAAACAAAAGGTCTCAGAAGTGTGGTTGGTGGGGTCTGAGTTTCCAAAGTCTGAGCTGATTTGTTCTTCTTGAACAATAAAGCCTCAGTGGTGAACTCAAACTTTTTCAGAGTGTGTAGTATTCAGTGCATGCTTCTGTCTAGCCACAATTCTCATTCTTTCCTTTATTTTGAACAGGTGTATCTATGTCCTCACTGAGCTCCGAGAGTGACTATGCCATCCCTCCTGATGCTTACTCCTTGGATGGTGACTATTCAGAGCCAGAACATAAGCTACAGCGAACATCTTCCTATTCCACTGATGGTGGAATCTGCACTGTAAGTCTTGCTACCTCACAGTTGCGAAGAGATGCAAACAGAGTCTTGACTCTGAAAGAGAAAAAGCATAACTACAATATATTGAGTTATCCCCTGCGAAGTGGTGCTCTAACAGACTGGGCAGTTGGTCCAGCTAGTTTGTATCAAAAGACACCTGATGCTTCAGAGAAGGTGCAATTTCTGTTCTATGGTTAAAGAAAAGTGTAAGCATCAAAGGCTATGTTCTTTCCTGCTGACCTGTACTGATTTCTTGTAGTTGTATTCTATTTTAATGATGGCCTTACACTTTTGTCACAAAACAAATTTGGAATTTCAGAGGAAGGAAGGAGAAAGGATAGAATATTTTGGCCTAGGAAAAAAACTCAAACACAGGCAGCCTTAAATTCTGAACTCTTGAATGTAAGAGATCAAGCAGACAAGGAACGTGAGTCTAATCATGGCTTAGATCCAGCCTTCACTTTTGGTTGGAAAATCACTGCTATGGTAGGAAGACAAATAAGTTTTCAGTGCATCAGTCAGCGAAATGACCTTCAGATGCCACCTTTACTGAAACAACACAGTGTGGTACTTGCAGCTACACAGATAGTCTAGGATTCTCTCCAAGTTGAGCAGAGGGCACTGACCTTGGATGGCTGCTACTCCCATTAGGCAGAGTAAAGTGGAAAATGATGGAGATACAGCAAATGTCTGAGCTTGATTTCAGCACTCTTTCATTTGTATTTTGAGAGTTGCGAGATAACCTGTTCTCCCCTTTGCTCTTTGCCCTCTAGGAACCCGTGGAGAAATCAGGTTACTTGCTGAAAATGGGCACCCAGGTGAAGATGTGGAAGAGACGATGGTTTGTGCTAAGGAACAGACAAATCATGTACTACAAGTCTCCGGTAAGTCACTGGGATACATTTCTCCTGTGTGGAGGCACAGAGAAAGCTGTCTGCAGAACTAGTTCCTGGCTGATACCACCGGCAAAGTGGGCAACTATTGTCAGGCTTCCCCCAAAATGTCCTGCCAAAGAGCCTTATGTCTGACTCACAGGTTCAACCGAGGGTCTCTGCTTGGGCAGGGAAGCTGCTTGTGGCAGCATTTTCCAGGAGATGAAAGGTTGTTCACAAGGACAGAAACTTGACACCTACTGGTTAACTTCATATAGAAGATGAAAAGCAGAAGGCATACTGTGGCCCAGCTTTGGTCATGTTTAAGATGAAAATAAAGGAAAAATAAATTACAATACCAGGAGGGCACAGATACGTACTCATCACTCGGTATATGCAGCTCTTAGGAAAACTGCAACTTTCAGGTGGAAGAAAGCTGAATTCTGTCATTTTTTCTCCCTCATACATGGATATAGAAGTGTTAAAGAACTAGGGTAAAATTGAAAATAAGCTTTCTTACAAAATGCTCTCTTACAATGATAAATGAAACAATATTGAGAGAACATGTTTGTGCATTCAAACCTTTCAAATTTTTTCTTATAACTCACAACAGTTTCAAACAAAGTAACATAATTTCAAAAATTCTAGCGGGGTGCACTCAAAATTTATGTATACAACAAAATACATTTATTGTTGGCCTTCATTATTCTGCTATACTTAGCTACATTACAGAGAATTACACTGTCCATACTTTCTGGACACAGCAATTTCCACTATACCTGCATAATTACGCAGTATTTCTGTGTATATACACATCTTTGGTTACAAGTCAGGAATATTGAGAAGATTTATTTTCAACTTTTTTATTTTTTCAGTTGTCATATTCCAACAAGACAAAGATACACCTTAGAGCACAACACATTTTTATTTCTGATAACTAGGTTTATCCATCAGAATTCACAAGGAAATTATACATACATATTATATACATACATATATATATATAAAAATTATTTCATAAATATGCAGAATTTAGGCTGTTGGCTGGAAGGACTTCTGGAGGAAGCTAGTCCAATGGCTATGTCTAGCTGAATCTTGAAAAATTCCAAAAGTGGAAGTTTAGCCACTGTCTGGGTACCTGTTTGATCTGTTGCCTTCCCAGTGAGAAAGGGGTTGGGGTGTGTGTTTGATTTTTTTTTCTTAATGTCCAGTCTGAGCTTTGCAAGACAGTATTTATTGCCATTACTCTTGTTATATTGTCTGCCACTACTGAGCAGATTCTTGCTTCATCATTGCAATGGGATCACACTGTCTCACTTCAGCTGTCCTTTCCAGCTCATCAATACAGACTTCAACCTGCACGTGCGTATTATGCTGTATTTAAATACTCTAAGACCCATCTGAGTTTTTTTCGTACTGAAAAGTGGTTTGCTCTTCTTTCCTCAGAGTGACGTTATCCGCAAACCACAAGGGCAGATGGAGCTGAATTCCTCATGCCAAATTGTCAGAGGTGAAGGGTCCCAAACATTCCAGGTAAGCATTGCTTTTTCATCCTCCAGAAAACCACACACTCAGTGGGTGGGTGAGAGAGCGCTTATTTCAGGCTTAATGGTACTGTATGTCTCAATGGATATGAGCTAACTTTATCTGGCTCCCGTGTTTACTGGCACAAGCCAGGCAATTAGCTTAATAAATAATGGGGAAAGAGCTAAATTGTAACCCAAATACAGCTTTTTGAAATTGAAAGAAATTCTCCTTTATTTTTGTTTTACACCATATCACTTTCCTTTTTGGAGTTAGGACTGAGAGCTTGAAATATGTGGGGAAAAGTGATTCTTGTAGCAATTAAAACCAGACAGTATGCAGGATCTCCTGTTTCTGAAAGACTCCTCTTGTTGAGATCTCTAGCCTGACTTTACACGTTTGTCATGACTTCTGAAGCATTAGAAGTTAGCCCATCACTGACTTCAGTTTTAAGTCATTATTGTTAGAGGACTTAATTATAAAGGCAGCATTAAAGTTTCTCTCATACTCTGACTGAAACGCATGTGGCTTGACCTGTGAGCTACCTTCTGCCCTGATGGAACTGAAGCTGCTAAGGCTTAATACTATTAAATTCATGTCATCTTTCCTCTCAGAATCACAAGCTATTGAAGGCAGAATGCAGTACAAAGTGAAGGGAGCTAAAAGCCCCATTTATATAGTCACCTTTAAAATGAAAAATTAGCAGCAGCACTGAGAAACAAGAAGCAATGAGAGAGGACACAAAGCCACAATATCCAACAGAAACAGCGAGAGAGCTCATGCGAATTTGTTTTGTCTCAGTTTCAGTTATTTCACTCGGGTTTTGAGGGTTAGCACCTTTTTTCTTACCCCCCCAAAAATCCCTCCTGAACCACCAAAAAAAACCCTGTGTGCAATAATAAAACACAGCAGCTGAAGCAGAGATTTGTAGGTGTGCAGATTCATACTTCCTCACTCCTTTTCCTTCTAGCTCATGACAGAAAAGAGAACCTACTTCCTGACAGCAGACTCTCCCAACATCCTGGAGGAATGGATTCATGTCCTACAGAGTATCCTGAGAGTGCAAGCGACCAGTCCTGTTGGTGTTCCTCACAGTGATGCTAAACCTACTGTGAAAGGGTGGCTCACGAAGGTAAAATACTATTTCTTTCTTTGTTCAGTTTACATCACTATTGACAGTGTACCAGCTTCTTGGTTTGCACAGTAAACGTAAGCAAGAAATTAGTATTTTAATACTCCTTAGAACAGTGGGGAAAGAAAAAAAAAGTGGCAGTAGATTTCTATATTTCAGAGGCACGTTTGTATAAATGATAAGTAACAGCACAAATGAGACTACTGAGAGAAACTGACTTTGTCAAGTAGTAAGTAGTAACAAATACCTAGCTTATGTATGCTTTTCTTCAACAGAATTGACAGTATGTCATAGTGAAAGAAAAAATAAGCAACAGGCAGGAAATGCTGTTAAATGTCACATTTAATTGATCTTAACCTGGTGATATAGGAAAGTTTCAAAGAAATGGCTTGTGAGGTTCTAGTTTAGCATTTATTTCCATCAAAACAGACTGCATGCACTTTAGTACAAAGTACAATGGCTGAAAAAATCTTTTGCTTTATGCCATTTGAGTAGATTAGTCTTGCATAGCAAGTTACTGTAAATTTTTAAATATAATTCTGGTCAGCATCTAAAGGTGGCTGAAGACAACCTACATTTGAAGCTTGTTCATCTGCAATAGGAAACAGCTGCCTAGACTACATATTGGCTGGTCTTTTCCTGCTGATATGAAATGACTTGTTTTTATAATCTTAAAAAGGTTGTTCTTAATATTGTATTTCAGGATACAGAAATGATGGGTTGTTACGAATGAGTGAAATACTTCACAAAATCTTAGACCCATTTCCATAAGCACCTATGTCCCATCTACTCAGGCGGGATGTACTTACCTGCTTTTGGAAGTGATGCCCTGTATGTTTTGAGAGGAGCTCATATTAGCATAGAACAAATAATATACGCAAGGTTTTTAAGGAAGAGTGGAATTGAAAGTTGAAATCCTAGAAAATCATTGCAGCAACACTGCTGATGTTAAAAACATGTATTTCTTTGTCCTCCTTTACAGGTCAAGCATGGTCACTCTAAGCTGGTCTGGTGTGCGCTGATTGGAAAAACTTTCTACTACTATCGAAACCATGAAGATAAGGTAATTCCTTTTGCCCTTTTGTTCCTGAACGCTCCTTTCCCATTTCTCATGAAGCTTTCTTTCCTTTTACCGCTTCTATGTCTCATGCATCAAGGTCTTCCTTGGTTGTACTTCTCCTCTTCTAACAGTATCTGCTCTACAAAGAAAATCAGTATTTTCTCTGATTTTTTTTTTTCTGAAGCTAAAATGACAGAAGACTTAAAAGGCGAGTGACTGCTTTTTCTCAGATCACTGTATATCTTGTTCCTTGCTTTCTCCATTTGGTTTTGTGAAGCCTTTAGAGCAGACTTTAATACAGCAGCTGATATATTCTGCATACTGTCATGAAAATAAATAGCAACAACAATATGGGAAGAGGGAGGTACTTTAATCAGTGTAATATGCTTCCATTTTGGAACCTTGGCCCAACGGTCCATTACTTTGTCTTGGTGAAATCGAAACCCAAGTTTTAAAATATCAAGGAATATTGTGAACCATACTTTGGATTGACCTCCAGAGTTATCACAGCAGATATCCTCTGTTTGTCTGAATCTACCTATTTCTGTAATTTTAAAAGTACTTGTTTTCCAGTAGCAAGCAGAAAGTCTGACCAGGATCAGAAAACAGTGGCTCAAGATACTGAGCAACTGACCATCAGAAACACATTCAGCCTTGCAGAACCAATGGTGTAAACACAACTGACAAGTGTAATGGGAAGAAAACAGTACCTTATGGGAAAGACAATCTTTTTATTTGCATATACTCATTCTGACCTGTAGATGCTCTCCCAAGAAAAGTAATAGAAGTAGTAACACAGTTTGTAAGTACTCTAGCTGGTGAAAGAGAAGAGATTCTATAGAAATGCAAGATTATATAATTACATTGTTAAACACTGAATTATAGTTTATTCCTTACATTTTACAGAACTGCTAACAATTTGACCTGTGTTTTCTTTCCCAGTGTTTCCTGTCCGTAGCGGAAGATCAGCTACACTTATCTAACTTGCTTCCCCTCCTTCTAGTGTCCCCTGGGGCATCTACCTATGCGTGAGTCCAAAGTGGAAGAAGTAGACCGTTCCTGTGATTCTGATGAAGATTATGAAGCCACTGGTGGTGGACTTCTCTCATCCCACTGTACACTGGTGATTCACCCACAGGACCAGAGCCCCACATACTTACTCATTCGCACCAAACAGGAGAAGGTATAAAAGGCAGTCTTCCTGGAGACCAGAAATCTTTTCGGTATCAGTGAACAAATGGGGCATGCAGACTGAACCTGTCTGTAGAAAACAAGATGTGAATTGACCCGTACTGTTCTCATCCTTATGCCTAGAATACCTGGCTGTACCATCTGACTGTAGCAGCTGGTGGCAGTAATGCCACAGTGGGCACATTGTATGAACAACTCATTGGAAAACTATTGGATGCAGAGGGAGACCCTAGTAAGTAGAAACTACAAACTCTTTTCCGTGGTGGCAAAGCATAAGGAAGGGTAATTTCAATCCCCAGTTTTAATCCAGACAAAAGTAGAACAGCATATGATATAGTGTCCTCCCCTCATTCCACAGTAACATCTCCAGAGAGGATACAGGCATTGTAGTGAAACTAGACAAGTCCATCACATTACCACATCATTTATCAAAGCATCTGAAATGTCTGTAACATTAATTCAAATTAAAATAAAGAACTGGAGCTTTAATTTTTCCTGTTATTGTTGGTCCTGATTTTCCTTTCCTGGGAATCTTGACCAGACAAATACACTCACACACACTTGCCTTCACATCTGTTCCTCTGTCTGCACATATAAACCCTCACACATACGTCCATGCTTGTCAGTTCCTCCTCATCTTTGATACTTGCTCATTCACGTGGGTTTACGCATCGTGTTCTCAAATGTGTATTAACATATGCATTTGTACTTAATAGTCTTCCTGCATGCTGACATATTCCTAGATCTAAATGCGAACCTTGCTTATTGCTGAATAGTGACTTGCACTAGCAAAGACTCCCATTGCAGGCGGCTGTCCTGGCAGAGTTTGTGTCTCTTGTCTGAACACACAGCTGAGCAGTTTCTCACTAGAGTCCAGCTGATGAGCAGTTCTGACACAGCAGGATTGAGGACAGCAATACTTCTTTCTGCTGATGGCTAATGCTGCTGGTGACTGCTTGTTCATGGCAGGCTTTGCTGAAATGGATGAAGTGGCATGAAAGATGAATGTGGCCTAGTGCAGTGCTGCTTCCTCAGGTGCTTTGCCATTTCAGCAAGGGTCTTTTTCAACGTGGACACTGTTACCTTTCTTCTGTTTCTGACACTGCATGTTTCTGCCCATCTGCTACCTCAGATTCTCCTCTGTGGAAACATCCTATGTTGTGCTACAGTAAAGATGGATTGCACACATCGCTCACCACTCTGCCATCGGACGCTCTACAGACTGAAGCTCTGAAACTTTTTAAGGTATTTAAAGGAACATTGCATGGTTTTCAGTTATTTTGCTCTTTTCTTGGGGCAACAACATTGTTTGGTCATGTTGTTTGTCGTAACATTTACTGTCACCATTGGTAGCTTTAGACAGGCCTGCTGGGTCATTTAATTGCAGTAGCACAGTCGGATACTAGGTGTCATTCACTCTCTGGAAGTTTAACTTTTCCTTTAGGGAATCTGGGTTTAGGAGCGATGTCCTCCACAGGCTTTATGCTTCAAATTTAGCCTCATCTTCTTCTTCCTTCTCCAATGGTTGGATTGAAGGAAACAAACAATGTATTGGCAAACTCAGTTGTGTCAGTAAGACCAGTGGTGAAGCCACTGGAGAGCTGATTCTTGCACTCTGCAAGTGTAAGATCAGCATTAAGACTGGACAGTCTTAGCAAGGCAAAGCACAGGCATGGAAGGCAGGAAGCACATTTTCCCCCTCGATTCTCTTGCTGACTTGTGAGCTCCTCAGGCTCGGGGAGGCTGAATGAGTTTTCTAGTTGCCACAACTAAAGAGGAAGGGATAGGAATTAAGCATTTATTCTCCACCCTCCTCTCAAGCTTATTTAGAAGAATTCATTAGTTGTCTGTAACACACTTGGGGAACCTGGCCTGGAAAGTACCAGAGGAGAGTTGCTGTATTCGTAGCATTGACTAACGTTCACCTGTTTACAGTCCTGTCAGCTGTTCATCAATGTCCCTGTGGAGGCACCCTCTATTGATTACCACGTGTCACTTGCCCAGACAGCACTGCAGGTCTGCTTGACACATACTGAGCTGCAGAATGAAATCTACTGTCAGCTTGTCAAACAGACCAACTGCCGACCACCCCAGAACCACTCAGTCATTCAGGTCAGTTTCTCTTCTGTCAGTTCCACTCTGCAAATACTTTCTATTTCATTCCATGTTTTTAATAATTAGCAATGGTACTAGTTCTCATTAAACTGTGCAAATGCTAAAGGTGTGGTGGAGGAAAGAGAATATCATCACTGATGTGCAAAGAAAAACATCGAGAATGTAACTACTTGCAAAATAAATTTTAGTTTGAATGTAACCATTTACCAGTTGCACATGGTCTATTCAGACCATATTCAGAATCAAAATTAGTAGCTCGTGTTGGCTAGCTATAATTGTCACATGGTATTAATTTTCTTTTCCATTTCAGTTAATCAACAGCAAGCAAATCATTAATATTACTATTAAGCATGAAATCTGATTATTGCACTGTAATTACTGGCCAAATCAAATTAATAAGTTAGAACGTAAATGTAGATACTTAATTGTAATATTCCCATCTTAAATGAGAAAATAAAATCTGGTTGAAGAACAATGGCTCTAATTTCAAACAAAATTCCCCAGTGTATTCTTTGTTATGATTTGCAGTTACAAATAGGAAAATAAGAATTACTTTAAGTCTTAATTGTTCACTCAGCTCTGGTTACACCAGTCAAAATTTTCAAAAGTGGCCAATCGTTTAGAACATCTCTTAGAGTCCAGGTTGAGATACTGAAGAGCAGTCTGTTCACTAATCGTCACTTTCCTTTGAAGTATCTTGAACTACATGTATAAAAATGGTCACTCCCAAAAGCACTGTCACCATGCAACATTTTGGTTGCAGTATTCTATGAAAGGCTACAGGCAAGAAGTACAGACCAAGAATGATGTCCAGTTTTATGTTCACAGTGCTGGCAACTCCTGGCTTTGTGTGCTCCTCTATTCCTGCCTCAACATCACTTCCTCTGGTATGTCAAACAGCACTTGCAGCGACATGCAGACCCCAGGTAAAGACTGCAACAGCGTTTTCTTCTGCTAACAAATTACTTTTTGCATCCATTATGGATAAAGATGGAATCAATTTTATAACTCACACCTGCAAAAATAAGTTGACGGAGGGGGCAGAAGGTTCCCCATGGTGTAATGCTGTCCCCCTTCCGTCATTCACATTAATTTGTCACTTACATTAAGTTAGTTCACAGAACTGCTATAAAACCTATACTAGCAAAAGAACTTTTTGCAGATGTAACTGGAGCTACATAGAGAGTTTTTTGCTGATGCAGCTACTTTCTTTTCTTGATAGAAAGACAGAGCAAAGTAATTATTTAAAATGAATTATTAGAATTTTAGGTGATTACATTCTGCTGTCAGGTTAGCAGGCGTACTGACAGAACAAAAGTGGGGCAGAGAACATCGCAAGGAACCATGAAAAGTTAGGAAAAACTAACAAACCTGAAATATAGGCTAGTACTGTTTTCTGTTACCTCTTTGGTGTGTAACACTTTCCCTTGTAAGAAAACAGTGCAAAATCTACTGTAACAGCAGTAAGTTGTTCTCCAGTGTACATGCTGTGCTCTTTGTTTGTTTCCATGGTGATCTGGTCTTCAGCATATCTCACTGTGTTCTTGGGGGGGAGGTCACAGCTAGAGATGTTGTCTGTTGCAACAATATCCTGTTGCTAAGACATAAGTAAAAGAATCATTTCATTTCACACAAATATTCATATTTGAATACTCAGCCTAAGTCTGCCTTGGAACTCAAGCTAAGAGCCTCCTTGTATTGCAAAGGAAATCTGTGTACTTTTATCAAGTTTTTAAAAGTTTCTTATATGCTGCCTCACATTTGCTATTTCTTCTCAGAAGCAAAAATACAGATATGGGGTGTTCCTCGATCTTCAGACTCTCTCTCTTTTGGCTAAGGCAACATGCTAGGGAGCTTCTGGCTAGTACTAGAAACCATGTCTTCAAACTCGTGCATTACCAGCTCCCAGATTGGCCCATTCAACTCAGCAGCAGGGAGCTGCTCTACTGTTAAGGGCTATTGAATTTCATAAGGATGTGCTGGGCTCTGTGAAACTGATTTAGTGGATCAGTTTCAAGCATTACTATACTGATAGTCTGCCAGGTTCTTAGCCCAGAAGTACCTTTATCAACAAATAAACTTTAAAGAGAAGCAAAGAGGAAATGTATTTATACAATCCAGTTATGAAACAATTATTAGGGCTAGAAAAAAGCATGCAGAAATTACAGGAAACTGTGTGCATATTCATCTGTAGTTTCAATTACATTCAGGGACTTAGCTTAGCTCCTTCTGCCTAGCTTTAGGAATTCTTATGTCTCTTTAGATGGAGCAGGTACAGCTGTTTCTTGACCAGTTGAATAGCTATGCTTTCCCTGTTTCATACAGCAAACAAGACACTGGAATGTTTACACTGCATAATGCCTATGGTCTAGATTTGCACTAGATCTTCATTCTAGGTGTTGTTTTTCATGAAAGGTGACCTTAGAGTGCATAAGAAGAAAAGTGGTTCTAGGTTAGAAGACACAGGGCTCAGGAGCGTTGGGAGACAGACACAACAGCTTCTCGTTGAAGAAAGAGTCTCCATTTGAAAATTGTTCAAACACATTGCTGGGATGGTGAACAATACATTGCTACAGTGAAAAGTCAGAGCTCCTGACTTCCGTGTTGCTTGCAGGGATTTAACTGGAGATTTAATCATGTACTGAGCTCCTGAAGGCATTTTGCATGGAATTAGTTTACCCTGGAAAGTGATATCATCATTATAAATCCATATAAATCCTTCAATTTCTGAACTTATTCAGTATACGTGTTCTTAACATTTTTGCAAAAGGTGTAATTGACTGCTCCTGCCTGCCTTTAGAGACACTTACATCCTTTTGGTGCTGTGTAATGGAGCACTCTCTTCAGTAGACAGTAAACTGATCATATTACTAGCTGTCCCTATACTGCGTTGAACTATCAACAAATCTAAGCCTGCTTTGAATCCGTTGAGTCTCTTGATTGGCAGATAGGGTTAATACATGGAAACTTGTAATTTGTATAACCATGTAAATTGATAAACACAATTTATATAATCCTGTGAGACTAATGCATTACAATTATTATTAATACTTCTTAGGACTTGACGTGATAATAACTAAATTCCACTGGCATGACAGCGAGTTTGAGGGTGGTCTTGGTTTAATGATTACTATGATGGCAACAGGATACAGAAGAGGATATTCCTATGCTATGTCCAGTCCATCTAGGAGCAGGGAATGCTCTTGTTCTTCGCAGAAAGCCTATCATATACCTTAATTTTACAGATCCTTCGAGCTCAGGTTTGTGTTGTAGCTTTTGACTTGAGCTGTTAGTCGGTTGAGACAAACTAGGATATCTGCACAGAGATGTATCTTTGCTTGAGCAAAAGCCTGAGGGAGGAATGCTTTGTCATGGCATGGGATATGGAAGAAGGCATGGAATTCAAAGCATGTTTGTGGCTTATCTCCACCTTTTTGCCTAGGAGTGAAATAGGCAAGTATGCCATCTACTGCCAGAGATCAGTAGACCGCACTGTGCAGACTGGTGAGCGGGAAGCCAAGCCCTCCCGGATGGAGATTGTGTCCATCCTGCTGAGAAATCCCTACCACCACTCACTCCCCTTCAGCATCCCAGTGCACTTCATGAACGGAACCTACCAGGTGAGCCACCGCAGCTGCCTTTCTGCTGGGCACTAGAGGACTGCACCGTAACCTGCCTCCTTCATGTGGGTGGGTGGCACCATGGTGTTTATTGAGGGATAGACACTATTTTTCCTCCTTGCCATTTTAGCCATTTTTTCTGAGAAAATGAAAGGAATCCAGCCGCAGTTCTAGAACTGTTAGGAAGAAAAGGTAGCTGGGGAGAAGGGAGAGATGTCTTAAGTGTCTCAGTACGAGAAAGAATGCAATGTGGAGTGACACAATATGCAAGTACAGTCACTGGAGCTGGCAGTCCATCATGAGACCCCAATCTGTAGGAAACCAGGGTTCATTAGTTGTGATACCCATCAATGTGATTTTTCCTGAAAGTTATTTTCAATTAGTTCTTTCATCGCAGGTTGTAGGTTTTGATGGTTCCTCGACAGTTGATGAATTCATCCAGCGACTAAACCAGGAGACAGGAATGAGGAAGCCATCCCATATGGGATTTTCTTTGTTCACAGATGATCCTTCTGGCAGGAATTTGGAACATTGTCTGCAGGGCAACATGAAGGTACCTTTTTTTCCCCTCTACTACATTCAGCATATAGTTTTGAAGAGCTGCTAAATGCCTAATACATTTTTTCTTAATGCAGCAAGATCAAATACACTTGGGTGTTGTCTATCTAGATTAGTATTCAGAGATGAAGTATTTGTTCCTGCACTTGGGTCACAACAACCCCATACAACACTGCAGGCTTGGGGAAGAGTGGCTGGAAAGCTGCCTGGCGGAAAAGGACCTGAGGATGTTGGTTGACAGCCAGCTGAACATGAGCCAGCAGTGTGCCCAGATGGCCAAGAAGGCCAACAGCATCCTGGCTTGTATCAGGAATAATGTGGCCGGCAGGAGTAGGGAGGTGATCATTTCTCTGTACTTGGCACTGGTGAGGCCGCACCTGGAGTACTGTGTTTAGTTTTGGACCCCTCACTACAAGAAAGACAGTGAGGTGCTGGACCACATCCAGAGAAGAACAACGAGGCTGGTGAAGGGTCTAGAGCACAAGTCTTATGAGGATTGGAACTGGGGTTGTTTGGCCTGGAGAAAAGGAGGCTCAAGGGAGACCTTTGTTCTCTACAACTACCTGAAAGGAGGTTGTAGTGAGGCGGGTGTTGGTCTCTTCTCCCAAGTAACAAGTGATAGGTTGAGAGGCAATGGCCTCAAGTTGCACCAGGGGAGGTTTAGACTGGATGTTAGGAAAAATTTCTTCACCAAAAAGGTTGTCAAGCACTGGAACAGGATGCTGAGGGAAGTGTTTGAGTCACCATCCCTGGAGGTATTTAAAAGATGTGTAGACATGGTGCTTAGGGACATGATTTAGTGGTGGACTTGGCAGTGTTCAGTTTGTGGTTGGGCTTTATGATCTTAAAAGGTCTTTTCCAACCTAAATGATTCTATGACTCTATAATTAGCTCAGTCTAGTCTGAGATACTAGTTAAGACAAAGCACATTCTGGTTTAGTAGGTAGTAAATTGGTCAATTTTTAAAAAGTCTTTAACTCAGATTTTAGCATATATTAAAGTTTAATTTGTCTTGACTGCAAAATTAAAACATGAGTGAGGTAGCTAGCATGATCAGATATCACAACTAACACCGAATGTGACACTCCTAATTGAAACAAATTTATGTTAGGCTGTGAGTCTCTTGGCATGTCTGTATAAATCTCATCTTTTGGGTTATGAAGTATCTCTTTGCTATCTCCAGATAACTCAGGCTTTCACTGTTGATAAGTGTACTTAGAGGAGAAAGTTCTACCGAGTACGCTTTCATTTTAAAAACAAGATAAAGTGCCTCAGATCAAGGGAAAAGGAAAGCAGATAAAGTGTTAACATGTGTGTCTTTCATATGGAGATTTTTAGCCATGCTGCATCTGGATGACTGCCTTAAGTGGCTGGCTAGTGGCCATGAATGAGACGCATCAGATTTTAGTACAAATGTGGGAGAATAATTTGTTGTGCAGCATTGATGAAGGAATAGTGGTAGTGGCAACTTTGAAGAGGCCCTGATACCTGTGAGGAACATAAACGTTCAGTTTTACATGGCATAAAATTTCACATTGGGCAACAGAGGGAGAAGGTGCCAATAACTTTAAATTAGATGGTTTGAAGAGGAAACTACCGCAGATGGTGCCAAATTATGTACTTTGCTTTCACAGCCTAATATAGATCAGATAATCTGGAGCTTTGGTGGTAACTGAACCACCATTTGGAGAGATGAGATACTAGAGTAAATGAAGGAGCTTGAGACAATCAAAGGCATCACTTTTACTGGTTGTTATTAACTTGCCTAGGCAACCTCAATAGCTTTTTAAGAGAGGATTAGGATATCTGATTATGTATTTCATGTGGCTTGTTATGTTCACATTCCTTTTATTGAGATGCTATGAAAAGGAGGGGCCTTTACTAGACCACTTGTAAAAGGACTGGAATAACCAATAGTATGGAACCGAGGAGATTAATCATGCTATTACTAAAAATGTATCTGAGTTACAAAGTTGGAATCTAGGACCAAATATTCCCAAAGTCCGGACGTTCACATCCAAGGGTTTGGTTTAGCCAAGCATGTAGACAGCTGCTGTTTAGAGGACACCTTAGTGCTTTAGTTTGGCTCAGGAGGACACTTTAGAAGCAAACCTACCAGTCATTCCTATTAACCATGCTTTGATTCACATGAAGGAGCAAGCTTAGAGAGCATGAAATGGATTCTTTTTATGTGAAACGTGAACTGGATCCAACATAGTAGTGGGCTTCCAGGCCATTTGACCAGACTAAATCTAGTCCAAAGGAACACCCTTTGGAACTCACGAAGTGTGGGCACAGAGTCCTAGGAACAGGTATTTCGCTGTGCAGATCGACTCTCCTGGGCTTTTCTACTTGCTAACACAGACATAGCCACAGAGTTGCTACCAGACTAGAATTCACTCACAGATGTACCCTTGCAGATTAGAGATGGAGTTTTCAGTTGGAACGCTTTAATTTTTACATAATGTGTAATAGAAAAAGGAATTGTTTTGCCACTTTTCGCTGTGTTTATGCTGATCCAGTCTATTTCTTGATCTTCTGTGTTCCACAATACTTTTTCACCTACTTTCCCCTCAGGCCTTGACTATACATTTCACCTCAGTCTGTCTCTCCTCTCTCCATGATTTTTTTTTTAAAGATCTGTGATGTCATTTCTAAATGGGAACAAGCCTTAAAAGAATTGCATCCCGGGAAATATGAAGGTGGCACAAGAATTGTGAAGTTGACCTATAAGAACAGGTACTGTGCTTCATTCCCTGGCCTCACTACTGCTGGTAATTAAACACTTCTAGACTGTGTATCTCTGTAGATGGCCAGTAATTTATGGTACTGTTAGTGCCAAAACTATTTTAGCTAAGATGTATTCAAATCCTACATGAGATGTGATGGCTTCTGTGTGTGGTACATGTGTAAAAGAGGGTATATGGCTTAGAGGTAAAACCAAAAACACTTTGCAATAGCAGAATAGACTTAAAATGGGTTAAGAACTCTCTGTAGTAGAGTAAGACGTACTTGGCACAATTTCATTTGCCTAGATCCTAGAACATAATTAAAGAGTGTGTGTTAGGTGAGAGGAAGAGTGACCTGGGGGAAAAATCACCAGTGAAAACGAATATGCTGAAACTTGCAATTAAGTGAAGAATCACAAAGATTAAAAAAATACAAGAACAATGTTCTAAGTGGCATGAGTTGTAGAGGAGACATGTAGTAGCAGTGCCCTGACTTTATAAAGAAAGAAATGTTAAGAGATAGATGATGAGAGATAGTAGAAAATGAAAGTATGAGACAAAGATCTAAATCAAAAAGTTCATCATTTATAATACAGACAGGAATTCTGAATTACGGTGAATGGAGAGCCATGTACAAGAACAAGGAATGGCTTTCTGCATGGGAGTTCTGTTTGCAGGTAAAATAAAGGCCACCCCAAAATCAAAAAGAGACAAAGTTGTGTATTGAATGTATGAAGATTTTGTTGACTGTAAAGGTGGAAACAAATTTCTGTGAACTTTGTTTGTTGTTATAAGAGATGTGGAAGTAGAAGTTATTGCTTTTGACCCAGAAGGCAGTATTTGTTTCACGAATGAAACTTTGCAGTATTATTTTGTTGGACTGGAATGTGCCTGGACTGGACAGCAAGGATGTTTTGATAAGGTCTCTCCAAGGTTGGGTTGTTCTAACGCTAAGGACTCTGATAAGACATGTGTAAGGTCACTATGGTCCTAATGGTGGTGTTAACCTTAAACTGACATAAAAATAAACAAACTGATCCTCTGGAATGAATATCTTGTGTGGTATTGTGGAATATACAGTCATAGATGCAGCTGTAAATTAATATTTGAATTAGATGGTGTGGACTGTAAATAGGTACGCATGACGAATGGTTCTGGGAAGCATTCCCCAAGCTGGTGTCTTCAGCCTTCATTAGTCATCTTGCTCTACCAGGTCAAAGAAATTGCAGGTGTGAAGGGAATAAAAAATAGTAGGAATCTGATTTACAAGAATGCGTCTTCAGTTTTTGAAGTAAAGCCTGCTAACTGGGTCTCATTTTCTGCTGAAGCAAACTGAAGACTTTTTTAAAAACAATATCAGTGTAAGTGGTCAAAAAAAGCTGGCAAAAATAACAAGTCTACAAGGCTGCCATGCAGAAGTTTATACAAGTAGAGCAAGAGGCAGTTCTGTATTCTGTGATAAGCAGAGCAGGCCATATCTCGAATGTTGCCTGTCTGTGCTTAATGGGGACAGATGGACACTGATTTATCTGTGTTTAATAAGGCTTCACTATCTTCAAGTGGTTGGTGCTCAGAATTCAAATGCCTTCCAAAGCTAGAAAGCATGTTTTGAGGCTCCTTGCCCAAATCTTGTTCATAAGGGAAGCACCTCAGCCTCCAATTCTCTGTCCAGTCACCCCTGCAATACACCAAGTTCACTTTGGAGAAGGAGGAGAAAAAACCCCCACTTTTGTTCTTACTCACTTTGATTGAAGTTCCCACCTCTACTCTTGGTTCACAATACCTTGTTACCTTCACAATCCTCTCTCTGCTTTTTAGGCTATATTTTCGGAGCCAGGCCAAAGGTGAGACAGACCGGGAGCGGTTGCTACTGGCCTTCCAAGTCAGCAATGAAATAGCCAATGGAAGGTTTCCTGTTAATAAGGAATTAGCTCTGGAAATGGTGGCTCTGATGGCTCAGGTGAGCACGGCTATGGGCAGAAATACTCCCTTTTGTCCTCCAGGGACTTCCCCTGTACACTGAATATCTTTAACTAACCAGCTATCTTTTACATCTAAAGTGATATTTCTTATCAGACATACAGTCTGAGATGTACCATGTGAAACACATTATACCGGCAAACATATGTTGTTAGAACACCTTTTGCTGTAGGGAAATTTGCTACAGGAGTACTTCTCTTTTCCTTCTGAAGAAAAACACTGGAAAAATCACTGAGGCTGGACTAGCCCCAGAACTGCTCCAAGTAGTGCCTTAGTAGAGATATGGAAATAGTACCGCTTCCTAGAATTCCACTGAATAGTCAAAACTTTCTTTGTTGCATTGCCAATAGCCTCTCACTCAGGAAGAGCATCTTGTAGGATCCTCCATTAGACCTCCAGGTATGCATTTAGCATTTTACCACAGAAAACACACAGTATGGGTTGTGGGCACGATAAGCAGGATAATAGTTTCTCACTGGGCTGAAACTGATTTTTGCATTTGTTAAAGCATTGTAAACTGAGATGAAGAATCCGGGAACATTGTCCAAACTATTTACAAACAGGCTGTTGTTTTAACTGGTCAACTGAAAATAAAGCTCAAAAGCTTGGTGGTTATACAGAAGTGTCTCCCTACAGCAAGTAGCTGTGATCTTGTTCCAATTTCTTAGACCAGTAAACAATTCCTTCAGCAGTCATGTGCTCAGTAGTTGCTCTGTTGTACACGTTTACTATGGTAAATGCTGTAGACAAAATTCCCCTGCCTATTGGTGTCTTTGCATGGCTAATAAACACAGTAATTATTGGTATGGGAATTCATAGAATGTTCTACTGCACTAAAAACCCCATAGTTCTGTTGCATTATAAACTATAACATTGTCTTAGGTGGAATATGGGGATTTGGATCGACCAGCATCTTCAAGTCCTGGGGGAACATCACAATCAAAAATGCAGCATCTTCTCCACCAGGTCCTAGATAAATTCTACCCCAAACGCTACAAGCAAAACATTACTCCTGAACAGCTCAGGTAAATTGTTGGCTTTTCTATATCTTTGCACTGAAAACAAATTTTACTTGCAAAATTCTGTATTTATAATTAAGAAGTTTCAAGGACCCCTGTCAAGATTATTTGATGTAGAAACTTAAACAAAATACAAGTGTTAGAAAAAGGTTCCTTTAAAAGATAATAGCAATTAAATAATATAAAAAGAGCCAAATCACCAACTAATTTTCCCCTGGACAGGAAGTTTAAGCCTTTCACTTCCAAATTAGGCATCTCAGTTTCAACAAACTCTAACCTAAGCCTAAAATGAATTCTGTTTCTGAATTTTTGTTTTACCCTTCCCCCAAATATCAGTTGAATCCAGATGCCTAACATTTGCAATGAGCCGTAAAGCCAGAACATATGGGCTGCTTCAGGCCATGCAGTAATTCTGGTAGGACATATTTTGGCAGGACTTTTTGATGTTCTGGCTTGGAAATTCTCACACACAATGCAGGGGTCTCTAGTACGGAGTTCCGATGCTGCCATGGATCTCGGCTCTGACTATTTTAAAGAGAGCAAATGCTCATCTTCCAGATCCAAAGCTACTTAGGGATGCAGCGGCAGAACTAACAGTTACCTCCTTTTGGAAGCAAATTTCGTCTGCATATAGCAAGATAGCTGCCAAACCATCCCTAGTGAGCCAAATCAAGAGTGAGTATATATATATTGCCACTCCATATAGAGCATACTACGGACAAGTTAAGATGAAGGTGAGAGTATAGGTGAATGTGAAGACAAGCTGGGCAGGATTTTACCGTAAAAGCTGCCTGAGTGTTTGTAGCTGTTTAATATATACACCAGTGAGCAACCCATATGTGACTGGGCGTCCTGGGCATTACAGTATAACTACTAGTAAAATAAATGTGGAAGCAGAGAAAGTGCTAAAATAAACTCTGGTTGTACAACCCTCATAACTGACAGTGCTAACAGCCCTGTCTGTAGTACTGTGTAGAACAGCCCGCTTGGAGTAAGAGGTACATTTGTTCACTGTTACAATTTTACTCACCTTTCCTCAGAAGACACTAGTAAATAATGCTGTCTTGTGCCTTGTATTCTGAAAGGCAACTGGCTGACAGGCTAGCGACGAAGTGGATAGTGCTGCAGGGATGCTCTCCGCCAGAATGCATTCGAATTTATTTGACGGTGGCCCGGAAATGGCCCCTCTTTGGAACCAAAATATTTGCTGCTAAGGTAACTAGAGCACACTTCTTTTCTGTTTGTGAGAGTGAACTATCTGAGCAGAAATATACCTGCGATCTCTGGTAACACGGGTTGAAAATGCTTCTACTTCAGGAAGGGAAAATACTGAACAATACTCTGTTCTAAACAAACAGCTCTGTTTGGTACCACATAGGTTTAGAAAGAAGGAAGAGAAATATGTTCTAAACACTAGGGGTTGCTAGTGTTCAGTAAATAAATACTGAAGGTTCCCTAGCTGCATCAGTAGATCGTGATACAGGGTACTACCTCTCCTTACAAACCTTGTCAAAGCTTTCTCAGGCAGGAATTTCCCTGGTCATCAAGGCTGCAATGATAATTTAAAAAATACTACTTACCTGCCACTGGGGGGGGTGGAAGGGAAGAGTCTCACACCTGGCAGCTGATGCTAGCTAAAAGAAGAATGGGTATTTCGGTCCTGTTCTCTGCTTAACACAGAGCTGGCTGCTTTCCTTGCCACGAGAGGCAAGCACTGCTAAGGTCCTGTTGCAGAAACAAAAACTAAAGCACATATCGGGTAAGCTGCCAGGCCACAGGCATCAGTGGGAGAGCAAAGAACAGCTGGAGGGAGTGCTTCTCCCCGTAACTTGTAGCATCCCTCAGCCCATCCCAGGCTAGAGCTCTGTACCTATTGCCCTTGCCTGAACTAATGTCTTAGCACATAGCAGCTGTCTGGGAAATCTTGCTTTGGCATTAACCATCTTCCCCCACCGAGCAGAAACCTCCTCTGTTGAAAGCTTGAGATAGGTCTTGTTCATGGTTACATGTCTCTTGCTTTGAAGTCAAAGCTGCTATAATTATGGAATAGAGTGTAAGGACGAAAGGGACCTCTTGAGTAAATATACAAGAAGTTTTCAAAAAGACAGTTATTTCCGTTGTCAGGAGTAAAAGCAGAAGAGGTTACTGGTATTTGAGGTTACTGACACTGAAGAAGCAGAATATAGAATATCTAGAACATCCAGAGTTTAAATAATGTTGATATTTCTGATGATTAACATATTTTCTAACTTTTCAATAGTTAAACAGCAAAGCCTATAGCATTAGCCATGTAATAGCAATTCCCAGGAAAGATTTGTGTCGTTGGCCATAACAACACATAACTCATCTTTAACAGAGAATTGATGCACATTTGTTAAAATCTGTAAGAAAGAAAACTGTATTGATGTGATGGTACTGGATGCACTGGTATTATAGCAACCAGCGGCTTCACTGCCTGCCTGACTGATGGGAGCAGTACAAGGACCAGAGCAGAGCAGAACTGCCATTTTGTTGCTCTGTCCTAGCATTAGCTTCAGTTTTAACTACACTGATGCAATTTAATTAATCTCAAAGCCTTTGTTATCATTGCATCTCTTGTGCTACTAGTCCCCAAATTCTATGTAAGTCTGAAAACATTACTCCAGATTTTGAAAAAAGTCCTCATAAAAATCAAACCAAGTCAGACGAGTAAGCCTGTAGGATTATCTCTCATCTTCACTTTATCCTTAAAATCCAAGATTGATGTCAGAAACATCTTTGTGTCATGGTCAAGAAATATCTAAATTAATAATAATTTGCTTTTTCTCTAGCCTATTTTGCCTTCCTCATCAGAGGACTGTCCAGTCTGGATAGCTGTGAACGAAGATGGTATCAGCATACTGGATTATAACACAATGGTATGGTGAGGAACACTGTTTAAGAAAAATAACTTACCTCCCACAGAAAGATATTCCCCTGAGTCCACTCAAAGTCACTAAAAGTTTGTCTTTAACTTCAAATGGATCCTGAAGTTAATTTGTAGAAGTCAGAGATGAGGGAAGTCAGTGCTATGTTTGAATAATGTTATATTGACATAAACAATGGAAAATTACAGCTACAGAGTAAGGTAGAGTTCCACGAAACAGCTAACTGCCTCTCTTATGGGCAGCAACCATGCTCATACATCTTGCAAAATCTCAGTGGTATGTGCTTTACTACCACCATCTGGGATATACCAAAGCTTGGACCATCGCTCTGAAGCAGTGAGGCATCAAGCAAGCTAGAAGAAAACTAGAAATGCAGTTCTCACTTGAGCTTTCTCTGCCAGCTGTTACCTATAGAGCCAATTACCTATACTGTCTATTACTGCTGGAGACCTGGTCTTCTTGCAATAAGTAGCAAATATATTAAGAGTGGCCAGTTTTTCTTTTACAGAACTATAACTCTTTCAAACTCTGTTGTCTGCAGCACTTGAAGGTCTCTTATTCTTACTCCTCTGTGCTGACCTTTGGAGGCTGTCGAGATGACTTCATGATTGTAGTCAGTCAAATGAAAGAAAGGAGTTCTGGAAAAAACAGCACTGAAAAACTCCTCTTCACAATGGCAATTCCAAAGGTAATTACAAAATGAACAGTGAGTTTCTTTCCAGCTGGCAGCATCACAGCTGGGCATTTTGTACAAGCCCTGAGGACTGGTACTTGTAGCTGCTGCACTAGCTATATACATTCAATAAACCCCTGATAAGCTGGAACCTTTAATCAAGAAACTTATTCTACCTAACTCTTAAAGACAGACCTTCATTTCAAAATCGAACAATTCCATGTGAGAAAGCCATTTTCAAAGGTTACGCAGTCAACAGGTTCTAAAAATCAAATGGCACTCTCACCTCTAATTGACTTACAGTTAATAATTTTCTTTTTTTCCCTAGATTGTTGAAGCAACACTTCTTATTGCCAGCTATATTAACTACCGTTCGACACCTTCACTCTTATCTTCTACACAGCCCTCTGGAAGCAAAACACCTGCTAACAAGCTCTGGGAGACTGAAAGTCGGAGCTTTTTCCCTTCCATGCCCAGAAGCACTAAGGGGCCCACCCTGCTCTGAGGGCTGATTCCAAATGACGCTGGGGTTTTTAGTTTTTTTTTGTTTGGGTTTTTTTTGTTTTTTCACTGCTCTGTACTGAAGTGCAGACTGCTATGACTTTGCTGGTTACACACCTTACTTTAATGCGGGCTCTGATTCTTTTCCATAATAACAGACAAAGTTCCTTAGTGTGGGCAGAGGCAGTGTCCTTTCTCTTAAAAAAAAAAAAAAAAAAAAAAAAAA
>Ga0065711_1001949_pt1 | contig 37970 bp, 15 predicted proteins | sample Hoacrofraction12_FD_59098 | JGI IMG/M metagenome (GOLD analysis project Ga0065711, IMG submission 59098) | Hoatzin crop microbial communities from Cojedes, Venezuela - Epithelial fraction 12 v2 (version 2) | ecosystem: Host-associated > Birds > Digestive system > Esophagus > Crop | place...
GGCGGAGGGGCTGCGGGGTCTGGAGCGGCTGCTGATTCACCCCTGGGTTTTTGGCCGGTGACCGCGTAGGTTCCGAAGGGCGCTGGGTCAGCCCCTGGGCTGCGGGTTGGTAGCGAGTGGCTCCGGGCGGTGCAGGAGGCGGGCGGAGTCCATTTCAGGGCTCGGTGGGCGCGTTGTGAGCGGGGTGAGGGAGCAGAAGCGAGTTTGAGTCGTCTGTGAATACCTGAAGTGCAGAGGGTTGTAAAAGGCTTTGCTTTTAAGGAACGTATTCGTATTTCTGTCTGAAGTACTTGAAATACCACAGTATTTTCTAAGAGAATTTTTGTTGGACAAATATTTAAGTTTGTTCGCGTGTTTAAATCACTTTATTTTACCGAAAGTATCTAAACTCCACCTTGTTCACAGTCATATAGTTAACAGGTAATATATAGGGCATTTCTCAGGGAAGGATTGTAAAGCGGGTAATGTGACCCTTCTGAATATTGCTATTATTTTCCCTATTTCTAATATAAATAATTTGGAACATTGCAGTAACATTCCATAGATTCAGAAGTCGTACTCTACGAAAAAGCAAAGAGGTGTTTGAGGTGGAATGCTGCGTAAATGCATGTTTGTACTGTGGATAGGAGTTGAGGTTGGTGCAATGCTGGAATTAAGGTAGGAAGACAGAATGTCTTTATGGAACGGTGTAAGTTGAGAAGTCTCATGATATTGATGTCGTAATTTGGTTTGGTGCTTAAAAATTTGGTTGGCATTAGACACTAAGTACATTGCATAGTGGGACAATAAATTGGTAATAAAGTGAAAATGTATTTCTTGTGTGCTTTTCAATGGAGCTGAGATAGCACGGGGTTCTGTTTTATTACACAAATGACAGTCATTTAACTTACTATTTCAGTGTTTGGTTTCAGATGTTTCATCGGTCAGTTTTTAGTTTATAAATGCTTCTCTTGTAATTTTGAGTTTGATTAATAGGCAGCCTACCACAACTCTGATGTGCGCTACGAGGATATAGGGAAAACGGCGATAGGAAATAGAGTGCTCTGATAAATTTAATTTGGCCTGGTTTAATGCTGCTTTGAGGAGAAACCGCTCTCCTCTCCTGTTAGTCACTTGTTCCCAACCCTGCTCTGTCTGTGCCAACCCCGCTGTCTGAGTAGCTGTGTAACAAAATAGATTTGGAAATTCATCTGGTTACAGACTANCTTAGCAAAAAAGGTAAATAAAATTTTTCAGAAAGATCAGTTTGCTTACCTGGGTCAATGTGCGGTTTCCTGAATGTCTTGGCACAGATAAGGCTATAGAAATACATTGATGAGGCCTTGCTTTTGGGACTGTTACTTAGAAAGGTGGTGGGAACTGCTCTTTGCGTGTGTGGAGTAGGCAAGGCAGCAGGTGAGATTTAAGTCAGAATAAACTGAGCTTGAAACCATTGTTTTATTTTTCCATGTAAGGTTGCAGAAACCTTTACAAAACATTTTCACTTAAATAAAAATGAATGGCTGAAGTAATCTTAAGGTACTGGTTGATTATTAGCCTTTAATTTCCCTGTTAAATTTTCTAGTATAAATCTAGAATTAGAAACGAAAATGAGAAAATAATTTAGAGCTCTTGCTTGGCTCAGGTTATACGTAACTTGGACTTTGCTAGTGTGTGTGATCTGGAGCAAATTAGCACAATTTCTTCTGTAACTGTGCTGCTAAATTTGTGCAGCAGACAGCAGTGTAGTGCTTGATTACCTCTGCTAGCTTTAATGAACTAGCTTGACTACTGGAGAAGTTCAGTTATAGCTGCCTGGGGCTCCAAGGGAACCAATTTACTCCCAAGACAATGTGTAAAAATAGGTTGGGTGGAGCTGTGGGCTGTTGCCTCTTGGCACCTCGTGGTGTGTAAGGTAGCTCAGTTAAAACTTGTGTCAGTATCACTTGGTTACACGGCTTTGTGTGATGAACTCCCCTTCTGGGTGGCAGTGCTGTTAGTTTTCTGTATGCACATTGCCTGCTTCCACCTTCCCATAGCTAGATGACTTCTTACACTGAGGTTGCTTAGTCCTGTGTTTTCGTACTTCTCTGGCTTTAAACCTCAAAGCTTGCTTTGAAGTAGCTTCTCTTTGAAAAGCATTACTGTTCATTGAATCACATAGGGAGCCCTGCCGTTTGTTCGTTTGTTTCTTTGGTTGCAAATGCTGTACAGAGCTCTGGTGACTGAAGTACCTACGGGTATATATGCAGAGCTTAGTGTGAACTCACAGCCCAGTTCTGCAGTGCTTTAGGCTTTTAAAACTAACTCCGTGTACTTCAGTGCAGAATCTCTTTAGAGTTAGGGTATGCACCTGTGCAACATAATCATAGTATTACTGAGATGTATAAGGTGTTTATTTATTGAGCAAACGTGTTTAAAAAATTGCTATACAGTTTTCAAAAGCTAAGATGAAATTTAGTCTCCAAAATCTATGTAGACTTTAAAAAAAAAAACACCCAACATTAAAAATCCACAACTCTCTTTAACTGCAGCTTTCTTTTGTATCAGGACGCTCATTGTTTTCTTAAGAGTCTTGAATGAATTCCGAAACATAACTTTACTTAGTAGGAATTCGAGTACTAATTATTTTGAGAGGCAACATTCAGAGAACAGGTGTTTGTGAATGATTTGGAAAGAAAGCTGCAGTCACATAAAGGCTCTTGCATTGTGCAGCATAGTTTCTTGACGTCTTTAGCAACAGAGAAATTCAGTTTCACCTTTTTTTAAAAAACAAAACGAACAAACCCCAAATGGGGTCATCTTGGAATGGACCCCTGGGGACACCAAATGGAAATTCCTGAAATAGGCTATTCCGTGGTTGAAGGTGCATTAATCCAGGCAAGTATGGAGAATATTTAATCTTCAGTAACTGGAGGTTACAGAGATGTAGAGAGAGGTGTGTAGTCCCTCAAACCTTTTTGCTATATGCTTTCTGGAATTTTCTGGATTTTAAGAAAGGGATAGAAACTGATCAGGTGCTTCCTCCTTGCTGCTCTGAATTTATTGGTGTGTGTGCAGTTAATGGAGATTTTCTGTGGAGATTTAATAAATTTACCGATGTTACCATTTGTTTCCATATTTCTTCTATAAATTGTCGATAAAGCTGATTTAGAAACCCTAGAGAGAACAGTCATGGGACATAAACTGTTAGTGTTTGGATAGAATATGTTTGCTTACAGTATTTCTAAACAGAAGAGTGACTTTGAATAGCCAATACAAGTGATATTTTTACCTCAAGTGGTTGAGGAGGAAAAGAAACAGTTTTAATAGCGGGAGAGAGATATTTATTGGAACTGGTGTTGATACATGGGAAGTTCCTTGCTGATACGTGAGTGAATTAAAGCCACTTTCACTGAAGAGAGTTTGTTGATATTGAAATATGTATTTGAAATTATTTGCATGTGTAGATTTAATGAGTTTCTAAATTTAATTGCTAATATTTACTGAATAATTGAATACTTGTATTTTTAGGTAAAATTTGGAAATACAACATTTAAGACAGATGTGTATCCCAAATCTCTTAATCCTCAGTGGAATTCTGAGTGGTTCAAATTTGAAGTAAGTATTTTTTTAAGAGTTTGCCTGTATCTGTATAGACACTATGGTTTAGATGCCCTTAATGAAACAATTTAATTCCAGGCAGAAGATTAGTTTTGAGGAGTGAAGTGTATTTCTGTGTAAATACACATGAAACCTTTTCAGCAGAGCTACCTACAGCTAGACCTTGTTTGCTAAAAGTATCTGATTGGCTTTTTAGGACTGTTTGTAAAGATAAAAGCTTGCCAGATTGATCCAATGCATATGTTATTCTGGGTAGTACTAAAAAAAGCAAGACAGAGGTGAAAGAGGGGGGAAAGTAGCATTATGTACTAGGCTTTCAGACACCAGTACGGGTATGCTTGTTTATTTTTTGGGGGTAATTTTGAGTAAAGAAAGTTAATTGGTGTTTGAAATGTTGCTTTGGGTTGCAAATGAACACACTTGACAAGGAAGAAAATTGAGAATTCCTGTGAGAAAATTACAAAATAAAGAACCTGGACAAAAATTATCAGACACTTTCTCTTCCCATTTTCTTATGTAGTAATGAAGGCACTCAGCATTTTCCGGTAATTGTTTGCTGCTTTCCAGGATCTAATTTGTTGATGTTCTTTGATATTGTGCGCTGAAGAAGTGTTGACATATTATTTTTTTTTTTCGGTACTGCATTTTTTATTACTTTTTAAAAACTAATTGTATAATGGTGTGTGGAATAAATTAATTGTTAAAACATTTGAATATATAGTACTGGTTCATTTATCGTGTTCTAAGATAATAGGACAGTATAAACATAGTTGTATATGTAATGAGTGATACATTAGTTAGTAATGTAAGTATTTTAGAGCGACTAAAAATAGTAAGGTTAGATCATTAATCAAAATAGAATGCTTGATTAAGAGCATCTTTTAATCAGCAATCCATATTGATTAGAAAATAGTACAGTGGTGTTGAAATTAAATCAGTTTTCTTTTTTTGTGTTTCAGTTCCAGGGGTCGTTTTTTCTGGGGGGCAGAGAGCTGATCTGTGTGGAGGGTTAACTGTGTTCATACACAAAGAGTTTTTTTGACAGTAACCAAAGTCTCAAAATTCTGTCTTTTTGCATGGAAAAATGGATTTGGGAAAGAAAAGAGCCAAACAGTAGCGGGGTGGGGGGGAGAATTCCACATTTCAAAGAGTGGAAAAACACTGACTGCTTAAGACATCGTAAGTGTGTGTGTGTGTGTGTGTAGTTTTACCTTTTTGCAAGACTATGAGTTATAGTTTTGCAAACACTGGCGTGAGTCATCCCATTGCATCTATCAAACCTGATTCTTGGTTTGTTATGTTCAACACACAAAGTTGTAGAATGTCTATCTTTGTAAGTCCTAAAAAATAGTTGAGGTATCTGCAGATGGATTATTGCGTTTGTTTAGGAAAGTGTATGTCTGAAATCACTGAATTTTAACAGCTGGTTCTATAAAAGGTCTTACCTTCTTTTAAGCCCCTGACCAGTTTGGAAAGGTGAGAGTGCCAATAATAATAACTTCAGAGTATAACAGTTCTCTGAAATGCTGTATCTTACATTTTCATCTTTTGTAATGAAAAGTATGTATTGTGGAGACAGGTAGACAGTCTAGGAAATATGACTTAAATCACGTGGAATTTGAAAATGTATAATCGCTGTAGTCTTGCTTCTCTGTTCTTCTCCCAGTGATAACTCTGGTTCCAGGATCTCACCAGTCTGTGAAGTGTAAAGTCGAAATAAGTGAATGTGTTGTTTAGGTACAGGAGATCAAAATTACAGATTTGTCTGTGTCAGGTCACTGTACATAACTAATTCTCCCCTTTTTGTGCATTTGTTTTTTCAGTTGTGTTTCATTGCGCATTTTTTTAAATACTCAGATTCCGTGTTAATATTTGCTTCTAGGTAGATGATGAAGAGCTACAAGATGAGCCTCTCCAGATCACAGTTCTTGATCATGATACCTACAGTGCTAATGATGCCATTGGCAAAGTGTACATAGATATTGATCCTTTGCTCTATAGTGAAGCAGCTACAGTTATTTCAGGATGGTTTCCAATTTATGATACCATTCATGGTAAGATTTGCTGATTTATAAGTCTGTTGTTTGAGATGTAATCTGCTTCTGAGAATCTTCATTTTTGTAAGCCATCTTCAGAAATTTGTAATAATTTGTAATACTACGGCAATAATTTTAGCCCTGGGAGCTGGAAAACTACTTTTCTGGCGTTTTTTTTCCTTATTTCTGGCGTAGTAGTTCAGACTAGTGCTTGGCAGAACACCTGCCATAGAACTTGTGAAAAGTGGAAAAAATCTGTACAAGCTATTTAAAAGAGTTACTGCAAAATTCAGATTAGAAAAAAAAGACCCAAACATACTTTTCCAATTACCACGTGTTTACTAAAAGAATATACTTTTGCTGAAGTCATTTGGGGTGTGCCTTTGTGTGATGTTGAATAAAATTCACTAGAGATGGAGGGACAGGAGGTGACGTATCTTCAACATACAGGATGGGATTGAATTCATTTTCCCTGCAGAAAGTACTCTCAGTGCTGGGTAGATTTCATCAGAACATCTTGAAGGTTTGAGACAATGAAGTTACTGATATTTTTTCCTTTGATTTTAATGAAACACAGCTGTTGTCCCAGAAAGTCAAGGTCGGCTTGCAGCAATTAGCTTGCTGATTGAACACCTTATTACAGAACATCTCTGTGGTTGTAATTACCACCCTTGTTCATTATCCAGTGCACATTAAATGACTTAATTATGTTAAAAGCTAATTATAAATCATTGTTTGGAAATAATTAATAGTATTTACTAGACGATCATAACTGATGCAGAGTATTTTTTACATTTGAAACAACTATATTGAATAGGGTTTTTCTAAGAAATACTGCATGTGTATTTCTTATCCTTTTATTCTATTCACGTTTTCCTGTCGTACATTTTCTTTTGATGTTAAATTATGTGAACACTTGTCTTAGGATGTGTACAATTTATATGTCAGAGTTAGATTTCTGTATATTTTTCTAGATCTGTTAGTATTTCACAGCTTTTTTCTATTGAAGTAAAATTAGAATTCTTGTATTTTCGTGCTCATAGCAGTAGATTCTGATTGTCTTGATCCTCAGCAAACAGTAATTGATGCTTGCTTAAAAGTTTACAAATTTTTATTTTCTTTGCACCTCAACATGATTATTTATGAAAATGCATGTACCTGAGGCACTTCCTGTTACAGTAACTGAAGGCTTCTTTCTGTTGACATTTTGGAAGTTAGACCTAGGTGACTTTATTGCAATAATGTCAGAGTCAATCTACAAATCTAATGTTTTTGTTTGAGCATCATATACTTATGTGATAAAGGCTTCTGAAGACAGTAGAGAGCAGACCCGTCAAGAAGTTTAGTCCTCAATATGTCAGAACCTATAATATGTGAATTGATTTTGTTACTGGGTAGGGAAAAAGGAAGAAAAGGCTCAGAACAGGAAAGCAGAAAAATAAATTAGGAATGGCTGTGTTGAAGGATTCTTCAATTATCAGTAAGGTTTAATTGTGGCCAAAAATTAAGCTTTGTCTAAAAGTCTGTAGTGCCTTATTTTTTATATATTTCTTCTCATAGCCAGAGTATCTTACAAACATTTACTGTGCCATTGTGTTGTTCTAGAAAGAGCCATAAATTTTGTCATTGGATTGGACTTCAGAGACTAGCTTTACTGCGATTTTGAAACCATTTCAGGGAGAAAATGTAGAACCTTTTTGGTGTTGGTCAGAGCTTTTTCATGTGGACAGGACTCCAGTTTCAAGGCATCTATACTCAAAATTAGTACTTCTGACCTTTTGTGCTAAGGATATCTTGGGACGGTCACGGTACTTAGATAGTGGTTTTATACCCTTTAGCATTGATGGTACAGGGCAAAGGAGCACAGAGAGCTCTTGCACACTGCAACAGAGGCCACTGCAGCCTCAGGAGGCTGATGGCTTCTCTTTTCCCAATCCCATCTTTTCTTCTAAAGTCCCATTTGGTATGTGAGGAGTGTTGCTTGCATAGCTTCAGCCTCAAAGGCTGGGCAAAGCTAGAAACTTTGTCTGAGAGGGCGTCTCTGCAACAGACCTGAGAGGCAAGGAAATGTGTTCCTGCTCCTCTGGCCCAGGCTAAAATTGACACATGACCTGCCAGTTGAACCGAGTGGCTCTAGCAGGGTTATGGTACATTCTTTGCAGAAAAACTGACTCCTTGGCAAGAGAAAGTGTATTATTACTAATAATAGGGAATATTGTTAGGGCTAATTCTGTATTCGCTTCTGATGCAGCTTCTCATTTTTCATGTTTTTTATTGATAGGTATACGTGGGGAGATCAATGTGGTGGTGAAAGTAGATCTCTTCAATGATTTAAACAGATTTAGGCAGTCATCCTGTGGAGTCAAGTTTTTTTGCAGTAAGTAGAGGAAAAAAGTTCATTTGAACAGAATACTCCTCCCACCCCCCCTTCTTTTCTTTCTTTATCTATTCTGTCAGTTTCCCTTCTTTCACCAGCTGGTTGCATAAGCCCACTGGAGTTTACAGTGAGGCCAGTAGCAAATGCAGAAAAGGGTTTAGTGGTTTTTTTTTTTAAATTTTTAAAATAAATTTTTACTGTTCATATTTCAAAACAATGTAAATAACTCATTCCCCCCCCCGTTTATCTTTCTTAAGTTGTGTTTCAGTGCATGTGCATACGCACATTGTGTTACTTTGGGTGCATATCCTGTTACAGAGGCACAAAGTGAAGAAGTTTCATAATGGTACATGTTGTAATTGATATGCTGGACAGTTATCTTATCGGTGTTCAGGGTCTTCCAGAATAAAACTGCCTGGGTATGTCCACATTTTAACAGAAAATCATGTGAATTACTTTCTGGAATCATTTCCATCACTTTCTACATGTAATTTTATGTTTTTCTTGGAATTCTTGGCTCGTAGTCTCAGGCCTTATATCTTTCATGTATGTGGGTTTTTTTAACAGCTACATCTATTCCTAAGTGTTACAGAGCAGTAATAATTCATGGATTTGTGGAAGAACTTGTAGTTAATGAAGACCCGGAATACCAGTGGATAGACCGAATTCGTACACCAAGGGCATCGAATGAGGCCAGACAAAGACTTATTTCACTCATGTCAGGTATTAAACATGTAGGCTGTAATGGTTATTGCTGCTTTTAAAATATTCACCGTTTAAGTGACTTGCTTATGATAAGAATATGTATGAATTTTGTTATTAATTCTGTTTATTTTTTCAGTTCACAGTGTCTTCTGTTTCTCAAAGTTCTGTTGTCCTAACTGATGGCCAGTATGGCTGACCTTCCCCCCCCCCCACTTGGTGAGGCCATGTTGTTGTCTAATTTGTTGCTGGTTTTTAGCAAGGTCGAAGAAGCCTGTGGAACTCTCTTGAAGATGGTCTTAACCCGTATGTGGAGTATCACTAGAAGTGGCTCAAACAATTAAAATAAACTACTCCGCCCTCTTTGAACTACTTTGAAGCACATGAACAAATATACGCCAGCACAGATACAGTGTGTATTAATACTTACCTTACTCATCGCATCTTTTCAAAGTCAGGATTGGTTCATTGTTTCTCAGGCATACTTCTGTATTGCCTTGCATCGATTCTGCAGGACATACCTGCAGTTCCTGGAGGGACCAGTCATTCGATTCAGTTGGTGTCTCTACAGTATCGAGTATATTTACAGATTTTTTTTTGTTGTTGTTGTTGGTTTACTGATGCTTATGAACAGCAGTTGTGAACTAAGATACACCTATTTCAGTGCCAGTAGAACAGACCAAACACTCCTACCCTAGAGTGCTTGCACACTAAGGCATCTGACAACCAGTTGATAGGCGTGGACAATATTGCAGGTTTAAGGAATACAAAGGAATTACGAAAAATAGCCACTAGTATGATAGCCAGTGGTTTCAGTTCTCTAATGGTTGTTAATGTTCTTAGATTTCTTATAGATACAGCTGTGTTTTATGAAAGATAATACAAGAAAAAGTTAATTGGATTTTGCAAGCGTGCATGGAGATCTTTAAGTGAGGCAACATAAAAGACATCATGGAGATGTTACTCAGTATCTTCACTAGGAGAGCCGGCATGTTTTGAGGAAAAATGTGGAAAACCAATATTGTCATAACTGACATGAATTCACGTTTAGTGAGGTTTTTAGCATAGCTTCTCTGGTATGTCAGTTTACAGGGTTAACATTTGCGTATCTCTTGCCTTGCATAAATGGTGAAAGCGGGTAAAGTAGCACATGTGGAAGTATTCTGCTAGATTTTATTAATACTTTTATTCGTGGCAGTGGTTTAAGAGGAAAAAACACCAAAGACCTTGGAGCAATACTGTTTCATGTCATGTGATACAATGCTTCATGTTGCAATCATTGTTTCTGATGGCCACACCTAAAGAATCCTGAAGACATCTGTAGCTTCTGAGAGTGACCCAGGCTGTTTCATAGATCTCTGTCATACTGTGTGTTGTATATGTAAAAAAGAGTTCAGTCTCAACCTTGTCTTAAATGGAATCCATAGAAATTTTCACTCAGCTAGAAAGTTTCATACTGTACTTCTGTCTTAAAGATTTTTTCAAGACAACCTGGACTTGTGCAAGGCATTTGACGCTGTCCCGCATGATGTCCTTGTCTCTAAATTGGAAGGACATGGATTTGACAGAGGGACCACTCATTGAATAAGGAACTGGCTTGATGGATGCACTTAAAGAGTTGCAGTCAATGGCTCGATGTCCAGGTGGAGACCAGTGATGAGTTGTGTGCCTCAGGGGTTGGTACTGGGGCCGGTGCTGTTTAATATCTTTGTTGGTGATGTGGACAGTGGGACTGAGTGCACCCTCAGCAAGTTTGCCAATGACACCAAGCTGTGTGGTGTGGTTGACACACTGAAGGGAAAGGGTGCCATTCAGAGGGACCTTGACAGGCTGCAGAGGTGGGCCTGCGTGAACCACATGAAGTTCAACAAGGCCAAGTGCAAGGTCCTGCACATGGGTCGGGGCAATCCCAAACACAAGTACAGGCTGGGTGGAGAGTGGCTTGAGAGCAGCCCTGAGGAGAAGGACCTGGGAGTACTGGTGGATGAGAAGCTCAGCATGAGCCAGCAATGTGTGCTTGCCCAGAAGGCCAGCTGTATCCTGGGCTGCATCAAGAGAAGCGTGGCCAGCAGGGCGAGGGAGGGGATTCTGCCCCTTTACTCCACTCTCGTGAGACCCCACCTGGAGTCCTGCGTCCACCTCTGAAGCCCCCAACATAAGAAGGACATGGATGTGTTGGAGCGGGTCCAGAGGAGGGCCACGAAGGTGATCCGAGGGCTGGAGCACCTTTCCTACAAGGACAGGCTAAGAGAGTTGGGGTGGTTCAGCCTGGAGAAGAGAAGGCTCCGCAGGTACCTTACAGCAGCCTTCCAGTAGCTGAGGGGGGTCTGCAAGAAAGCTGGAGAGGGACTTTTTACAAGGGCATGGAGTGATAGGACAAAGGGTAATGGCTTCAAGCTGAAAGAGAGCAGATTTAGATTAGATATTAGGAAGAAATTCTTCACCATGAGGGTGGTGAGGCACTGGCACAGGTTCCCCAGAGAAGCTGTGGATGCCCCCTCCCTGGCAATGTTCAAGGCCAGGTTGGATGGAGCTCTGAGCAACCTGGTCTGGTGGAAGATGTCCCTACTCATGGCAGGGGGGTTGGAACCAGATGATCTTTAAGGTCCCTTCCAACCAAAACCATTCTATAATTCTAAGTATGTGCATAATTTCAGCCTTTGTAAAGAAACCAAGCTTCTCGAAAGCAGTAGTGATCATTTCATTTCGCTTCATTTCGTAACGTTGACAGTGAGTCTGTAAGGCTGTGCTCTGTGGTGGTGAGGCTTTTTCAGTTTGTTAACAGAGGAGTTTGGAAATCTTTCATTTTCATCAAAAGAGAATTTGATTTCCCAAGAGGTATGTTCCACCTGGTATAACCAAGGCTATCTAGCTACATGGGTCAATGAATTTTTTTTTTTGTAAACATCCTGCTGGGTAAGCATTATGGCAAACCATTGTCTTATAGTTACAGTCTTTCAGTCTTTGTGTGCATCTGATAGCAGTCTTGTTTGCATAGAGTGGCGTATTTGGTATCATGTTTTGTTTGTGTGGTGTTCCATTTCGTAGATGAGGCTGCAATGTTAAATGCTACTAATATAAACAGAGCAAAAAATATGGATTAGTTTGGAATATGCTTCAGTAAATGAGAAATTATGAATGCCTATCCACATGGATTTCAGAGATCTTACATTGTTCTGAACTGTGTGAAGGAGTATTGAGGAACTTGTGTGTGTTCCAGTACATGTCTTGACCATATGTGCTCTAAATAAGTAAAAAAGGGAAAAGCTAATGAAAAGAAAACCAGAAAAATCATTTCTGAAGTAAGATGTCGTTGCAATCAGAATAGATTTGGAGAAAAAGGAGAAAAACCTGGGCGAATCATGAACATCCCACTATGTTATAGGAGGTGGAGATTGTGACCAGCTTGGTGTAATTATGCAAGATGGGATCTATTCACTGTTTTGCTGACTTGGTTGGCAATTCCAAAAGCAGAGGCCAAAGACCACAAAAGAGAATAGGGAAACTTCACTGCAATTATGAGCTCTTTACCTTTTGTTTTGTAGGTGAACTGCAAAGGAAGATTGGCTTGAAGGTGCTTGAAATGAGAGGAAATGCTGTTGTTGGTTATTTGCAGTGTTTTGATTTGGAGGGAGAATCTGGACTAGTAGTGCGAGCCATAGGAACAGCCTGCACGTTGGATAAATTAAGTAACACATCAACATTTTTACCTGCATGCAACTCCCCATCCAAAGAAATGAAGGAGTAAGTATGAATTAATAGTCTGTAGGGAAACAAGTTTCATCTCTCTTCACACTCATTCAGTTTTACATAACTGGTGTGATTTCTTTTTTCTCCCCCAGAATTTGTTTTTCTTTTGTAGTTTTATTTGTCTGCAACTCAATTTATATTCTACAATTTTGAAATGTTTTAGGTTGGATTACTTATGTTATTTCTTTAGAAGCTGGAGTGGTAAACCTTAATACGACTCTTGAATTTACGTAGCAACAGTAGTCCATATCTTTGGGTTGTGATCCACCAATTTCCTAAGTAATAATTAGTTCTGCCTTGGACTCTGTGTTTGTACAATAAACATTTTTGTGAGGGCTTCTTATGATACAGCTTCTGTTCACGATTTTCCAAGTCCGGTACAGTCAGATTTGAGTGTTTACACTGGGCATGTAGGAAAAGAAAAATTTTGAATTCAGACAGTTCTGTAAGTGATTTAGAGAATGACCCTGAAGTAGTCTCGACTTTTCTTGTGTGCTTTGCTTTTTATTGTTGCAAAACAAGTGGGGCCATTGCAAAACAGGCAGAGTTAAATGGTGTACTTGCAGAGAAAACTTTTTGTGATGAGAAGTAGAATTTCTTGATCTTGTTATATCTACTGCAGCACCAAACACAGTTTGGATGCAGTTTTTTAATGTGCGTACAAATTGATAGAAAAATACTTGCAGTCGTCTTCAAATTACTACTGCTAGTTATTTTCTGTTTGGTAGAGCGATCCAATTTCTGGAAGGAAGAAACAGCACCAAAAAGTAAACTGCTTATGCTGTGTTTCCACAGATATTAATTGAATTAGCCATTTTCATTAACTTGAACTGTTGTGTCATTACAATAGTTATGCATTTAGTTAGGCATTTTTGCCATGTACACGAGTATGCTCTGACTTCTCAAAATCACTGCTATTTCAAATCATTACTTGTTTAACTTGTCTTAATTCTATAAATTTGTGATCAAAAGCTGCTGGATACACTGTAGCATAAGAGAAGAGTGGTGTTTTAAAAAAAAAAAAAAAAGGGGGACCTGGTAACTACCATCTTAAAAAGCATTCATAAATAAATCAGTAGGTTTCACTCTGGAGCAAAATGTGGAAATTCCACCCCCCAAATAATCCATGTTCAGCTTGGTGGTAGATATTGTTGGAATCATTGTTCCTCAGTCCAAAAAGTGGGAATGTTTCTCAAAGCCAGCAATATCAACTAATACTTCTTATTCTTGGCTTTACTAACGTGATGCCCTGTTGTCAAAGAATCAATTACGCGTTCACAATGTAGTGCTTAAGCTGTTCCTTTCTCTCTTTTTATTTCATCTGGACTCTTGCATGCTAGGAATTAAAATTCTTAGAGTCTGCTTAAAGTAAGAGATCTCCTCTAGCTAAACTTCCCTGAAATCATTTATAACATAACTTTGCAACCTGTTTGTATGTATTGTTTTCTTTTCTTCCACCTTGGCTGCAAATTCTCTCAGGTCTCCGCTGGTTCATCCGCCAAGCCATGGATGCCGCTCGACTCACAACAGCCCAATTCACACTGCTACTGGCTCACGACTTACTCAGAACTTCTCTGTGTCTGTTCCCACTCTCATCTACACTGGTACGAGACTGCTCAGACTCAAGAGCTGGGGAGAGGCAGGCCACAGGCACAGTGGTCGCAAAGTGCAGGCAGGCAGGCAGTGTAGGCAGGTACCACCCATCTTTTCTCCCTCATTTTCTCATGGAGACACCTTCTGTTGTCAGTGAAGAACTACTCTGTGCAGGTGCTGAAACAAAGGCAATAGTTTCTTGAAAATGCATCAGAGTCTCTTCCACAAAGCCACACTCTTCTTTCTTTTTGACATGCTTACTTCCTAAGAAGTTAGGTATAAATAAGTTGATGTGTCTGGGGAACATTTGCTATGTTACAGTCATTGGAGGAAATCACGTTTTGACTGAAGTTTATAATTTCTTTCAAGCATCATTCAGATATGGTGTTTAGGTTTTAAAATTATTATAGGAAGGGCATGTGCCATTTGTGGAAGAGATGGTTTTAGAGAGCAGGTAAGTCAATCTGTGCATAAGTGAACTGTTTGTCGATATAGGTATTCCCATAAAGATTCTCCTCTTTGCTCTGTTTTTAGCTGTGGCATGCTGCTGATGCTATAGGATAAGGAAACACTTTTTTTTTTTCCCCCCTTAAAATGCATATGTGTGTGTATACATAAATGTATGAATATGTATAAACACAAATATATTTTGAAATAATTTTTTCTTTATTTAACTAACTCAAAGCATTGTGTATTTGACCAGATTTTTAAGCCATAAACTGTTTTCAGTTTTTTCTTTTGCTTATATATATTTTTTTTGTCACATCTCATGCCTTTCATTTGGCTTAATTGTTTCATTGTAGATTATCAGCATCTATCTGTAGAATGCTGAATGGGTAAAACAGCATTTCTTTGCCTCTGGCCTCATCCCCAGTCTCGCACCTAAGGAATAGCTGCTGGCCCTGCCCCAGTCCCATCCTGGTGTTTGGATCATGCTGCTGTCAGCCAGGTCCTTTAGCACAGGATTACTGAATATGTTTCCACCTTCTTCTGGCAGGATTCCCTTCAATGAAGATCCCAATCCCAATACTCATTCATCAGGACCCTCCACCCCTCTGAAAAACCAAACCTATTCCTTTTCACCTTCCAAGTCCTACAGTCGACAGTCCTCTTCTTCTGACACAGATTTGAGTTTGACACCCAAAACTGGTAAGGCGCTTCCACCCACTTTTTGTTTAATTTGTGTTTCTCTCTATATATTTTCATTCAGCCCCTTTTTGCTTTTTGGCATTTAAGTTATCAAAATGATGTGGAAATTGGAGACTTCAGATAGCACACCTCAAGCTTGAAAGGGTTTCTGTAGGGTGAAAGTTTAAATCCTGCCTACATTTCCACTATTCTGGAGAACATTAAAATGACATTTGTAACAGAACCGTACCGAAGTTGAAATAAAACATCTCAGAGCATTAAGGGAGTCCTAAGTAATTGCCTTTTTCTTATTTCCTCCATTTCATATTACAAATCATAGGAATACATTTCTCAGCACAGTATGCTAAGAACAGCATTACTAAAACTACATAGTCTTCAAGCCCAATGTGTTGTGCTTTAGATATAATGTATACATTTCTCTGTGTTTTTTAACTCTTTTTTGCGAGTGTGGTACTAGAAGCGTAGCAGCTGCTGTCTTTTTATTCTCCTTGGTATATGGAAACAGCTTTACATACACAGTATACATTTTGAAAGTAAGAAGTTTATACTCTAGCCATCTTCAAAAAGCTTTTTTCTTTCTCCATTGGTGTATTGTAATTTCTTCAACTTGTGGTTTCCTCCCTCCTTATTTTTTAATCTGTGATTGGAATCATATCAGTAACGATGTCAGCACAACTCAAAGAATTATTGTCTGTTTATTCTGCATTATGTGACCAATGCCCTGAGTTTTGCTACTGTGGGGCAAATTATTTTGCAGAATTGCATATGAAAGTTTGGTTGCTTTTCAAGTGGTGTTTTAAATTGTGGTATTTGAAGCTCATAACATTCTTGTCTCCATCTAGTCTACAGAATTTCTCAGCGTATTAAAGTAGTTGATTCAGCTTTACGTGATAGCACCCCTTTCAAGAATTTTTCCAAGGAGAGAAGTTAATGTTACATTCAAATGCAGTTGTAGTAAATATTTTACCCAGTTTATTCCCTAGATTTCTGTTAAAAATGTTCCCAATTAGGAAGCTGTCTTGCTTAATACTGTCTTCTCTGTTCCATTTTTTAAAAAAACAATCAAAAGTGCACACTTTTTTGTCCTTTTGTTTAAATGATGACTGTTTTGTTGATAACCTATGGTGGTCAGTTGTTTGAAGGACCTACAAGTATAACTGGATGCTTACTACGCAGGCAAACCACAAATTCGTGTGTTTGGTTTACTGAATATTTGAGAACCTATTTCTTTTGATCAAATTTTCCATGGTAAGGATCATGTGGTGTAAAGAATTTAAATGCAGCATAGATCGTCACCTTTATAGATGTAAATGTTCTGAATTTGTGAAGGTGGCGGCTCACTGTGAATTTATTAGTTTTTTTTAAAGCAGCAACCATACCTCATTCCTGGCAATGTTCTGTAGGTGGATGGACCCTCTCATCTTCATTCAGTTCATTTAGAACTGAAACAGATTGTGTAATTTTTACCTTATTTTTAGCAGTTTTGGAGGTATATAAAGATATTTTTAAGCATTCATTTTNGTATCAAAGCTAACAGTGGGCGTATTTTTGCTTACTAACACTGTCTTTTTAGCAGCTTTGAACACCGCTGAAACATGTCTTAAGATGATTTGCTGGTTGCATTTAAAAATTCTGTATCCTGATGTTACGTACTAGATTTTGAATCTTAATAGCTTAAAAGNACAGTATCTCTTGAGTCGTTTTGTTTTACGTTTTTACCAAAAATGTGGTGATGTGTGGAAGATAGTTCCACAATGTACTAAATTCAGTATGTTGCTTTTAGCGATTCACTGTATATGTTCAGACCTCTGTTTTCATTTCGCAAGACTGTTAAATTGGAATGTTTCCATGTGAAAGTTGGTGATGCTAGTGTTTTAGAAAAATGCAAACATCTCATGCAACATATTAAACATTATCAGAATTCAGATACCTATTACTCAGATTGGCTAATACGAAAAATGAAGTATTTTTTGATGTTTGTGCAGTACATTATAGTCCTCTTTATTTCTCAGTCAGATAGCTAGTGTGTTCACGTGTGTGAGATGGAGACTAACCTGGAAAAAGAGTGCAGATACCACAATTTCACAATATGAACAACTAAATAGAGGAGATTGAAACTTGGATCTGCTTAAGCATCGGATTTTTGGTAGCTCTAAATCAGGAGAATATTACCTTGATGTCTTTTAATAAAATACAATTGTTCTTGTGTTATCCATTCTGATCTATAGCTGGTTGTAATATGAGGGGAAGCTGTTCTGTGCTGAGCAAGCTTGTTTTGGTTTGAAGTTACGCTTCTTCTGTCAATAGTCATATATTTTATGCCAATGCAAACAGAATATCAGGCTGACAAAAAGCACGACATATTTTAATGAGGTAATACTTTTTGATGTGACAGAGTATATGTTTGGAGGAAATTGAGAAGGTGGGAGCTCCTTTGCTTTGTGGGGACTTAGAATTCTGCAGGATTTATGACCAAAAATCATCAAACAAATCCATGACTTCTCTCAAAATAACTTTTTGTACCTAAAAAATGGAAGTAGATTAAGTCTGTGAGAAGACTACATTATTTAGCTATTACTCCATAGTATTTGTTATGAAATTTTGTATAAAACTTTAAATAATTGTTAGATTACCATGGCTTTCAAAAAATTGATTTCAAAATAAAGTTCATCAGGTCATGATTTTTGAGAACATGCTTCTCGTTCACATTGTGGAGCTGTATTGTCATTCCATTTCTTTGTATGTTGAGAAATGATGTACCAATAAGTGCTGGTTCATTTGGAGAGAAAAAAAAAAAGCTTCATTTTGATTTCTTCCGTCTGTTTCTTTAGTCATCTTCTGAATCTACATCTGTTTGTCTCTATTACTTTCCTCCACAGCACCTTCCCCCCAGGGACCTAGGATTTTCCTGTTTCCCAGCTCCCCTACACTCTCTTGTGATTCCCCACATCTTAAAAAGTCCTGTCTCCTCCTCTCGGGGTCTAGCCTTAACCCCCTACACTCTAGCCATGTCAGCCCAGTTGTTCTGAGGAAAAGTGTTTCTTTCTCTGAAGAGCTGCTTCTGGCTGCTTCTGGTAGGATCAATCTATTATGGCCTTTTAAACAAACTTTTAAGAAAATGTTGTTGTTACTTGGTATGGGGGCATTTAACACACAACCTTCTATAACCCTATGGTTTTGTTCAGTTAGCCTCTGAAAACTGCTGGCTACATGACTATTCATACCATCTCTCACCTCTGCCCCAGAAGCTTGAAACAGCTTCAGAACTTCTTACAGGATTGGAAACACATGTAGTTTATGCTACAGGACTTTCTCCTTTTCCCTTGCAAAATTTCATTTGGTAAATGGACTGAAATAATTTACTTTTTTTTAATCCCCCTCATTCCCTTCACTTTGTTGTTCCTATATTTTGCATGGAACAAGCACTTGCTCATTAATTCAGTCATAATTTATTGAAAGAATGGCCATCAAGTGGCTAGCAACTCTGATTTTTATTTTAGTCTTCTAAACAAAGCCCATACAAACTTCTTGTTTGTACTGCCTCCTTTTCCATTTCACTGACGTGCATTATTTTCATAGATTTAAATTAAATATTTGATATTACTGCTTTTTCTGTAGAAACTATTTTGATTAGTTTGTATTTTTTGAGTTTGTTTCATGTCCAGTATTTATGCTATGTTTGTCTGTATTGAATATTGTATAGTCCCTGACAATGGTGTTTAGAACCAATGCCAGACAGTAAAAGCAATTTAATCTTGTTTAATGGGACTATACAAATACTAATTGTTTTGTTTCCTTATCCAAGAACAGCTAAAAATATTTGTTAAAAACTATAGTATTTTTATGTGTAATTATATGGTAATGATAGCCTAGTAATTTTTGAAAATGTTAGGAATGAATTAACATAACGTTATTAAGTCCGGTATTATTTCCAGATCTAGTCTTTGGTTAAAACAAATAACTGCACTTTGTGTATTTACAGTCTCATTTATGTTTATTAGATGCTTGATCAGAAGAAAAAGGAAACTCGTGAGGAATTGTTATGTTAAATTAGTTATAAATTCTTTAAAAGACAATCTTGGCTTCATTCATAATTTTTGCAGTGTGGTGTTTGTATTTCATCCTGCTCCTCACTTTTTTGGTTCTTTATCCTGTGCTTTTCTCTACAACTTAAGTGTTTATTTTTGCTTTGTCAAGTTAGCACTGATGGTTTTAGATACAAGAAATACCAATGATAGTATGTTTTTAGGCGTGAAATATTACCAAGAAAATCTGATTCACCAGCATTGTGTTTACTTTAGGAAAAACACAATCTTGGTATGTGTGTATTTTTTACTTTTGTGATTTCTAACCACAGAGCAAGTAACTTGCTGTCATACATATAACCTGCATCTCGACACACTCAGTTAAGAGTAGCTTCCTGATAACAGATAATTCAGTAGCTAAGATATTTGTGTATCTAATAAGCTTTCCATCTCTTCAGAAAAGCTCCTGTGTTGGGGGATAGGGGTGGGTTGAAATACATGAAAAAAGGAGGGAGAGAATTACCCATACTGTTCAAAATTGGAGTTTATTTCTTATTTTCATTTACAGATAATCTGCAGGTTATATGTGTGCAAATATAGTAATAAAGTGTGACAGTTTTAAATGCTGAGCAGTAGTCCTTAGCTTGTTTTACTGAATCAGATGACTGAATATTTCATTGCATAGATATTAAAGAAAATAAACATAATCAGTAAATCTTTCAGAGTTTTTATTTCAAATCAAAGGATACAAGTTGCCTTTGTGATTTTAGTCCCGATCATGTGTTATATAGCTACTGTTGTAATTACATGTACAGTCTCCTCACAATGGTTAGGAAAGGAGATTTAGTTACTCTGAAACTCTCAAAAAGCCAGATTTTATTTTTTTACTTTTTTTGAAAAGCTGATAATGATAGTAGATACTTGACTATAGAGTAGTCTGGCAGATAGGCATTGTTCAACAGCGTGGAATTAATGGTGACTTTGCAGCCCTTTTTAATAAGGGCTGAAAATCTAATTATGTAGAAACATTCTGTGGAAAGCTGAGAAGGTAGATCTATATTGAAATCATAGGCAAAACTCCTAATAACAAAAAAAGACATTATATGTCATAGGAAAGAATTGCAAGCATAGATCATGAAGTCCTTGTATTTTGAATTTTTTTTTAATTCGTGTTGACAGCAGAAAAAGATCTTTAGATCAGGGGTTTTTTGTCCAAATGCTAAAAAACCCCCACTGCTAGTCATGTAAAAAACAAACTCCAAAATACAGCCGCTGCCCCTGACCCAGATTAAACTGTGATGCTCAGCATTTTTTTCTGAAAATAAAAATTATGGGGATAATATCACTGTTTTCAATTACTATTTTATATGTTTTTAAATTGAAGTTTGATTACAAATTATATGTTTGTTTGAATGTCCTTTGTGCTGATATTCTTCAGGAATGGGCAGTGGGAGTGCTGGAAAAGAAGGGGGGCCATTTAAAACTCTTTTAAGACAACAGACTCAGTCAGCTCTGGAACAAAGGGTAAGGCATTTTATACTTACGTTTTTGGTCTCCTGAAGTGAAAATTTAGCTAGTATGAAGTTAAATGTTTCCTGTTACTTTCTGGTTTAAAATATGTGTACTATTTAGGTCTAAAACCTTATTGCCAATGTTGAACATTTAATAGCTCTTTTATACACAAATTATTTAAATTTGAATGTATTACCAAAGCGTTAAGAATAAGTGGAGCAAATAACTGTAATGTGCATAGCACTCAAGTGATTACAGCTGGTGTTATAAGAAACAGTTACAGCAAAAATTACTGCTATTTAGTCTGTGTAAGTTACTGATGCGTGTGGAAGTTTAAATACATGATGGTAAAGTATTAGTTAAGTTTTTACGGAAGCCAAATTCAGAAACATTGGAATAGCTTTAAACAATGTGAAAATCACATCTATATTTGCAAAAACTTTCAGTTTTGAAAACTGGAGTTGCTGCATAATTTAACCTTTGTTCTGCTACATGAAATGGTGTGCATGTAGCCTTTACAAAATGGTAACTTAAATAAACCTAAACTATTTCCCAAGCAATAAAAGGGTTCTATGGATGTACAGGTTTTTGAAGAACCTCTGTAGGACTAAAAATGCCATCTGTTGGTATGCTGGATAGACTGTATAATGAAAATAGTGGTTTTAATTCTTTGTTAAAATTTTGGAATGAGTCCTTGTGCTTTTTTTGTAGATTATGTACTGCTTTTGTCAAATTGTTGTTAGGTGACTTGAAGGAAGAAATGTAAATGTTTTCCTATCCAGAAATAAATTCTAGTTTAGTTACAGTTTCTGACTACCTGAACTATTTACATAGAACCACAAACATTTGTTGAAAACAAAATCAGCTACCTCTATGAAATGTAAGTGAATAGCTACTACTTGGAGTAAGTGGATGATTCTCTTCTCATTTTTTGTTATCCGTTGCTAAGGGAGGATCGCCTCATAGGTTCTGTAGAAGGCGGGTATGTTCCGAAACATTGTGTGACCCTTTTTGTAGCCTTTTTTTTTTTGTATTGAGGATTTCTAAACAATTATTTGAAATTTTTTGATTTTTCTTTTTTGTGAAGTTCTGCATATTTCTTTGTAATCTTGTTTATACAGCATTTTTTTATATTTGTTCTGTTATTTTTTAAGAGCATTTATCAGATCAGTGTATTTTTGCTTAGTATTTTGCATGTTGATGCATTTCAGTTAAAAATTTAGTTTCTCTTGAAATGCAAATCCATGGCATTTTGCTTTTAATGTTTTAGTTTGAAAAAATGCTTTAAAAAGATCCTTTTCTCTGTTTACATTTGTTTCTGCTAGCGTTTCAGATGCTTCCTGGCTGTTATTTCCCTAGGAAGCTTTTTAAAAAACACTTAATCTAAATTAAGAGCACTTAATGAATTTTTAGAGCTTGAATTATTTGCACATTGTTCTGGTAAGACCTGCATATTGTTTAGTGGAAAAAAAATACTGTAAAATGCGGTGGAAACATGTTGAGTCTGTTATTGATGATGATGATGTAGCAAAGCATGCAGACTGTTGATACAAAAATATGTTCATACTGTTTTTCTGAAAATTTCATATTGGATGTGGTTTTGCTATGGTTGCATCTTATGGTTACCTTAAGGTTGAATTACCTACCTAGGATGAATAACATTTCTAAGTTATTTTGTCTGTTTCAATATTGCACATAGAAATAGTGTGCTCTACTTACCTGTCTGGATTAGTTAGGGTAGCACTTATTTGGGAAAACAAAGAATAAATTCCATATGTATAATATGTTTCCACGTGTATAAGATACACAGTAAGTTCTTTTGAGTCTTAATTCAGTTCATTTGCCTATCTGGTAATGCAAAGGCGTATTAAAAGCGGTTCATTTAACTGGATGTCTTCACAGCATTTTTTTAATCAGATGTATTTTTAATGTGTCACCTTAGTTGCAATCCAGAACTGATTTTGCTGAAAGGGTAGTCGGGCTTAATTTCCTCTGGGAAAATACACCAGCCATGGAAAATACACGTGTTAAGTTTTACATTAATATATTTTTAGCATTTCACCTGGATGCCTGTTGATAGCAGGTGTAACAACATGACAGCTATCTTTCTGTGTGTATTTTTATCTATAAATGTATACGCTGAATTTACATCAGTGGGAAAACTTGAGTTAATAAAAAATCAGCCTGTGTTTTTGTAGAAATGGCCAATTGCTGCTCTTGATGGTATTTTGTATCTCTCTTGACCTCTACTTGGACAAATGCCATTATTCCTCCATGTTTGCATTCTGCAAGTGCTTGAGAGATCTTTTCTGCTGTCTTTTGAAAATGGAAATCCGTTGATCTTCATCTCTGAGCACTGCTAGATACTGTTATGTTAGAGTGCAGTTGTCTGTCTGATTCTTTTGGCTGAAATGCCGACTTAAGCAACTTTTCTTTCCAGTGACGACTTCTTAGTATCCAGCCCATCCCCTCAGTTCAGTTGAAGAAAAAATGTAAGGTTGTTTGGCCGCCTTGTGAGATGGCACAGTAAATGTGCTTAGAATAAAAATAATCCAACCATGCAATTAACAGTATTTTAATATGGACCAGTTCCCTAACTCTGGTTCAGCCCCATAAGCTCTGAATGTACATGAGCATTACGAGCGTTGTCTGAGGGAGTGGTACAACGATGGGAATGGGTGAGTGGCTGGAAGGGAATCTGAGAATTGCTTCAGCTGGCACTGACACCAAATGATGTGTGTGCATAGCCTTGTTCCATTTGCTTTTTCATTATTTTGTGTGTCTTTGTATGGAATGTGGTTAAAAAAGAATACTAGCAATACATGTATGCATATACACAAATATTTTTAAATGTTGTATTAAACAAATATTATGAGGATTTTATTGTAACCTTATCAAACTTTCCCCAAATGCCAACTATAACATCTCTGTGTAATTGCAAGGATTAAACCAGTGGCTGTTCTTTGAAGGTCTGTGCAGTCAATGACTATGAAATGGAGTAGTGAATTGATATGGAAATACTCTGTGCTTGCATCACCTTGATTTAAAGATAGTCCTTTGCAAAGTGCAGTAATAGAGGAGATTTGTAATGGAAACACTGCTTTTCATTCTTACGGAATCTCTATTTTTGTGCAAATTATAATTTATATTTTTTGAAGTATGACAGATCACCACATGTAAATGAGGCTAGAACTTGTATTTGAGTAATGTAATAATAAAAAACCTCAAACCTCTAAATGAGTTCGAACAAGAAAAGCCATCATACCAAGTGGTGGAATTCCACCTGTGTCAGAATGAGTGAGACATTGTTAATGAAATCAGAGCATGTCAGAATGATTCGATGAGTCAGTTACCCAGATTTGCCTGTGGCTGTAACTGGGAGGACATAGGTTAATTTCATCATGTATCATAATGTAAACTTGCAAGTATTGAACTATTGATTGAGATAAAACCATGTTATTAGTTTAAAAGTTATATTCCTGATTTGCAGTGTAGGGAATCAGGGAAACTGGAAGTCTGAACGTATTAAAATTACTTACAGTATGCAGCCTTATGTAAATAAACAAAAAATTTAAAGTAATCTCTGGACCTCCAGATAGATGAAAAGCATCGCGTTTGCTTAGCTTTAGAGCGTGGAGGATCGTTCACTTTGTTCGTTGCGTACTGTTTTAGCACAATGTAAGTGTGAGTGTATATATATGTTTGTATAAAATATGAATATAGCATAGGCTTAGTGGAGTTTCATATACGTGGCGTATGCGGTAGACTTTATTGATTTCTACAGTTCAGGGAAAGCTAATTATTGTTAACATTGTTAACGTGGGACAACCATATTCAAGGGAGAGAGCAAATGTGTATGTTTACATGTAAGTTATGCAAAGTGAGTGTCATGGAATTATAGAGGGACAGATATTATCAGTATACTTGTGAATCACTGAACAGTTGATACTACAGAGCCACAGTGAAAGAGGATTCTAACAAAGTGTGGATGTACTGCATTTTTTTCCATTTTTCGGCATGAAAGACATGTACAGCAAAGGAGTTCAGACTGTGTTGTTGTCAGAGCTTTCTGCCTGTTTTGATAACATGCAAAGCAGTTTTGTGATCTGTTAGAACTTTCTGGGGAAGCTTTTGTGTAGCCCCTCTAGAGATGCATCGGTGCTTCTGAAGACAGATTAGTCAAGCAGGCTTTGCAGAGTCCTGTGGTGAAATCTTCCTGCTTTTGGATTGCGTCGTAAGGCACAGCTGCAGGTTTTGGTGTTTTTTGGGGGTTGTGGGATTGTTTTTTTTTTTTGCTCCTGGTTGTTGGTACTATGGTTGCCGATTTAAAAGTTTGCCTCTTGATTTTGAAACTCTAAGCCAAATGAAAATCCAGAAATCTTGAAGTTTGTAGGACCTTTCAAAAGTTGTAAGGGTACTAACAACAAGGGTGGTTAAGAATTCTGGAGTGGTAATTTTTAAATCTACATTGGGCTTGAGTTTAAGAGGACTTTTCATGCCATGTATTGCTGGAAGAACCATGATCCTCATTTAATCTGCAGCATGTACACTGTTTAGGTAGAAGCTCAGTTAAACTGTACTGTTGCAAGTGCTTCAATTATGTGAGAAAGGAATCTATGCTGTACTTTCTCTCATAAAAAAATGTTTATTTTATCCATTTAACCAATCATCGTGACTATACAAACCATGATTGCATGATTTTTTCTTTTTTCTTTTTATAGAATTGCTGAGCATAAATCTGTTGCCTTTCCCCCGTAAGTGTGCTATCACATGTATATTGGACATTCCATAGAATGTCTCTGTAGAAAATAAAATCTTCCAGTTTTGGGCTAACCTCTTTTGACTATGACTATCTTATTTCATCACGTGTGTCATGAAAAATTGCTGTTTATCACTTACTTTGCCTCTTGTATGAATTGCTGTTTTGAGTAGTTGCTGAAACTTACTATTTCTTCAGTTTAATTAAGAATTGGTAAACACTAATTTATGCAAGGAAATTGGAAGTGAATTTCCTTACTTTTAAGAACTTAGTGGTATTTCAAAGACTTGTGCTTTATTCTAGAAGATGGATATTTACTTGTGACATTTAGAGCATACAACACTAGCAGAGCAGTCGGCTAATATTCTTTGGGTATGTTTTCCTGTAATAAAAGATTCATCATTCTTGCAAGACTACAGTTTGTTTTACCCTGTACTTCAGAATCAAACTGCAGTCAGTTGTAACAATAACACCCAAAAAACAGAGAAAAATGTTCCTTTATTTTGTATCAGATAATGAAAGTAGAATTATGTTGTTTAACTGCCATCCTAAAAGTGGACCAATAGAGGCGTTAACACAAATGTGTCAAGTTTTTGATTATTTATTAATATTGTGCTGAGATGCAACTCTACGGGGAAAGGTATTCTTACATCGTATAATACCTCTGCTTTTATTATACTATGGGTTTATGAAGACATATGGTTACGCAGTGCTCAGTACGCCTGAAGGGCATGCGTGGCCTAATGTAACTGCTTTGCTTGTATTTCAGGGAAATTTGTCAATTCACTGCATGTTTATTTGGCAGTGAGCAATGATTGGTAAGCAGTCATTTGATGTTTGTTTTTAATTATAACAGGAATTTCCATTTTTTACCTTGACGACCTTCCCACCAGGCTTTCTTGTCCATGTTGGCGGTGTTGTCAGTGCACGGTCTGTGAAGCTTCTGGATCGCATTCACAATCCTGGTATGTTAACACAAGAACAACTTCCTTGCCTGAGTCCGGTTGTAATGATCACATACTTCTAATCTTTATAACTTTATGACATATCAATATTTGATTAGATACAAATCTATTCTAACAACTTATGTTAAAAGCAGTATTTTTCAGACAATCATTTAAGCTTGAAAAATAGTAGTCTTTCAGAGGGTATGTTTTTAGTGAGAAACTTTTCAGCAAGTTAATAAAATAATAACGTACTTTGAATCTAGTAACTTTGCACTAAAACCTCTTTGAATTAATGAGGGTTTAATTATTTTTTTACCACTTTTTAATGTTAAAACTTTATGCAGGTTTTCCATTCAAAGAAAAATGAGATTAAATACTTGATCTTAACTGAGTGTTTTTTAATTTTCAGCTCCTTGAAATCCTTAAGGACTAATGACTATGATTTAGCTCAATACATGTTTTTAACCTCTTTTGATAAAACCTTTACAGCTTTGTTTCTGTTCTTAAAAAAGTTTACTAAACAGTACTTTTAACATTTTTATTTAATATTTACCTGAGAACCCCAGTACTGGAACATGTGTATTTTGCGTGTCCTAGTCCTGGTATCAGAATTAAGTGACTTTTGATGCTGAAGACTTTGTTGTTACATTCACTGAGACAAGCTGAGGAATACTCTAAAAAGTTGGAGTTAACAGCGCACTTAAAAATGCAGACAGAGGAGAGGAAAAAATAGCACTTGTAGTGGTTTTGCATGCACTAGTCAGGAGTAATAAAACAAAGCTTGTGCAAATGCATCTTCAAAATCAAATTAAAAAAACCCACAAGACTTTATTCCTTTTCTTCTTCCTGTGGCCCAAGACAAGTAATTCTGCAGCAGGTAAAATGTTGCTGATTTAAAGATTCAGTAAACTGACGACATGAAATAAAATCCAAGACTTAATTTGTATTTAAAAAAACTACTTTAAGGATTTTTTTAAAAAAACATGTGAGTGCACAATATTGTTCTTTTTTTTCCTATTTTTAAGATTTTTTTTACACAGTGGAGAGAAGATTAAGAGAAATGTCAAAGTATAATCTGTATGTGAGTGCTCCCTTCCTTTGCCACAAAGTTGTCTGAGGCTTCTATATTTTCAATAGATTTCTGAGACAGGGCACTTCTGTGCAAAATTTACTGTGTGATAAATTTATTTAAGACAAAATGAGAAAAAAAAATCAGTTGTAAAAACTAATTTCTTGCATTATGCCCTCCTGTATTTTTACCAACTGACTGAAAGCAGGATGAGACAGAAGAGGAGAGAGAGATGCATATTTGCGCAACTAAGTGGCTTTTTGCAATGTTTTTGTGGGACTAGTAGATTGCTCCTGACAAGTGAATGTAAGATGCATGATACTTTGAACTCAGTATATTGCAAAACAGTGAAAACAAAAGGAGGAATGAAGGCACATGGCTGTGGGAGGGAAAGTGAAGAAGCAGCAAAAAAATTCTGATGCTGTGGTGATTGTACTAAGCATTTGAGTCAGTTAAGTCTGTAAAATACTAAAGGAAACAAATAAACCAGCAAATGAAAAAATGGGAAAATGTAGAAGAGGAAAGATCATTTGAAGGTGGACTGAGAACTTACTGATAAGTCATTAATTGCTATATACTGTACACTTTGATCACACCTAGTGCTAGATTGCTATAGCATGCTCCTTTTTTCCCTTTCTATTTCAGCCTCTTATTAACTCTGCTGTCTGTGTCTTTCCAGTTCCTGTGGAGTGGTGTTGTCAATTGTGTTCTTGTTGGTAGTTTTTTTTTTCACTATTCTGCTCCTATAACTGATCTACTAATTTGCTGTTTTGAACTCAGCCTTTGTCGGAATTATGGGTAACACAAGATCATACAAACTGCTAGACTGGAATAGTTTCAATTCAGGTATTTTACTAGTCATTCAGTACTACATATGCTGACAGAAATTATGGCAGCTCAGTGAAGTTCTTAGAAATGCTGTAGGATGTTTAGGTTAATGCTTCAAATTTAAATCTTTTTTCTTATAAAATGCCGAAATGTCTTGTTTTAATGTTGTTAAAGGCTTTCGTTAAAATTGCAAAACACTGTTTTAGTAGAAAATAGTATTGCTAAGAATAATTTGATACCAATCTGGAAAGTTGAATATTCAGACGATTATTTTGTAGTAGCTTTCAACTCAGTGAACATGAAGCAAGTAATTTAGGGAAAGAGAATGGATTCTTATTTATACAGTTGGGATCATGTCAGATGTGAATTTTTTTTAAAGATAATTTTTTTTGTTGTTAATTGGTGTTTGGTTTGAGGGGGTGTTAGTTTTGTTTTGTTTTGCATGAGCTTGCACTTTCTTGAACAATGGCTGTACTTCTGTTAATTTCAGGAAATTGAGGAATGTGTGTGTTCTAAATAGTAGATAAAAAAATTGAGAGAATGGAAAATAGATGAAGAGGACTTTCTGCTTAAAGAGAAGGGTGGTATGTAGTCTGGCATTTGTTGGTTCATAAATCTGGTATTGTAAAATGCAGTCAGCTTGCAGGACTGACAGTGTAATTACTTGAACTTTTAAAATCACTTTAACACCTAGCTTAAAAACCGCCCTAATACTCTAATACTCTGCAGTCTTTGAAATCAAAGTGTGTAACTTTATACAGCTGCAGAGAGAATGGATGAGTTGATGATGTTGTTTACCTAAAAGCTACATAGAGTACTGGCTTGTTAGAGGGAGAAATAAAGACACCACCACACCACACCCCCCTTTTTCTCTGGAAACGTAGCATGCTTTGGAAGAAGGGCAGGCATAACTTCTCTGCATATGATATCCAAGCCAGCACACTTTGCCAAACTTTGGTGTTTGTAAAGCTAGCATAGTAACAAGGTATAAAGCTAGCATAGTAACAAGGTATAAAGCTCACCTGGGGGTTTGTTTCCCCTGGAAACAAACTTTGCTTCTCCATACTTCAGTGTTGCAGTGCAACTCCGGGTCATGCTCTAAACTTGAGTTTAAATTATCTATATACATTTTTCATTTTACAAATAGTCCAATATTAAGTAGTGACTAAAACTCATGGCGGATTTTTGTATCCTTGTTCCTTGCTATAGTAGTGTCCTGTACTAGTGTAATTGTGAGATTTTCTGGTCTTACTGGTTTCATTTGCTTATTCTAAAGTGATAATATTTTAAAATGGGTTTTACTTTCAGTGTGAAAATAATATTATAAAATTCTCAGATCTGTTGCTGCTATAGCATAGTCTGATCCAAGGTGTTAAAAATGTGTCAAAATTTTTCATCTTGTATGTTACCTTGAAAAGTTGGAATTAGTTGTTACTATCTTTGAGATAGTGTTTAGTAAGATGTTACCATGGAAGAGTTGTACTAGAATAATGGAGCAAATGAATTATGTACAGACACTAAGCATGTGTTGAGCTAGACTAGAAAGTGATCCAGAAATGTAAGTCTAGGAAGCTAAGGGGAAGTCATGATTTCATTTCTTGACCGAATATCCAAAACAATAGCCTAACTTTTTTAGAGGAAAAAAGAAGGCACAAATATACACACATATATATGTATATATATATGCATTTTGTATCCAGAGGTGGTTGTTACCCAGAAATTTTAGAGTAGAGATGTCTAAAAGAAACAGTAATTTTAGACTTAATACTGAGAACTGTCTGTATTTCTATTGCCTTGACATGTGTCAGCAGCTCTGTGGTAACAGTCTCGATTAGTCCTGCTGATTAGGGACTGAGCAGGTTATGCTGCTGTTCGTGGAAGTACATTTCTTTCGCAGTGCTCGGTACGTTGCCGAACAAAGAAGAAAGGAGGGAGAGAGCATATCAGTCGTTACATATGACGTGTGACGGGTAGTAGAGTTGCAGATTACGTACAGGTTAACTCTGTTTTATACTGGAATAGCAAATATGCTGTGCAGATCTGTTATGAATGAGAAATCAAAGGATAAGATTTCTATTCTTCTCCCCCTTCTAGAGCTTTATTGCCAGCTCTGTCATTGCTGGCCTGACCGTTGCTTGGCCTGAAGGACGGCAGGGGTTTATATAGCTTAAGGAAATCAGTACTACATCTTTACATTACGTTCATGTTAACAAGAATGTAATCACAACCATGAGTAGGCTAAAATTATTTTCCTTTTTGAAAATTATTTCGCTTTTTTTTCTGTAGATGACCCTGCTTTGTCAGGGGGTTTGGAGTAGATGACCCACAGAGGTCCCTTCCAACCCCTACCATTCTGTGTGATTCTGTGAAATGTTCAGGCTTCATTTAAGCTTGCTGATAGCCTGTGTAACATGGAAGGATATTTCTTTTTTTTTTTTTTTTTTCTTTTCCAGTGGCAGGAGGCCTTGTTTATTAAGTGTGTAAGATACAACAGGACTGTCCATCTGATGGTGGTGAAAACTCAGAGATTTGAAGATGCTTGAAAATCAAACATGGAAGTAAAGACTGGCTTTATTTGATGAATCAAACATTTGGGAATTGCATATAGTTCAGTGACAGAATTGTTGAAATGTTTGTAAAATTATGAAAAGGTGACGATCAAGATGAATCTGCAAAACAAAAGTAGTGAGACCACAGCACAAACTCGTAGAAAAGAGGGCACATAGTACAGTGGAAGAACTACTCTGGCGCTGTCTCTGAAAAAGGATGTTAAAGATGTACTATAAATACAAAAACATGAAAGGAATCCTAGATCCAGAAAACTGGATCTTTGTTAAAGTTTCTCACTGAGGTTAAACACAGAGAAGAAAGATTTCTTAAGAAGTGCAAGGAATTTGTTGAATAGAGATTACTTTTGCAGATGGCTGTTTCATAGCACTGACATATAAATGGTTTTCACACATAATTACATTTTTAAACCCCTCATTCGGGGAGCTGCTTCAGCAGTGATTCTTCAGCTCCGGTAGTCAAACATGGAGGAGAAAAGATGCTTAATAAAATTCCTGAGGGTTTCCTGAGCTCCCTGTGTGCTATCTGGATTTGCTGTTGCAGTGTGAAATTCTCCAGAACTCTAGTTTTGTATGTGAGGAATTGCAAGAGGATGTCTTGAATATGTTTTGGTTCTGTAACTGAATGCTTTTCTTTCACAGAAACACAAACGTACAGTGAATGTGCAAATTGCATTTCGTACTGCTGTCGGTGGTGTAAGTGTGGCGTACTTGTATGAACAAGTAGAAAATGTTAGAATGTTTTTGTTAGTGTCTGATGTAGTTATCGTTCAGAACTAGTAGGAAAACAACATTTCAAGCTTGACCTCTCACCTTTTCTTGGGGAGTTTCCAGGTTGACTTCTTGTACATCAGCTTGTTTTGGTATGATAATGGGAGGTTAAGGCAGTTGTCAGAGGCTTTTCTGAACAGAGTGAGGGGTGCTATGTGTTTAAGTAATATTGCACTCTACTTTTCTGCAACCTTTCCAGAGGCGTGAACATTCCTAGGTGTTCTTTATCGTTCAACTGAATGGTGTTTGAATATTCTTTTTGAAGCAGATGCACCCTTATATTAATGAAATAATTTGGGGGTGGGTGGGAATGTGCATTAGTTTTATTTTGGAGAGTTCCGAGTAGATATTTGTGTAGCTGAACAAAGGCTGGTCGCTGTCAGGATAGAATAGTATTCCTGTGTTCCGTTAGGCATTCATAAATTAATAAACTTGGCATTTAAAATCTTTGGCTTAGAATTCTTTGCCTAATAGTAAGTAATGCTATTTAATCTGTTCATACGGATTTAAAAGTCTCCCTGAAATTTGGCTAATGGTGTGAAAGCCATCATAGATTTTTCACTGCACAAATGCTTCAGTAAAGCTGTTGCTTATTGCACCACTATGATTTGGTTTTGAATTGATAGTACATAAGAGATAGAAACTTGGTCTTGCAGAACATTGTTATTCTTGCACGTAATTCTTCCTAATTTCAAAATAGAGGGCTTGACTAAAACTATTATCTTGATATAATTTCCTTCATGGATTACAATGAGCTTTTTCAGCCTTATGATGTGTCACTCTGTGGTTAAAAAGATACAGTTGTAGAACTTCTTGCCTGGCTCAAGATATATTACTGTTGGAAGAAAACTAGACTGATTCTAGTTGAAAGGACACGTACCTAACTACTATATAATTACAGGTGAACATGTCCTTGTAAAATGTCTACATACAGTATTGTAGGAAAATGGCAGATAACACAAGTTCTAACTGACCGTAACAGGATTATAGAAATAACTGGTTAAATGTTAATGGGTAAGATCATTATCTGAGCTGATTTAGGCATGAGAGATTTTCCTTCAAAGTGCTAGGACTGAAGTTCTTTAATATGCTATGTTGTTATAAAGAAAGAACATAGGGTTACTTTCTGGTTCAGTTTGTACTGGATGCTGTTAGACAACGCAATTTGTCTTTGACCTTTTGCATTAATATTTTCAGTGTTTTTTGTAAGTTCCGAGTTTTTGGTCTCTCCTCATGCGGTCTCACTGAGGTCCTGAACTCGTTCCAAAAGGCACTGTAGGCAAGGCTCCTAGGATTCAGAAGCTGAGAAAGGTTCTCTGACTAGTTTGTCCGAAAACAAAATAAACAGTTGTGAGTGTATAGAAATAATGAGTGGAGAGGTTCTGTGAGTATAACAAGGCTGAGCAGTGTAAACATTGAGTAGGAAGTACAGAGGCAGTGTCATTTTGTGCCAAATAATGCCATCCCATTTCTGCAGTTGTGCGGTGAGGTAGGTAGTCTGTGTGGCAGTCAGGAAGAAAGGCGATCTGACCTGTGAACATCTATCCGTGTTTGGTGAGAGATTAGTTTTTTTGTGTTTAAAATTCTGTATATTTCTTTCAAGGACTGTGTTAGACAAGTTAGTATTCTTGTTGCTTGTTGTAACATTCCAGGTAGTTTGGCTTGTTCAAAGCTTTAAATCATACTTCTAGTTCATTTTGTGATACTAGTTAGAAAATAGATGAAATGTGGTTTAAGATGACGTGTCTTGTTACAGCATAGTGTCTCCAGCTTTGAGTAATAGCCCCTTTGTTGCTGTCATTTGAAGATTGCTCATGTTTTAAAATAGGTTGTATTTATTGTGCCAAGATGACAAAGCAACAGAGAGATACAAGGTAGAATAAGTAGTTTATTACCTAGCAGCTGTTCACCGTGGCAGACCCTTGCCCTGCACTGTGAGAGAATCGATTAAAACAGGTTCCTAGATCATCTTCAGTGTCCCACTTGTCTTCAGATTAGAGGAACCTTGTGCACAGCTAGGAGAACTTCACTGTTACAGGATGAATGACTGATCGAAATAATAACTAAAGCTGGAGTGACAAACATACACATTTAAGCCTGGCACACTGATTTTCCAGAGATGAATTAGTTCCCAATATTGAACATTTTGTTACGTCTGGGCAGTACTGTTGAACTTTTATAATTCTAAGGAAGTAAGGTGAAGTTTAATCCTCTATTTTTAAGTGTTACCTTAACAGTTTAATTTTCAATTTATTTTTTGTTATGTACATATATAAATACTCTGAAGATCATTATTTGTCTTCAAATGGTGTATCTTTTCATTTTATTTTAGTTTTTAAAAAATTTAGTTAAGTTGTATCACGTGGTGGTTTTCTTTAGCTATAAAATATATTATTACTGCAGTTTTGGTCTTATTACAGGATTTTTTTTTTTTAAACATGATGTTTTTTTGCAGCTTGGGCTGTGTCTATCAGACCTTCATCTACAATTAAAAGGAAAAGTTACAGAATGTATTACTGTTGTGGTTGTGTAGTTCATGCTTTGTGGTATTTGTAGCAGATTTTGTTGAACCACACTGTTGCCTCAAAGATTACTTTTAATATTAGAAAAGGTTAAATTATGCTATAGTCTGTCCAATTGACTTGCATGTTTATTCCTAAGATTAATTACATACATATGTATTACATATATAACTTGTCTGACTGATAGACAAAGTGTAGAACAGTGGAAGTTTGCTTTTTTCAGTGTGAAAATCCAAGTAGTTACTATTTTTTTTTTTTTAATTGGGGACATTCCGTTTAGATTTACAAAGTTGATTTAGTTTCCGTTGCAGATGTTATGTCACCATGGACTGTATAAAAATACTTCTGTTTAGTGATGTCAGTCATAAGGCTTACAATATGCTAATCTTTAGGTATCTGAGCATTTGAAGTGTTGCAGTGAATTTCTGAGGAACACATGCAGGGAGACATCTCAGGGCTTGCTGTCAGGGATGCTGAGAATATAAAATTGTTCAGGAATATATGGCTCAGAGTTAGCTGATTGGAAGTTACGGTAGGATTCCAAAAACCAAACATTGAAGTAGGATTTTTATAATTCCCTTTTAGGGGTGAGATAGGTAAAAACATCTCCTGACCCATTTGAAAAATTTCTTAATTGGAAGTATAATTCCATATGTTTCTGTCTAGATTACAAATATATTCACCCATATCAGTGATACAGAAGCTATGGTAATTCTGTTAATTCTGTTTCATACTTAGCGACACTTTTTTTTTCTTTTGTAAGAAAATCCAGAGTATTCTCTAGCTTGCTAGCAGCAAGGTTGTTTTTTTTTTGTGTTTTTTTTTTTATGAAATTTAGAATATAAGAAAAGAATTCAGGGTTTTTGATGGGAATGTTACTAAGACAACCACTTTGCTGCTTCTCCATCATGGATTGTATATTGGTATTAAGCTAACACACCTCAATAGTGAGCTACCACTGAAAGGAATGATGCTGCTGACCTGTACAATTTCTATCGTGTGCACTTGCGGTCTTCTGGCTGTCATGTAGTGATTTGGCCTGACTGACCCAATGGAAAACTAGCCGTGCGAATGAATGGTTTTGTGTTCAGTCAGCCAGCTGAAATACCTCATTCTGTCAATGAGTGAAGGCTAGATGCAGTTTTAATGCTAAATGTTCTTAAAATTGTTTCTTCAGTAATTCAAGAATTTCTTCAACATCCAAACTTAAACCTGCTTTTTGGCTCATTCAGCAGTTTGGGCTTGCTCTGACCTCATCTGGTGGAAAACCACTGATTCAATATTATTCTCCAGGTGCTGGATGTTTTGTCTGTAGTTAAGGCTTCGTAGGAGTAAGTGTACCTATTCTCTTTGGTGGCGTGGCACTGTTTTGTGCTGGTTTGGTGTATCTCAGTTTTCATTTCAGAAATCCCAGTAATGTACTTCCTTCAGTTTCCCTATCATAAGCAAAGTTTTATTTTTGCATCTTTTATTCTTGAAGATGAGTATAGGGAGTGATTTCTGAAAAACGATGGAGTGGCTTTGAAAATCTTGTGAAAGTTTTAGGTTAATCTGTTGAGGCTTTAGTTATTTACTATCTGTGTTTTGTGTTTCAACTTTACAGACAACAGGATTTGGCTTTTTTTACAGTTATTTAATTGTTAATATTTTAGAAATATGATAGGAAATTTCAAGATTTATGGGATAATCAGAGAGGATTAAATTAAACTTCAAGGTCCAGGGAAGGGTGCTTGTAAACCTACCAAAGGTGTCTCTTACAAAAAACAACCAAACCAACCTGCAAAAAAATCCCACGCTTTTTCTGTGTAAGCTGATTAAGGGGTTTTAATGAAGAAGATCCAAGAATAAGGGAATAAGGAAGATGTGGATAATGACTCTGCCCAGTGAAAGACTCAGAGACTGAATCTGAAAGAATATTAGGTGTCTCCATTGCCATTTTTGAGACAACAGAACAGTAAATAATCTGTAGATTGTGAAAACTTTCATAGTGTGATTGTCCTCCCCATTTCGGAATGTTACATTATAAATGTAAATGTTTACTAAATCATACAGTGTTAAAAGAAGTTCAAATGGATCATACAGTTCCCACTTCAGAGTAATTGTCTCACGATACCTAGGGATTCCGCTTTAATACGATAACTCTTGAGTACTATCTGTGTAATCAAGAGACTGTTCTTCTGAATATTTCTTCAATTTTTAAAAATCTGTATGGACCTAATGTAATGCAGATTGTGGCTACATCTTGAAAGGCCCTGTACAAGTGAACCTCTAGCAAATGACTTTGGAAAGATGTTGCTTCTTATGACTTAGAAAGTATTGACAGTGTCTGGAATTATCTCCAGGTGAAAGATTTGGACAGGATGTTGTCCTGTCGACGATAAAGCCTCATAGAAGTCAATCTCATATTTGGGAGCAAAGAGATAGGTGAATTGGTGGTGGATAGAACTGACTTGGCATTTAGGGCATGGAACAAGTACAGTGCTGTTTGTATCTTCTAAAGCTGTTTAATAAAATAAATTTGGAAAGTTTCAGTTGGAGGAGGTTTGAGTTGGCACGATTTTTATAGAATACTGTACTGTTGACAACATTTTCTGAAGTCTTCAACTCTAGAAGCAGTGTGCTTTGCTTCCACTTTGTTATAAATATCATGCCGGTTTTGAAACATTAATAAAAATAGATTGCATATTCAGTCGTTGGTTTCCAATAAATGACGCATAATAGCAGTGTAATTTTTGCAGGCTTTTTTGCTTAAAGTTATAGATAAACGTCGCTATAAACTACTCAGATTCGCTAGAAAAGCTTGTGGTTGAGTGCTATGTATGCTTGCCTTTTTGCTTCCACCTAGAATCCAGGGCCATTACTTTCTGTAACCATTTCAGTGAGCTGCCATAGTTTTCAGTCTGTACTGTCACCTGATCCAAGCATGCGCCAAAATACCCACCGTTTCTGGCTACTGTCTGCTCAATCTGCTTTGCAAACCCTTAGTTCCTAAGCTTTTGCCTTAGCGAAAAAACAACAACAGACACTCTTACGGAGTGTACTGGACACGTGCCATCCTGCTTCCCCAACTCCTCTAATTGTTTATGTAAATCCTTAGCTTTACTAAACTTGTAAATGCTACTATGGCATCCCCATGTGAAATTGTGTGGCTCGTGTCAAAAAAAGGCTGCTTGTGAAACTATTTGTCAGAAGGATATGAATGCTACACATTGCACTGCATTCAGTGTTTTGTATCAATTTATTATTGCAATGTCATGGTGTTTGATTTTAATTGTAGACAATCATTTTGTGTTTTAATATGCAAAGGTAAGTTCATGTAAACTATGAATGCACGGTATTTATATATAAACATACTGATTCGTATCTTTGGCCTTTTTCTGGAAGAAAAAATACTCAATTAAATGTCTTAAGCAGAGGACCCAGTCTTCTCTAGAAACACTTGTTTATGCATGACTCGTATAGAAAATTTTGAACTTGTGCAATAAGATTTTGTTGGATTTTTTGAAATATATTGGGCCCGATCCTGGTAACACTGAAGACAATGGCTGGAAAATTGTTCTTATCTCTAATAAGAATGAAAATGATCCATTATATTACTGTAGTTAATAGCTTTGTTAATTCTGATGTTGAACAGATTCTCAGAGTAAGGAGTTAAATGTTGTGTTAGCAAGACATAGTGTTGAGCAATCCCACAACAATATGTGCTTTTCATTGTTTTAGGGTGCTCTTGTAGATGAGTTAGGTGAGAAAATTGTGTTAACTCTCTTAGGAACTTGTTCTT
>Ga0065711_1029024_pt1 | contig 37970 bp, 18 predicted proteins | sample Hoacrofraction12_FD_59098 | JGI IMG/M metagenome (GOLD analysis project Ga0065711, IMG submission 59098) | Hoatzin crop microbial communities from Cojedes, Venezuela - Epithelial fraction 12 v2 (version 2) | ecosystem: Host-associated > Birds > Digestive system > Esophagus > Crop | place...
TGAATATCTCCAGAGAAGGAGAATCCACAACCTCCCTGGGCAGCCTGTTCCAGTGCTCCGTCACCCTCAGAGGGAAGAAGTTCTTCCTCATGTTCAGACGGAACTTCCCGTGCTTCAGTTTGTGCCCATTGCCCCTTATCCTGTCGCTGGGCACCACTGAAAAGACTCTGGCCCCGTCCTCCTGACATCCACCCTTGAGATATTTACAGGCATTTCTAAGGTCCCTTCTCAGCCTTCTCTTCTTCAGGCTGAACAAGCCCAGCACCCTCAGCCTCTCCTCGTAGGAGAGATGCTCCAGTCCCCTCATCATCCTTGTAGCCCTCCGCTGGACTCTCTCCAGCAGCTCCTCATCTTTCTTGAACTGGGAGTCCAGAACTGGACGCAGTACTCCAAATGGGGCCTTACCAGGGCAGAGTAGATGGGGAGGAGAACCTCCTTCGACCTGCTGGCCACACTCAATGTACCCCAGGATGCCATTGGCTTTCTTGGCAACTGGGGCACACTGCTGGCTCATGGTCAACCTGTCATCCACCAGCACACCCAGGTCGCTCTCCGCAGAGCTGCTCTCCATCAGGGCGTGTTCAACATCGTGAACCCATCGGTCTAGTACTCGGATGTTTTTCACAGCTATCAGACTTCTCGTTTGAAGAGTTTGTAGTAGAGGTAGACAGCTTTGTGTCTGATAGATTCTCCTGTTCACTGATGGACATTGAATAAAATATCCATTTTGGAAGTCTGCTATAAAATGCTATTTAATGGAAGTGTACATGTTAAATATCTCCTTGAAGAGCACTAACTTGGAAATATTGGTGAATAATACTGATATAACTCGGTATCTAGACTATTTTGGAATTACAGCTAAAATATAACACAGTTGATCCTGAACCAGATATGGCCTTGAAGACATATTTTGTGGTATCTAGTAAATAAGGTGTGTTAGATCAGCTGCTATGACTGTGGTTTCAAATGGGCCTTTACTTTGTCTTTTCAAAAATACATTGTCTTTCATGAATCCTCTACATAAGAAACAGGTTTAAAGACAGTGTTGCAAGTATGAAGTGCTACAAGTGTAATTAATATATGTCTTAGTGTTAAATTTACAAGGCCATTTCTCTTTAACAGTAAACTGGGAAACGGTGTGGAGAGCCAATACCAAAAAGAAATTTCGAGTTCACACCAATATGAACAGGAATGTTGGGCTTCTGCGAATCTTCCCAGGAATCACTGCTGCTGCTGTAAGTGTCACCACTTCATTTTGGAAGTGGGTGAAGTGATGCACAAATAAGTGATGCTCAAATACTTGATTAGTTAGCTGAAGCAAGGGAGAGCTGCATTGTTGTAGCAGTGGTTGCGGTTTTGGAGGGAATGGAGAAGATCTGTCGTCTTCTGATACGTTTTATCAGAGCATTTAAAGACTATTTTCATATGCCATAAACTATTGATAAAAGCTTTTCAGATATCTTTTGTCTAAACTGCTTGGGCTCTGAAATTTGATTTCTTATCAGGGCTCATAAATAGGTGAAGTGTGTTTTTCTAGGCAGGTGCAGGCTGCAGTGACCATGGAAATGCTCTCTTGCTGCATACTGAGGCATACTAATAGCAATCTTGTCAAAGAATACACAGTATGGTGGGTGGACGGGAATGTGACTATTTCTACAATTCATGCTTTTTTAAGGTTCGTTTGGTCTCACACTGATGGTTAACATGACCCTCAACATCCATAGAGCTTGAAATGAGAAGTGGGATTTTGTGCTGAAAATGAGAAGTGGGATTTTTTTGCCTTTAGAAATTACTTTGCAGAACTGTAGTTTTAGGTAGATTTGTCTTTAAATTTTTGTCTAATACTAGTTCCATTAAATTGACAGGTCTTTTGTGGCTGTTGCCATCTTAAATCAAATCCAGTAGTTTAAGCAGCACTCCTCAATTATATTACCATTCTTTTTAGGTGAATATGAACAGATGGAAAGGCAGAGGGGTGGTATATTTGCAATAAAACTCCAACTGCATAGTTAGCCTCATGGGGGCTTACAGTGTATTGCATTTAGTGTGTGTGATCAGCAAGGAAACATCTAGGTTGTTTAAAATACATCTTTCTAGGAAGAGGACTTTGCTGGGCTTTCTCTTACAGTGAGGCACAATAGCTACCTCATTAACAACTGTCCCGGAATGTATTAGTGCCTCCTTTTTTTTTTCCTGCCTTGAATTAAATCAATTGGATTTTGACTTAAAAAACTCCTGGCTTCATCAGAATGTTCCTTCCTGAAAGGTGAGACGTTCTCTCTTAGGCAGACATTTCTTAACAAAACTCTTTGCTAAAGTAACAAATCTGGGCAGGGGTGGGGGTTCTAATCTCAATTAATAATTCTACATTTATTTTATAAGTGTAAATCTACCTTTTCGTTCCACCATGGTGCAACAGTATAGCCTGTTAATGGCACTTGAACAATAGCATCCTTTTTCACACAGAGGTCATGACTGTAGAAAATAGTTTATTTTAAAATCTATCCCTCCAGGAATTTTAAAGGGAGTGAAAGAGTGAAATTCACATTTTTTTCAAGCTTATTCTACAGTCCAAGTTACTGCAAATGGGGAGCACAGAAGGGCACGAGAAGACTCTAAGGTGTGAGAGCCTGTAAGACTATAACAGGAATAGACCATTTTTAAAAACTCTGTGCCGTACATGAAAATCGTAATGTGACTTAAACACACCTTTTATCTCTCTTCCCTGTCTTATTTTTAAACAGGTAAAAGCATTTCTTCAGCCTCCAATTGAGGGCATTGTACTTGAAACTTATGGAAGTGGCAACGCCCCAAACAACAGAGAAGACTTGCTGGAAGAACTGAGGAAAGCAGCTGAACGACAAGTAGTGATTATAAACTGTACGCAGTGCTTACGAGGGTCTGTTAAAACGGTCTATGCAACAGGGCAGGTAAGGCTTGTGCAATGATTTCAGACTCTACTGCTGTGTAAAAGAAACATCCCACTGATACGACCTGATTATATGCTTGTAGTAGTCCCAGTGTATAAAGCCAGATGTATTAAATTCTAAAGATATTGCTCATAAAATAACTATACCTGAAAAAACTTTAGCTGGAAGCATTTAAATATGTATCTGCAAACAAGATCCTATTACTCCTAGTCTGAATGGTTGAAACGATCAGCTCAAATCACGAATTAGTGATTGCTTGCTCCTGTCGTGTGCAGCACTCCAGGATACCTTGCATTAGATTGGCAGTATCTCTCCCAAAGGGATTGCACTGAGCTAGAAGCTAGCTTAGGTGTCAGACAATCAAATAAAGTAGTATTTGATAGGCTAGCAGTCGCTTAGCTACAATGTAAGGATATAGAGAAAGCCTGCAAATCCAACAATATTCCAAATACCAGTTTTTATTTGACTGGAAGCGCAGCTGAAATCAGTGAGATTGGAGAACAGTATGCAAGGAACTATCTGTCTCGCAGAATGGAAATCAGTTGTGTTTCACCCACGAAGGCTAGCTTAAAGCAGACGTTGTGTAGATACTGTTAATATTCAGGGCATTTTATACTGAGTTTCTTAATTGTGTATTAAGACATGACATCACTGGGACTAATAAAGCTCAAAGCCGTATGAGAGTACGTGTTGCATGTGGTAGCGTGAAGGAAGCTGGTTTAACTGGCCTGTATAAAAAGGCTAGCCATTAAATAGCCAGGAAGCAGTGCCAGAGGGTGACTCATCCGCCTGTTTTAGACACGTGGTTTTGTCGGGAGCAGCCACCCGTCTGGCAGAGGCAGTCTCTTCGTTGGCTGTAAGGCAAACCTAGATACTCCAGTCTGGTGCTGAAACCTCCCTCTTTTTTAACATTGGTTTTGACACAGCTTTGGATTATATTTGCTTCAAGAACACATAGTCTCTTTTGGGCAGAAAGAAAAGGACATTGTAAGAGTTTCTTTCCACCTCTTCAGTATCCAAACTCGGTATTTTCTGATATGGGCAGTCATTTGGGTGTTGGTAAAACCTTTGCATAACTTGATGGGGGTGTTTTGAGAAGTACTAACTTTTGCAAAGGTCTCGTGCTCTGTAGCAAATATGATAGAAATACGTGGATTATATAGAACAGTACACATGGAAAGAAGAAAGCAGTTAAGTCAATAAAAGACACCAAACTTATATTTGAAAAACAACATGAAACTGAAACCTAGCTTTTATGTGATCTTTTGTTTGAAGTGAACTACTGAAATGCATGGAAGGAAGAAAAAAACCTTGTCTATGCTCTGGTTAAAAGATTCTCCAAGTAGACACCTCTAAAATGGCTTTTTGCACTCTGATCCAGACTGTTGGTACACTGAATTGAAAGACTCTGCTCAGGTCTTGCTGAACCACTGTAAGGCTGTGTGGAAACGTGTTCACTTCTGGCTTCCACTTTTATATGGAGCAGGTGTTATGTTGCTTCAGCATCCACTGATGGAGGCTGTCCTGTTTTCTTGGCAACTTTTGAGGAGAACAAAGACAGAGCCAAGTCCCCCAAAATTACTTCGTGCTTGTTCTTTCATTGCCTTCTCCTTTTCATAAGGAACTGCTCAATGGAGGAAATGCTGGAAAGTTGCTGTAATGTTAACTTTACTTTGATTTTTCTTTAAATAAAATCTTTCATAGGTCTTTGCATATGGCTAGGCCATTTTTTACTCATTCAGGCTAGCCAGGTGGGTCAGCTGAGTCCCTGGTTTGCCTTGAAGTGTTTGTTTTAATTAACTGAATGGTTGGCCTCTGATCCCTTTGCACAGTAGAAACTTACAATTGAGGGGACTTTAGGTATAGGAAGGAAGCTGGGAAATCCCTTCCTCCTGCTCTTTCTCCAACCCGTGGAAAAAGCCGTAACTGTTCTTTGGCTAGCTCTGCAGTACAGAAAGTATTTCTCACCTTCTCTGTATGTGTTTTCTCATGTGACTTTTAAAAATCTTAGTCTGGGGCTCTCAGAGGTGGTTAATGAGCTGATTAAGGCTCTGTATCTTGCTAAAAATATTAGTTAAGCCACAAGAAGTTTCCAAGCTGAAGGTTATATACAGGGTATTTAAAAGTAGAATGCAGTGTAAAGAACCTATTTCAAGATGCTTAACTGTGAGGCATCACATTATGGCAAAGATGATGATCTGTAGTTTAGAGAAGCCCGAGTGTTTGCCCAGGTACAGCTGAGTGACAAGAGATCTGAAATCTTCGTCTTTGCTGTCTTGCTCACTGTACGCTTATGAGGCTTGCTGACAACAGCAAAGATCTTTCTGCTTTTTGCTTTGATTCAGATAGCTTATTTTGTTTAGCTACCAGAAAGATGAGTTTAAAAGGTCATGTTTTTCAGTTGCTCTTGTCAGAACTGTGTAAATTACGTATTTTAGTTGTACGTTCCAAATCATACACTGCTAGTGCAGCCTGAAAGGCTCTGAAAACACTCCTGCTGTGAGCACACTGTAGTGCTGGAATTCATCCAAAGCAATGCCCCATAAAAGAATGGTAAATATGTCTGTGTGAGAACAGCCTACTTGGCAATGTTCAAAATGCCACTGGGTTAAAACAGAGTAACTGCAGCTTTTCAATAAAGGGAATCTGACAACTATGCAGATAGCTGATATGGACCTGTAACCTTTCCCTTTTAGCATAGTAAGTGACTGTGGCAAGCGTTTGGTTGAATTCTGCAATGTTATTGCATGAAAAGGAATTTAAAGTAAAAGTCACCTTTATTCAGCTGGCTCTAGTATTTGCTTGGTATTTGATAATTAAAATTACCAAAATGACGGTTGCAGTAGGAGGGGCAAGGGAGTGGAGGCACAACTACGTACTATATTGTGTGTAGCTACTCATCTTTCATATACATTTTCTGTACACGCAGGTATTTCTGAATGCTATGCTAATTGGAATCATTATTCCTTTTTATTCAGACTCTCGCTGATGTTGGAGTAATTCCTGGAGGTGATATGACACCAGAGGCAGCCCTAACTAAACTGTCATACACGCTCAGCAAGAGTGAGCTTAGCTGGGAGGAGAAGAGGCAGGTAAATATTTCAGTGTGACCTTGAAAGGCTTTAACTTTCTCATCTACTGTGCCAGCTTCTGCTTAGCTGAATGCCTTGAGCTTCCCTGTTGCATTTAAAAGCAATTGGTTCTAGAGCCATAATGTGAACATCACGTGTTTTTTTCCTTAACAAAAATACTGTTAGGCAAATGAATGTATGTAGATGGGGAGAGAAAAGAATTCTCTGCATAATTCAGGTGAACACCATGACCAAGCCATTAAAATGCCATCTTTAAACAGTAGTAGTCTGCCTTGGACATTTCTGTACTAAAAAACCATATGTGGAAATTCATATGGGAGACAGAATCCCAACCCTACTGAAGTCAGCAAAGATCTTGTCATTGATCTTAGTGTGTTAAAATTTCATCCAAGGCTCATTCACACAGAGCTAATTCTGAAAATAAATATTGCCTACAGCCTCTTCCTTTACAGCATTACTCATGACAGTGTTAGATTTTGTTTCTGTAAGAGGAGATACACTTTATAAATACATAAAAAATAAAGGATTATTCTGAGAACCAGTTGTAACTGATTTTAAAATCATAACCCCTTTAACAATGTTCTTACTGTTCATTGGTGCTTAATCAAGGCTTTTTTCCTCAAACTATATAGTTATATGTCAGGTTCCTCTTATACAAGGAACATGCAGCTCTGCATTAGATAGGGGAGCAGCAGTCTGCAGGAATGCATGTGTTTCTGTGCCTGTATGCAGTGAAATCATGATCCTGACACTTTGGGAGATGACGTCATGATGAGTCACTCTCTAGACTTAGGCACTGCGTGCACATGTGTATCTTATGATCGTGTTTTGTTGTTATTAACACTGAAACAAATTTGATCACTATTTCATGCTCAGCATCTTCCAACCAGTAGCAGCTCTTGACACAAACAGATTTGGATACTATGATCGTCAGTGGGGTGGCTGGAAGCACCACTTACCGTGCTTAGAAACAATTTCAGACTCTGAGCTTTTGGTTGTTTGCTTAAAGCCCTGGCTCTGAAAAATGAGAGGAGGAGGAGCTATGTGTTTCTGCAGTGAGGATGGCAAGAACATACTCTGCGCAAGAACGTGCTTCACAGGCAGCACAACGCTGTGTGAAGAGTAGTGGTGTTGCCCGTGTTTGTGTGTACACACTTTAGACACCCAGGCTCTTCACTGATGCCCCTTTGATATGCTCACTGACCCTGGAACGTACAGATACTGGCCTGTTTTTTTAATGCAGACTTTAATCTCCTTGCACAGAGGATTATTTGATCTGGGACAGAAGAAACATTCCCATCTGGCTTCCTGCCTAGGTGTGTGAGTTAAAACTTAATTTGAGATCCAGTTTGCTGAGGTGAGATAGCTGCCTTACTCAGGTGAGGGCTTGGTGATAGGACGTTTTAGGTACCACTGGCACAAGGTACTCCTGCATCTTCATGTGCCGCCCTTTGGATGTGCTACGCAGTTTTTGTGTGGTGGTGCTGGAACCTCCTTTGTACGCTTTGCAAATCAAAATAACTTTTGCAATTTCTTTAAGCAGGATCGGTTTCCTCATTTGACTCATTGTACAGACCCACAAAAAATTGTATTGGCACAACTCAGGGAGCAGCGTGCTGCATTGCCTGGGCGGGACTGAGTGGTAGAGACCAGGAGAAGAAGAAAGCCTGGAAATATGTTGTCTGTAGCAATATCTTCAGCTAAGCATATCACCAAACAATAGTCTCCCAAGAGAGGGAAGCTCTCCTGAAGCTGGCGTGGTTATTTTAGGATTCTCTTTCAACACGAAGAAGCAAGGGATGTGCCCCCAGACACATGCAAATGGCTGCAGAGCTGGTAGGACTGAGTAAGACACATAGGGCTTTGTGCTGGGTGCCTTTAGCACAGGTGCCAATTGCTAAGGTTACCTGTGCAGAGCCATGATCTCAACCTGTCAAACTCTAAAAACGCGCCAAAGCAGTTGGTATTCTCTGAGTTACAGGTATATGGGACTCTTCCAGCAGACAGCTACAGTGCTGTCAGCACTTGGAGGGGTTTTTTTTTTTATTAAAGGGCATGCCTAGACAGAAGTAAACCTGGGGCATTCCTCCTTCCAACATCACATCTGTTCCTTGCAAACTTTCACAATCCTGCATTTTAAAATTCTAATTGAAATAAGTATGTGCTTTATAGCTGCATCAGCAACCTTTTGTGAAAGAGTGCCAGTGTGTAACACTGTCAGAATTGAGGAAACCAGTTGCTTTTTCTTAATGACTGGCTTCTCTCTCTGGTCTCCAGATTTCCCAGAACCTGTCCTTTGGAGTATTTTCTTGTCTTTATTGCCATGTTCAAGCACTTTCTACACAGGAATTGGCTGACCTTTTTTTGTTTTGTTTTGTTTTGTTTTGTTTTGTTTTGTTGTTTTTTTTTCTTGGTTGTGTTGGATGCACCCATCCTGCAAACTGTTACACGCCTGCGTTAATATTGAGTGAGTAGTACTACTGCAGACCGTCTGCATTCAGAGCTGGCTCTCTGGCCAAATTTTAACAAAATCAGGGCTAATGGAGCTGTTTGAAAATCCATTGAAATACATGACCATCCACAGACAGCACTGGGCTTTGTTTTGAGGCCTGCGTACACAGTCTGTGTAGGAACACTGAGGTTTGGGAATGCTGGCAAAAGGCAGCATTTCAGAATATTCCGGTCTTCAGCCTCACTCTGCTCATTAATCATTATCTTTGTGTTTTTAAGTAGGCTGCATCTTACCACACTAGGGACCTTTTGTCTGCATACTCTAAAAATTGGGGTGTTTTGTTATGTTCTTATTTTGGTTTCTTTGCTTTGGAAGAAAGTTTTAATTGCCTGTCCCCTTTTTTTCCCCCTTTGTCTTTCTAAACTTGCAGTCTTCGTGGGACAGTAACTATTTCTTTAATCTTTTGTCTGCGTTCAATTAGTTTCCATAATTCCTCCAAACAATTTTCTAACTTGATCCTAAGGTTTTTTATTAGACTACTACCATATTTTTCCTCTGCTAACAAAGGATTTGATTGCTTGCTTTTCAGATGCTGAGTGAGAATCTAAGAGGAGAAATGACTGTTGTACCCACAGGAGCCAAGATCTCTCTGAGAGATAGCAAGTTTATTCAAGTGATTGCCAAATCTCTAAGTATCAGCAGCAAGGAGGTATATACTTAAATATTTAAAACTGAACTCATGTAAAGCTGTAAACTCAGTTAAATGAACCTAGCTTAAAGATGAACAGCAAAGCTAAAAGGAAAATGGAACACTGGAGCTTCTATATTATTTTTGTAGTACTGAGTGTCCCAGCTAACCAGTTGGGTTGGGGAGAAAGGACACAATGGCAAGCATAGCATTAAAATGTTTTTAATTAAAAACATATTAACTTTTTTTCTTCCTCTTTGTAGCCCCATCTTGAGTTTATTTTCTTGGCTGGCTGGTTGCAATAACAAGCCTCAGACAGTTGCTGTAGTTCAGGGTATCAATGATATGAAAAAGTGCTTTGTATTTTTGTGGTCAAATGTATTGACAGTTTGGAGCAATCCAAATAATAACGAGTAAAGCAGCTTAATTGTACATGCAGTCACAGAAGGCTGCTGCTAAGGCAGTATACACAACTGTAATTTGTGGTGTTTAACATTAGCCCCTCCCAAGTGGAAAATCAGAAAATATAGTATTGGTTGTAAGATACAAGTATTTGCATTTCTCTTGGCTTGGTTTCAGGGAAGATGGGATTTATAGTAGCTAATGAGTACTGAATGTATGGTTCTTCTTTAGTAAGCGTGAGAAATGGGAGGATGTTTAGGGGGCCTGTGGGGCTTGTCAGTGGAGGTTTGGAGGTACAGGTTACCCAGATATCTGAGGAATCACATGAATAATGTTGATCCACTCTTGAAGAGGCTGGGCTGTATGGTCTTTTCCAAATCCTGCCAGTGCTGTTTCTCTTACTGTACTGATATGTAACTATGGCAATGCAGAGATGGTAATTGGTGTGTGCACCTTGAATGATATATGTAGATATCAAGTAATTTTAGTGTTGCCAGGGAGGAATATAAACCTTCATGGAAGTGAATGGACAAAATGTAAAATAAACATGAGACTTCTTTCCTTCCAAGAACTAAATACTGCCATTTTTTAATATCCAAATGACTAATTTGGAAACTCTGTGTGAAAGCAAGGGCAGTGTGACTTGGACATCAATCATATTAGAGGTGAGGCTGATATTAAATGTTTAATTTTATTTGTTTCTCAGGAGTTAGAAGCCATAAGAGATGCATTAATTCCACCTTTGGCTTGTGCTGCAGCTAAACTGGGTGACATAGATGCACTAAGAGCCATAGCAGAAATGGTAATGTAAAACTAACAGTTTGTACAAAATGTGAATTATTAAATAGAGCTGTAAATGACGGGAGGAAGCTATGCTCACTGGGAAGCAACTACCTAAGTCTTAGAATCAACGTGCTTTGACTAATACAGTTGGTTTCGAGGCTCCTCGGTCTTTGCCTTTCAAAACTGGTATCTTCTTTCTATCTGGTTCTCAGCTGTTTACATTTTCTTTTGAACTGTAAAAATACAGGCAGATTAAAATGCAAGTTCTTATCTGCTAACTTTGGAACACTTTAAAATGGTTTGCACTGCTTTCTTTCACTTAACTTTCTGTATGCATATTCATATTAACCAGCTTTTGGATGTAAATCTGTCATGATTAAAAAAAAGAACTTGAAAATTATATTTAAGCAAAACACAGTGCTAATTCAGGATTTTTGGCTCTCCCCACAGCTCTAGCCTGGCTTATACCTGAAAAAAGAAACAGGCATTTCCCTGTATCATCTTCTACACCTCTTTTTTTACCTCTTTGTCTTGGTTTACCCTACTCTTGAGACTTCGGTAATGGGCCTCAAGAAAGGATAAATGTATCTTAAAAGTAACAATAAACTAAGACAAGTGAAATTAGCAGACTGTAGGCACAAAGCTGCTGTGTGGCGTACTGCAATAAAGAGCATATGTGAAGGGGCTGTAATGAGAATATGTGTAGGGGGGGGGACATGCAGAAGGGGGAATAAATATCTCTGTTGGTTCTGGAACAACACTGCAAGATAAGCTTTAAGTAAATTTGACAAGCTTAACTCTTTGATGGCGGATTTCAAATGTGGTGTATGGATCTACTGTTGTGCCAACAACTTAATGTGCAGCCGTTATCTTTTTAGCATGTGAAGGATCTGTCCTTTCGTAGGGTGGAAACTTGAGCTGTGGAGACTACGATGGCCGAACTCCACTTCATATTGCAGCCTCTGAAGGGCATTTACCATTAGTTGAGTATTTGTTGACATCTGGCGCAACTGTTTATGCTAGAGACAGATACGGATCTACCCCACTGGTGAATGCGATCAAGTTCAGGTAACAAAATACTTTATACACTGCTCTATGTAAAGTTTATAAACCTTTTATCATTTTGGATTTAAAGTCCCTCCCTGTGTTTTGGTCTTGTTTTGTCTCAGCGGTCATGTGTAAATGACAGCAGTTAAAATAACACAAACTAGCTTCATTTCAAAGGATGTGACTAGCCTAAATCAAAAGATTTTTTAAATAATATGAAATGAAAGCAAACAACTTGCTATGCATGCAGAATTTTAGCATAAGGTAACTCATTGCTGCCTTCCCGCAAAGACTTTGTCCATAATTTCAGGGCTCCACTCTTTGTTATGAGGCTTCTTTATAAAGCAGAGCCAAACTGATCACTCCTTTTGACTGTCAGAAGTGAGAGTGCAGGACCAAGAGCTGTCTGCTTTCTTTCTGCCCTCCCCTTTCTCATCAAGACCAGACTGTTTCAAACGGTACAAAATATACCGGTAGGTTGACATGTTTTAGTCTTTCCCTCCTACCAGCGCTTTCCTGAGTCTCTTGCTGGGTGACTGGTTTTTCGATTTTTCCCTTCCGCCCACTCATATTTACATGGGATGGCTGCATGGCTCTGCCTGCTCTGTGGATTTCCTCTTCCTGTTGTTCTGGATGTCAGCACTTCTTGAATGGTAGTCGTGGACTGGTCTTTTCTGTCTCCTAAGGAATGGCCATAGCACAGAGCATGAAAGTGATCAGATATCAAAATTTAACTTTAAAACACTTAGTTTATATAGCCTGGGGATTCATTGAGCCATTGGTCTTCTAATGTGTTAGAAGCTGCATGCCCTAATCTCTTCTTGTTTCTTTGATCCACTTTCAGCTCCTTATCTCATATTCAGTCTGTATGATGGCAGGAGAGAAGTTTTCTTCTGTAGAGGAGCTTGGAGTGATAGAATTTTCATGGTCTTCATGGATGTCTGTCCCCAAATACTCCTACAGCTTTCTGATGTGGACAAGTTCACCTGGTCTGTCAGGCTGGCGTTAGCTCTCTGGGAGGTCTGCCAGTCCTGGTTTTGCATTGGCTGCAGGAATAACTTGAAGGTTTTTTCTGTCTCAAAGGCCAGGGGTAGAAGAACTAACAGGCCCTGTTAACTTGAGACTTCAAGTCCTGTGTGGCCATACTGTGCTATTGCTGTACCTACTGCATGGGCCCCTATGGCTTTGTAGTTGTTGCTTTATCTCATGAATATATAAGCCCTTCAGTGGCAAACCCTTAAAGTCTTAAAGCAAAAACAAGCCCAACAGCAAATCAAACAAATAACCTCGGAGTTGAATAGAGGTGGCTCTGGTCCAATGTGAGAAAATGCTAAAGCGTTAGATACCATTAGATGTTCCTGCAAATAAGGCACCTACGTTTTTTACCGCACCCATCTACCGCCTGAGGAATTTCACATGAGCTTGTTGTTTGGATTCCTTAGCATTGCCACTCCTATATTAGACTCCTGCTATGACTCTTAAGCTCTTTAAAACTGCACACCCATTTTGATATAGAGAATTGAAAAAGGAAACTGCACCATAACTATTTTCAGTTTCTCTTTGTTTCCACTGTTGGAATGAGAGGAAGAGTTGACTTAGAACTAATCTCGTAAATGTGTGTTTATGATTTGCTGCGTACTCACATGGCATTTCATACAGATAAGCACACAGAGGAGAATGTTAAAGATCAGACAGCTGTATATGTGCATAATTAGAGACCCACTAAAAAGATTTCTGCTACAGAAATATTTATTCTATTTATTAAACAGTTGTGTGCTGAAAGTGAAGAGATTATCCTGATGCAGTGTACAAAGTGGCAGAGAGGGAAGGGGGAAAACTGATCTTAATGAGCAGTCAATGCTTTAAACTGTTTAATATTGTAACTTTCTCAATTTACTGAATATTGCATCAGCTTAATCCTGTTTTCTGAGAATTAATATTTGTTTAAATGGCATTTAACTGCAGTACAGTATCCACTCATCTTAAAAATAGCTTTCTTCTAGTTTTTTATGTCACATTTCTCGGTGGCTTGCCTTTTAACCTAGCATGCAAACCTAGATAATGATGACTGATTTCTCTTTTCCATTTAATAATTTGTAAAGATGATCAGGATCTCTTCTTAAAAGCTTCTTAACATAGCGCTGTCAGCTGATAGACCAGCAACTTGATCTATATCAATGACAGTCTCTTAAATTTTTTGAGTTTAAGTGACTCTTTCTTTGTTTCTTTAGATGGTAAAATGTGCAGTCCCTTTCTAAATAAGAAATAAACTACTGCATTTCCGCTTTTTCATTTGTAACTCTGCAATTTGCGTGTAGTCTCATTCACTTTATGCATGAAGCTAAACAGACCACTGTTAATTTAGGCCAGTTGCTTGACATATCAAAATGAGTAGCATTCCTTTAATTTGTTAGAGTACCCTCAAGGGATAATTCATTTTCAAAACAATAGAATAATATTTTTTAATAACAGAAACTCTCTAAGCAGGAAGATGCCTTGAATAAAAATTGTGTGTACTTTACGTAGTAAAAGCACTTCCATCTACTTGTAGTGCAGTGGTAAAAGGTTGAAAATGGGGAGTTGCTCATACAGTGCTGTGAGAACATCAGATTAGAGGCAGTAAAATTACCTCCCACGTAAATATGGATTTAAATACTTGATATTTTGCAAGGTTACATTTACATTACTTCAGGAAATGTAAGGCAGAGTGAAAATCTAACCACCGCTGACTCCAGAAGTGCACTGGAGCCTGTACTTACAGTAGCTGAGCATAAAATTCCCACTGATACCATGCAGAAAACCGAGCAAGTGAAACTAGGCTGATCCTGCCATCACCATTCCAGTTGCTAGGGGAGCAGGCATTACAAAGAATGAAGCCAGTCAAGTTTGGATATACATTGCACCTGCATTTCTTTAAAGAGAGTTGGTGGAAGGTGTGCACCCTAAGGCCCCAGTCCTGCAGACTCGTACATGCGTGTTAATTTCCCATGTGTGATTCATCCCTTTTGAAGTTGAGTCACTTCTCGTGAGTGTCTGCCAAGTCACGGCCCGCAATGATACACACTGTACGGCACCTTGGTTGCTGTGAATCCAGAGCCCTCGCCAGCTGGTAAAAGTTTGGATGTCTTTATCTGGAACTCAGACGTCACTCATAGCAGTGAATGTTGACAGCCACACTGAATCATTTATTTTGCTATTGATCCATTAAAATATTAGTATATGTTGGGATTTTTATCTCCGATGTTGTCAGTAATGGAATCTTGCAGGGAGGAGACACTAGAAACGCTTTTCGTCTGTATGTTTTTTCCTTCAGAGAGTGGATGAATGACAGTGGTAGTATCAGAAGGCTAACTGAAGTAACATATGTGAAAGAGCATTGTTTCTATAGCCTGTGTCTGACCAGGAGCCACAGTTTGGTGACAGAGCGCACTAAGACAAGGGAGAGTCGGGAACAGTTCGCAGGTGACAATAGCTCCTCATGGTTTTGCTTATCAGATGGGGCCAGACTGGACCAGCAGCTGTGCAGCCCAGACTAACACAGTGACATTGGCCTTCCCTCTACACCTTGAACTTTCATTGTCCAGCACTTGCTCTGCTCTTAGTTTTGTGCTGTCACCTTAGAACAGGAATCGCATTGGAACCATTCCCAAGAAGTTCATGGCTCATGACATCGGCTGAACTTCAGCTCAGCCAAACTGAGCTGTAAGAGGCTTCTGTAAAGCCGCAGGAGAGCAGTGCTTAAAGAAACAACCTCTGAAGACAAACACCTCTCGTGTGCCCAAGACATAACAGTATCAGAAAATTCACAGCCAGCCTCTTGAAACATGAGTAATGCTCTTGTGGCAGGTACAAGACAGCAGAAGTGGTACTCTGGGTAGGCTCCAGTTTCTGCAGAATGTAGATACCATTTGGGTGCAGGTAGGAACAGGCTGTAGTGTGACTAACTTCCCGCATAGTTTTCACCTTGAGTGATGGGAATGTGAGAGGTGGTCCGTTTGCCGCCTTGGACAGATCTGCTCTTCATAGTCACAGTCCTAAATTTAACTCTTTAAAGTTGTTCGTTACTATTTGTCCCTATTTTTCCTCTCCCTTATGCTTCACTTAACGAGCAGTGGTATCCAACATGTCCTCTGCTTCCCACCATAACAAGAAACATAATTTTGAATGATTCCAAGTCATCAGGACATTGTACTTCTATTGAGAAATGTTTTATTGTAAGCATTTATTGTAAACACTGTTAGCTTCAATGCTTAATAATTTATGTTATTTCAGACTACTTTCTTCCCTCATATAAATTTGCTGTGTTAAATGCGTGGGGTAGATGCCCCCAAATCTGTCTGTATCAATGATTTATAGGGTCCCACTCAGAGTAGTAATGGCTGTGTGATGCAGGTGGGACATGAAGTGCTGGCTGGAGGGAATCTTGTACCAGGGAGGAGTAAATAGTTACTACAGGGGAAGAGAAAAGCCTGGCTCTTCAGTGGAATCCAGAGGTGCAGGCTTCATAGGGGAAGCACATTGAGAGAAGACACCACAGAATATTACATGCTTTGCTGCCTTTTAGTGCTGTGCCATAGAATAGCTTTTAGTTTAGAAAGCACTAGTTTCCTGCTGTGATTTTGAGTATAAGGTGGGAAATGAGGAATACTCCAAGGCAGTCGTAGGAGCATAAACAGACACTCCCCGTGTTCAGATCTATACCCAGTGTGAGCCTGAGTGAACAAACATGTTCCACTTTAATCTATTTTAGGTCAAACTTTTCAGCTAATTACTGTTCTGCTTAAAACTGAACTAAAAATTTCATACATGTAGGATTCATTCTTCACCACAGATTGAAAAAGAGGAAGCCGTGCCATTATTTGCTGGCTCAAGGAGAACTGTTCCTGATCTACTAGTGTCATCATGCTCTTTCTGGAGGAAAAAACTGTGTTGGGATTTGTCCCAGATCATTTGTTTAGCAGAGGATTATGTTGTCACCTCCTTTTGGAACCCAGTTCTAAACTTTTCACTGGGTCACTTGTGAAAAACATATTTTGCACGTTTTTCATCGGTCATGTTGTTTTCTGCCCACGACAGTACCTTTAGAGACCGGCCTTTTCCACAGACTTCTCAAGCATCTGACTAAGGTATAGGAGTTGGCTGGTAGTGCTTAAAGACCTATTTGTCACTTTATCTCAAAGGAAAGGATGAGGAAGACCTCCTAAAGACTCCAGGTGAAAATAAATAGCAAAGGTATTGGGAGGAGGGTGTTAGGAAAAGGTGTGCTTTTGTGGGAGGTTCATAAGAATACTTACAATATTTACACAATTTTGAAGCCCTAAAAACTGGATTAGCTTCTACATGAGCCTAAAGATTCATTGCTTATCTGCAAGACACGTTTTATTTAAGATTGATATATATGGGCATTGTATTGTGTAAAATACAGGAATGATGTGATGTAATAAATGTCCTCACTGTTTGCGTGTGTTTCAGTTGCTGATATGTCAAGCGTTAAATTAAGCTAGCACTAAGGTAAAGAAAATAAAAATCCTTTGAAGAGAAAGGGATGCACGTTTTTCATTTTCAGAGCTGAACTTCACACTTCCATGAGCTTAGTATGTGAATGGTTTTTTGATACGGAGGGCAGATATCTTCAGTACACCTGTCACCTTGGAGAAGGTTCACTGGTTCTGTGATGGTGGTGAATATCATATAAGAACTGTCACTGACTGTTTGTGTATATGAGTAATGCTGGATTTAGGGAAAAAAAGCCTACCGGTCAAGACACTTTCTCTGTTTCTTCTATTCCTTTCATAAAGGCACATACAAGTGATTAATTTGTTGAGAGAAACGGGAGCACACCTTTCAAGCCATGACTTGGAGAACATTGGAACAATACTCTGCAGGTATATGTGATATAAGGTGAGGTGGCCCTCAGATTGGGGTGGAGGGGGATGGTTTTTCAGAAGAGACTCTCGGAATGGAGAGCAGCGTGTAGACAGCTTCCAAGAAACAGTTGGGTCCCTGGCACATAACGTGGGTATTTCTGTGCTAGACTAACAATGAGGCAACGAGTGAAGTGATGATATTCAGAATCAGCTTTGTGTTAGAGCACCAGTAACTCAAGAGAGCTCCAAAGTAGGGAGTATTGTGGGGATAAGTGAACTAGGAGCAAATAATGCCCCATTTTTTCCAAGCACTTTCACTGAGAAAGGGTGGGGAGCAAGCTGTCCAAGGTGTGATTTAATAGCATCTGTATTTGAGAATAAAGCTGCGCATAGTGCATAATTTTTATTTTATTAAAATCCACTTTTCACTTAGATGCGAATGGCTTCTACTCTAACTAGCATGTAACATCATTCTTCAAAATAACTAAATCAAATAGACAAATAGGTTTAACTCCAAAACTTTTGAACAACTGCTCGCCATCCTTATATTTAATTTTAATTTTCCATACAATTGCTTTTAATATATAAGGTGTTCTAATGATACGGATATATATTATGAAAATAAATAGATGCTTGATATTATTTTTTCCAGTACTGGTCCTGAATTACAAATTACTCTGAAAACTGTAAGAAGGTTTAATGTATTTCCTAAAATTACTTCCAAGTTTTACTTCATTTCTTCTTCTCAAAAACAAACAAAAAACCCCCTGAGTACCAGCCTTTATATCAGGACTTGGCAGGAAGCTATGAGACTTGTAGGAACTAGCCAGTGCTGTATGTTGTCTACAGAACCATAAGGCCAAGGTAAAGCTCATGTGTGTTCTGTATAGAGACTGGACTCTGTCCTTTGAGTAATTCTGGAATCAAGAAATAGTAGCTGGAATACTGCCGTTGTTGTAACACCCTCAGAGGAAACTGGGTAGTAAGACTTTTAGCATGAAGTTAAAACAAGGGCACTGCAGGTGGTAGGACAGTACTAAACCCTTGGTTTGCATCGTTTCCATCTGCCAGGAAGGCGAGAGGAGTGGCTTAGGGAATGGGGTTGGTCTGCAAACAAATTGGCCCCTTACTTAGCCCTGGTGCTACGTGCAGAACCAGTTTGGCCAGCTGACCTGGGAGTTGTGTGTCCAAAAGAAAAAAGAAGAGAACAAGGGTCCTTTAAACAAAAAGTGGTTCTGATGCAGTTGATTTTAAGGAGGGTTGTACACCCTGCATCTGTGTGACACAGCCTCCTGTTGATCAGAGCTGGTGTTTTGAGAATTAACATTTAATATATTTTGAACTTGCATTGATGGTAATAAGTTCAGTATAAAACCAATGTAAATCTTCCAAACGAGGGTGGGAGTGCTGAATGTGGACTTGGTGCGGTGTGGTGTGCTCGGGGTGAGAGGGGAAGAGGCTCTCCCAGCCTGGTGCGGGTTGGGAGCCTGGGCCATGGCAGCAGGAGTGGTGGCCATGGCCAGGGACATGCGTGCTGGCAGGCATCGCTTCCCAGCCTGAGGCAGCCATCAGGCGTTGAGACCACACTGAAATGTCCGTGAGCGGTGGCTCTTCCCTCCACTGCTCCTATGGAGCTGAAGGGCTTGCTTTCCTCTTGCTGTTTTAGAGGGCCTGGCATAGTCTTGTGCACCAACATGGACTTTCTCCACAGAGCATTATTCAGATGCCTAAAAGTTATTAAATCTGAGGTACTGGTGTTTGTCCTGCCAGAATGTCTCAGATACTTCTGCTGGAGTATCCTCAGATGACCTGAGTGATACACTCATTTTTCCAGCATGCTTGGGCTCTCTTCTCTGTCCTACCTCTTACCTCCTTTTAAGCCTTCCCTTTGCAGGCACTGGCACCTTCATGGCAGTCAGCGTGTTCACACGGTCAAGCTGCTTATAGAACAACCTGTTTATGACATCTTCCCTCTGTCCAATTTGAACTGTTTTCCTACGTCTCTTTTATCTTGTAATGTGCCTTAAGCTGCAATTTGTACCAGTCTGAGCTTGTCACCAAGGTGGTATGTCAACTTCTTGAGGTTTAGAAGGACAAAGCTGCTTGCTTTCTGATAAGCTCTAGGTTCCTGCACTTAGCTAACTTAACTTTTTTTCTCCCATACAGCTCTCTCGGAATTAGAAGCTGTAATCATGTTTCCCTTATTGCTACTTACCTGTCCTCAAACAAGCTGGCTTTCATAAAAGACCATGAACAGTCATTTTTCTGTTCTAATACTGTCTTCTCAGCTTCTTTATCATGTTTAGACTCATAGTTAATCATGTTTAGACTCATTATTTTAGATTAGAATAGAGTAGTTCAGTTGGAAGATTTTGAAGATAAAATAAAAATACACGTGCTCCTTTGCCATTAGTGATGTTTGAGAGGGAAAGGAGTACCAGCCAGAACTGAGAGCTGGACAGGATCAGTGGGAACTCTTGTGTAGGACATGGAAATGCACATAGGTGCAGCAAGTATGATCTACTTATTAAATCTTTCATGGTTTCACTTGCTGGTTTCTTTTTTTAAGCAAGAAGTGTTAGTCTGAGTTTTAGAATCACTTTGTTGATGTTTGGTACCTGGTTCATGGCTTTGTTTTGAAATGAGAAAGAGGTCTCAATGTTGGTAATCTGTTTAAAATGCCAGAGTCTCTTCTCGTATTGCAGTAGTATTGTCATCTGTCTGCAAAACCAAACCATGTCTAGATAAATTGGGACACTTAGACTTATTCTGAAGGCTTGTCAAGTTCTGGAGTTGGTAAACAGTTGCCTTGTGTTTGTTTTTTAAAGCAAAGAAGCCTGTACAGAATTGAGATACTCTGTTCAAGTCTATACTTCACAACATTAAGTAGGGGCATAAAGCCAAACCAGCCTTCTCTTTCATATTCTTAGATTTCATAAAGTGATATGATATAATACACAAGGCTGCAGCCTTTCAAAATCAGCAACTTTCAGAATAAGATGCCTCTTCAATTTAACATAAACTTGGGGGGTAAGGCTGGGGGAGGAAGGATAAATGTGCCTTGGCAGGAATTAGGACCAAGCTTTTAATGCCTGCTGTCTTTCAAAGAAGTCTGTTTGCCTCAGCTGAGAGACATGGAGATACTAGCTAAGAGCAGCACTCCCAAATGTGTTGAGGATAGCAAAAACCATGCCTTGTGCTTGACTTTTAACTTGCTTTTTGAGGATTTGCATTTTAAAAAAAAAAGAAGGAAAAAAAGTCTGTCAGGGTGATGATGTGCCTAAAAAAAGAAAGTCTTTCCTGATTGCTTCATACAGATGCTGAAAAAGGAGAATCGCTGGAAAAGCAGAGCTTTGTGTCCCAGAGGGAGATGAAATCCTGGTACCTGTGGAGGCAGGAGGGAAGCCCATGGTGTCATTTTGCTGTGCTCATTACTTCCCAGATCTAGAACTGCATTGGCCCTTGTCCTTCTAAACCCTCTGAGACCTGAGCAGCTTCGCTCCTGGTACCCTGACTGTAACAGAGCACCCCTCAAACAGCAGCTCCTGTGACCGAGTTTGCATGATGTTAGTGTGACAGGAGGCACAGAATCAGAGAGCATAAGTGCCTGATCGCTGTTCTTGTTATCTTAGCTCTGTCATACTCGTGGCTACATTAGCCGTGCTTAAACTGTGAAATGGGTACATAATCATTTTTCTAAATGCAAGAGTATTGACAGGCAGCATTCCTGGGATTATCTGCTGTAAATGGTATCAGTCAGAGTTTAGTAGTTCTTTGTCAACAAAGCAGGTTTTAAACTTCCTGGTAAGTGTATATTGAAGTTATTTTTATTTTATTTCATGATATAAAAATGATGGACTTGCTGCTTAGAGGATGCCCTTGTAGCTGGAATTGCTGGCATAAATATCTTTGAGAAAAACACAGAGCAAAGGTCCCTGTAGTGTATGTTGAGAAGCCCTATGTATATATTTGACTATATGACGTACACTTACAGCGTGTAAAGGAAATACAGATGCGTTTGGCTTGACTACGGAGATCGGGAATTGGAGAAAATATTCTGTGGTTGTCTTGATTATAATCAATTTGATGACTAGTAGGTATTTTCTCTTTAAGGTGGTATCTAAATTTTCTTGCGAGCTAAGTCAATTTTTGTTGTCTGGGTCACAGTACCCATGGAATAGATTTCTTACCTGATCAGTAAATGGCTGCTGCAAATCTGAAGATACTTCTGTGTATTTGGATTGCTCTGATGTCATGGGGGGAGACCGCTCTGCAGTGTTGACCTCTGGCAGTGTGGGTTAAGTTGCTCTTTCTGAACAGGTGCTATTAGGCAGTTAATTTTCAAGTAAGTGCAATAGTCCTGGTTTGTTGCTTACAGTGATGCGAGCTGAACTGCCCTGGCTGCATAGGTTGGTAATATTTCTACATGTGCTGGTCTTTGCCCAAAGTGGTTTCTGCTTCGCACGTGGCTGAACGCTGAGATTCTGTCTGGCAGATACACTGCTTTCCTGTCCAGTGTGGGAGGCGCTTGCAACTCTCACTTGCTAGGTTGGCTTTTTGTTTGTGTCTTTGTTCCTTAATTCTGGGACCTTCCAGTGTCAAAGGCAAGAGACTTGTCTTTGTAAATAAAGATAATTCTTGTGTTCCAGAAGTGGCTGCTAAGCGATTTCTTCTCTGCTTCACTAATGCTTACGCACTTTCTTTACTAATAGTTACTTTTTCCTGCAGTTTCCTTAAGTACTTCCCACTGAGCTTCCTGTTAGAGCTCCTTTGCCTTCATCTGTTTCCTTTTTGCTTCTGAGGGGCCTTTTTTTGCGATGGCACTTTTAATTAATGATTTATTGATCCTTTTCTTCATGATGTCAGACTGAAGCACTGCTAAACCTCCTGGCACCCCACTGCCACTTCCCCATTCCGCGAAGGACGCAGCTGTAGGCCTTCTGCCCTGCCTCAGGGTCGGTAGGGGTGCATGGAGGAACATAGACAGCGACCCTTTGCTTTCCCTTTTCCTGCCCAACCTCTGGGACTGCTGCAGGCAACAGCCTCCCTCTGACTTTCTCCTCAGACTGCTGCAATTAGAGGCTTCCACTCCCCTGAAAGCATTTTTTCAGGTACTTAAGGAGATTTAATCAACAGCAGAAGTGATTTCAGCCTAGCAGAGAAGTGAACATTGCAGCTTTGCTTTCAGGGTTTCTTCCATAAGCTTAGCTGGCTGTCTGCCCCTTGCATCTTCCAGCCTTCTCCCCTCTCCACCAGGTCTGCTGGGTTTGGTTGGCGTACCCAGGAGCCCATCACCGTCCTCCCTCCCTGCTGCCAGCAGCATGCCGTTCCCCCACGGCGAGCACTGTTCAAGGCAGAAAACTCTGAACTTAATACGTTTGGGGAGGGTTCCCCCTCTGTTAACGAGACTCAGCCTCACTTGATGGTTATTGTCATGGTTCTGCTGAAACAATCTGGGAGCACGTGGCGAGCTCAGATCTGAAGCCTGACAGGTGTTGGTATCTTGAGAACACCAAAGGTGGTGCCCCCAGCCTTGCCGTCAGTTCAGCCTGTCCACAGGCCTGGCACGGACGGTCATGCCTGTGCATACATACAGGATATTAGCCCTTCTTTTACCCCCCCCAAAAAAGTAAAAAATGAACCTTAATTATTATAGATGAGACTACCAGCGGATCGGCAAAGAAACAATCTGGTGTACACTCCTCTGGAAACTTTTAATTCACTTACTTGTATATGATTAATTTTGATCCTTTCTATTGCTTGCTGTACATGGCAGATAGAGTTGATCTTTAATAAGCTCTTTTTTCTTGCTTGCTGCCCATTGAAATCTTGCAAATTACCCTACAAAAGTCAAAAAAGTAGCTGTGTTGCTGTCCAAATGATATCACATAAATGTGCTGTCATAACTTCTGATAGCAAGCACAGTTATGCAAACACGTGAAGGGGGTTTCTCGGGCATGTGATATAAGGCATGCTGATGGCTCGCGCATGTGCTTGTGCTCCCACTTACTCAGCTGCATCTTGACTTCACCACTGCCCGCCCCCCAACTCATTTTGTGAGATAAATATTGTGTTGTGAAATATGAAACTGCCTGACTTTTTTTCCCCTTTGGTCATAGTCACACCCACTCTGTGAAACTAGCCTATTGTAAGTACTTATAGCGCAGCCCTATTAATTTAAGGAACTGACTCATCAAGCTGGGTTGCTTGCTCAGCTATTCAAAGCTGTTGTAATAGTGTTCCTTTACTTACCTCTCTACCCTGGCAGACATGTTGAGCCTGCCCTGGTTCAGCGTTCGCCTGCTGAGCTGATTGACCGGAACCCCAGAACGCACTGCAATGGACCAAAAGATTTAGAACCGATATTAATTATTCTTTTTCCAGCCTTACAGCTAAAGGCGATGTGGATGGGCTGTATGCCTGGTACCTAGCTGGTGCAGACCTGGAGCAAACCGGTTATGATGGCAGGAATCCCCTCCAAGTAGTAAGTGTGCACATGGCTGTACTCCGTATGGCGTGCTAGCTGTGTGAGTAATAATGCACGCTGTCAGATAATATTAGTTTGGGAAAAGTAAGTGCTGCTTTGGGGACTATAAACCAGATTAGAGTTTGTTACAAACTCAAGTGTGGTGCTGTTGTGAAGTAATAAATTGTTGGAGTTAGAATTTTCTCATCTATATCAGAGGAATTAAAATTTAAATTGAATTGTAATTATTTTGTGGTGACATATTCTTACTTCCCACAAGTAAGCATTTGCATGTCCTGGTGTACAGGATGGCAGGATTTACTCATGTTTCTACTTCCAGGCAGAGGCTACAGGGCATAATGAGGTTCTTGACTTCTTTAGACAAAAGCAGTAAAGAAGGTAAGATCTCGTTTTCAAGTGCTACATTTCTGAAATGTCCAGATCAGCATATCCCTGTATGAAGGGGGATTTTGTGTGTAAGCCCTGGTTCACCCCGGGGCATCTGGGTTCAGCTGATGTGCCTGCCTTAGTTTCTGATACGACTCTGAATACTTTAATCCTGCCTTGCAGAGTGAGGCTAATGTTTATTCCTCTTTCTGCCTGAGCCTGGAAGTGCTTTTTTATGGTGTGTTCCACAGTGTGGTTCTGAACTTGTTTGGGAGTCTAAACAGTACCAAAATAAAACCACTGAGGGCGGCAATGTCTTGTTCCATTGGCCCGTTGCGGTAACTTGCTTCTCGGAGTTGCCTGCGTTAGAGAGGGAATGCCTGGCGTGGGGCACGTTGCCAGGCCTGGCTTGCAGGGTGCTGTGCCCACCTTGCAGGGGCAGACCCTTCTCCAGCAGAGCTGCGAGGCCATCACAGCCGTGGCTTGGGAGGTGCTGCTGTGTCCCCACGGCATTTCCACACGTGCTCTCCCTCTGGCTGTTAACGGAGCGCCTCTCACCAGCCCATCTTCTGGTCAACCACCATGAGAGACATGGGGCAGACTGTTAACGGACAGGCGTTAGCTGCCCTACGCACGCAGACTGCAGCAGGCTCCCTTTGGGCAGAGCGCTCTGCGAGGGGTTTGCTCCTGCTGTGGGCGCGGGCCGGGGCAGTGCCATGGCCTCCCTCTTGCTCAGGCCTTAGATGTTGCTGCCTGGCTGTCTCTGGCAGGGACTCCCAGCATGAATCTCCTTCGCGCTGCTGGCATCCGAGCTGTGTTTCCCCCACTGCCTGCGTGTGAGGCGGGCGTGAGCTTCGTGTTCAAAGCGTCAGATCTGACAAGTCTCTCTGTAGGAAACTTGTCTGGGCGTTTGACCTTCTCCAGTGCTGTGCTGTAACTGGAGGCATTTAAAGCACTTGCCTCCCGTTTGTCGGAACTCCCTCCTGATGCAATATGTTGTTGACTTAGATATCTCTTCTCCAGTATATTGGCAAGTCTAATACTGATTTAAATATTGGGAGGAGATAATCCCCTTAATTAAATAAAATTAACACAATATTTAGTTAAAGGCTTTGCTGCATCCATGGCTACCTTGCCACTTGTGTGTCCCAGTTGATCAATGTGAGTAAATTCATGTGTATATAAGCAGGGAACTGCAGCTGGAGCCAACAGCGTTTTTTCATCACTGTGTACTGGTCTCAATGAACATGGCACAGAATCAGGCATTTTCTGCTTTCCTGTAATGTTTTGGGGTTTTCTTTGTTTTTACCTGATAGAAGGATTAGATATAATCACAGTCTCGAGCATTTAAATGGAAGTTTTCCAGTGTCCAGGATGAGGATGCTAAAAATACCTTCTGAATATGGGTTATGTTGCAAGGGGATTTCCATTTTCAGTGACATACATCTACAAAAGTCACACTTGTTTTGTAAGTGGGGAGTGAATGTGTTAAATCCTCAACTCGTACATGGATCATCTCCTCATTCCTTTGGACTGAGCCACCAGTGGTGTAGGCAGTCTGAAGGCACTCTGAAGGAAGTCTGCAGGACCGCATAAGAACCTGCTTGGCAGGCTACAAGGTCATCTCTTCTCAGGAAGGTTTTGGATACTGCCTAGTTCTAAACACCCATTTTCTCTTTCTCCAGAGGCTGTAGAAGGTGGTCACTCCTCTTCAGAAACACCAGCTTTGAACATTAATGGTGTTAAACAGTTATGGGAGGAACAGAGGAAAGGAACAATGGTAGCTGTGCTTGGAGCATACAGCAAAGGTAGAGGAATGCTCTTAACCTAGGATCACATTAAGTTCTTACTGATTTTCTACAAATGATTTGCTGCTTTATCTTTTAATGGCCTTTTTTGAAAAGAATTTTTTATAAACAAGTGAGGCTGGAATGTATTGCCTTTACTGCACAAGTTCTGTTTTTAAAGAGACCTTTTGGATCTTACGTTAAATCAATGAGGACAGCATTGCAGGCGTAGCAAACAGAAATGCTCTGGTAAATTCATACCGAGAAAAAAACAGTGGATTGTGCATTTCTGCGTTTCAACTAATAAAATCTCTGAGGAACAATGTTGGTTTCACTTTGTCTGTTTTTTGCAATGGCTTTTATCACTTCAGTTGCAGTTACAGCAATTGTGAGTGTCAGTGCAAACAATTGAATCAGTCATGGGCATCTGCCTGCAGTTGTGTACTAATCTTCACCAATGTGTCGCCATAAAACCTCACTTAAAATGAGTAGGAGGCAGATGCCATAAAGCATGTTTGTGGGACAGTCTAAGTGAATTGATTGTTTTGTTTCTAATAGCATCTTTCCCACATCCTGACCGGAATATAATCAAGACTGCTGCATGCTGGACACATAATTCTTTGGACTGTAAATGTGATCTCAGTATTAACAGACCCCAAGATTAAAGTCCCAACACTTTCAGACTAAAGAAAAAAGCTTTACAGCTCTTTACAGCTGTGTCTGCCCTAGAATATGTAAACGTAGAGAATACTTCAGGCAAATGCATATGTTGGAGATGACAACTTTTAATTTCGCCTACAGCTTCTGCAATAATCTATGTGGATTTTCTGTCTCCTTCATCTGAAGGGAATCTCTGAAGTGCAGACAGTTTTTTCTTTTTCCTCTTTATACTCTTCAACCTTCCCACAGCTATTCTTATCACAGAGAAAAGCTGCATGGGCTCCTTGCTGAGCCTGCTAGCATTAAAAGATTCCCAAGGTATGCTGTGTATCAGATCCCCCTAAAACAAGGTAACTATGCACATCGTCTGAGGAAACACTGTATACGCTCCAGTTAAAAACAAAACAAAAACATGAAAATGCCGGAAATTTTAATGTGAAGAGTAGCGCACCTCTTCGCTACAGTCACAAAAGCTACAACTATGCTGTCTCATTATTAAATAATTGGTATTAAATAGCAATAAACATGCTTTAGCTTGAATAAAATTAACACGGTATTAAGTAAACAAGGTCTAACATCAAAAATCAGGCTTCAAATTCATCACCTTCTTGGTGTCCTATCTGTAAATACATAAAGGTGATGTATGTAACAAAGTAAGGTTTGTGAAAATTTTCATGATCCAAAGAAAAACCATACACAGACTCTTCTTCCTACAGTATTTAGTCCTACTATCTTAACTCTTGCCTAGTCAGGAGTCTGAAAGTTGGTGCGTTGAACTAGGAAATCCCTTGATAAACTTCTCTGCAAGTGACTTCCTTGGGATCGGAGTATTTCCTTTTTTTTTTAATGATTCTCAGTTGCAGTAATTTGTCCATAGCAGCATCCATTCTTTGTTTCTGTACCAGAATGACTGACTGCAACATATACAGAAGCATCAATATTTTGCTTATACTTTTCAATAAGCTCGTCTGATCTGCAGAAAACTTTCTAAACAATAATACTCTATTTCTAAAATACAACATCCATCTCAAGTACAAAACAGGCTGTTTGTTCTCAACAAAGAATGGTATTCTGGTGTGAATTATGGAAATAATAGGTCTCAAAAGAAAACAGACAGCCATGTTCTTCCCACATATGAGCCAGGTAAAGGCATGAAGGACAACATTTAGAAATGTGATCCAGTAAGAAGACTTTTAGTTGGAAGCTTGTAAAGCTAAAATGAAATGGTTTGGGTCATGGTTACGGTGAGAATAAAGCAGTATTAGCTTCTTTCTGACAAACCTTTACAGAAATACAGATCTTACTAGCATGTTATCTTGCATAAGATAGTGTTCCTGCAACTTGCTAGAAAATCTTCAATTTACCTTATAAATAGACCAGTATCTAAAAAAATCTTTAATGGCAAACACATGAATGCAAATTTAACATTTATGCAAGAAAGAAATGGATCTCTTTTATATATGTGAAAATTTCATCCAAGAGCTGTAACAGTCTACAAGTGTTAAGGGGAACTGTGCATAGGGTGCTGTTATTAAAAAAATGGCAAGAATCACCCAGTCAGGGCCAGAAACTTCAGCTCTTGACGCGGTGTTGGGGACAAACTTCAATAATGCTTTTGAGATCCTGTGTTGGTCTTGTTCGTCTGTTACACCCTTTGCTCCATGCAGTGGATTTAATAATCATAATTACACTCTCTGTGATAACTCCCGATCTTATGATGAATCCATTTGTGTGTAGTAACCCTTAAGCTTTATGTTGTTATTGGTCAAAAGCAAAATCTTGTTATTAATAAGGAATGAAAACTCTACCTATTTGTTTCTGCCTATTTGTTTCTATGTATTTGTTTTAGTTACTGTAAGCAGCTGAGTGTCTTTCATTAGTTAAAAGTATGCTAGACATTCCAGGGGCAGCTTAATTTTTTTAAAATATCCTAATTTTTCTCCTTCAGATCATCCCTGAAAAAATCAAATACTCTCTTCTTTTTATCCAGCTATCTTCTGCTCGGTAAAGGTTTGCAGATGAAGCAGCCATACAGGGCCATTACTAACACAAACACGCTCCTTCTGTTGCTGGGACCGGCTGCGGGTCCCTTCCATGACTTCTGTAACAGCTTTCACTCCAGTCACCAGTGATGTCCATGCACCCTTTCATAGCTACATCCAATGACAATTTGTTAGATCTAGCACCTGCTGCGAGGATCGTCTGCAGATCTGTGCTTGGTGTTTGGTACACAGTACACATTGGAATAGCACGGTGGAAGCTGGATAATGCCAGCTTTGTGGGCTTTTTGGCACAGAAAGGCTTGTGATACTTTTTAGGATCAGTTTTTAATGCTTTTTGGAACATAAAGACAACATTTCAATTTCTGTTAGCAAACGGCAGCAGCTCCAGTTCATTTCCAGCCTCAGTCATAATGCAAGCATTCAGGCTGCAGCTTCCCTTACCCTACCAAAGCGCCGACAGGTGAAATGCCATGCCAGGAGCATGCTCAAGCTCCTGAGACAGCCTGCTAGTCTGCAAGCACCAGAGAGGCTGCTGTGGGTCTGTCACCGTCCTGCCGTACGCCGTTTCAGCAGTGACTACGGAACAGCATAAAAGCGTAACCAAGAATGTGAGACTCGTAGCTGCTGCACAAATGTTGGATTTGTCTCCAGCATGGGATCTTTTCAGTTGCGGTGATGTTCTGGGAATGAATGCTGGTGCTGAAACCTCTGCTGCCTCTCCACAGAGGAGACGCTGTGAATGCCTCCCGTAAAAGTCAAACATTACATCAATTCTACAGCTTTCTTCACTTTAAAGACAACACCCAGCTTCCACTTTGTTTCTTTTTCCTAATGATCCAGCTAACACTGCCAAGGGATAGGGACTACTTGGCCTGTGTCAGCACTTCCCTAACACTGTGGAAAGCAGAGATTTGCACAACTAACGTGTCCAAGTTCCTGTCTGATCTGAGTTACAACTTTCCTCTCCTGAATGCAACTACTGTCTTTTCTACTGATGTCTGAAAGCATTAAGTTTCTGTTTGCAGAGTCTCTTATAAAACTTTTGTGATGGAAGGCCATTCTTAATTATCTGAAAAATCAGCATGCGCTTGCTCCATTGCATGTCATCTTGGTAGACTGTTAACATCTGGCAAGGCTGGCTGACCCACTGACAGATTGACTAGCTGTGTCTGATCAGTACGTGCTGAAGTAAATCAGCTGTTCAGCAAGGCTTCAGTAGCTGCTCGTTCTTCTTCAATTGCTGAATAACTCCAGTTCTGCACATCTTAACTTAGAATCACTATACTGTGGCATGTGTCAGTTGTCTCATACAAGGATTTTGGTGTTCAGCAATGAGTGATCATGAAATCTCTCATCTGGAACTAAACCCCTTTCTCCTTCTTGAATCAGTTTCTTTATTTGCAGTCGTCTGAATGGTGTGATGTACTGGGATTCTTCCAAAAAGACTGCGATCTAGTTGGAAGATTCCTCCATTTTTAAGGCAGGTTCAAGTAGTAAGATGACTAAGGAGGGAAATTTATCCCTTGTACACAGATGGCAAAGTGTGCCCTGTTGCACTTACACACAAAATGTTAATGGGCCCATAGCACGATCAAATTCCACCCTAGGTGTAATCCTCTTCTCCAGGTACCTCTGCTGATCCCTGAAGAGGATCTACCACAGCAGCCTAAGAAATAAAATGCTTTTAGTTTCCAGCATCACAATTTGTAGTATCACTGAGATAAACCTGAAGTAATTGTATGATGTGTGAAAACAACAAATTATAAAGAATGGATCAAATGTGTGCAGCGTATGTCATCACAAGCATTGCTGATACGTTTGTGTCTCTTCCAAGTGGACTCTATCAGCAGTATAATCATCTTCTAGACTAGTAAGACTAGTCTTTCCATGATTCTTTAACAATGTTTATGACACTGTGCTGCTTGATTGCGTGGTTGTAACAACACTTTCATTTTAGTGACTCTTTTAGAAAAGCTACTTATGTAGAAAGCTTATAAGATATGTAAAATACTCTGCTGAACCATACAGATGAATCTGTGGGACTCAAATGTTGCCATCTGAGATAGTCCATGAGTCAGAATAAAATCTGGTACCACCAGATTCATTGTTTGTGCAGAGTGTCTACCTGAAAATTACTTTAGAAACTTCATTAGAGACACATTTGTTTACCTGTGATCAGGTGAGGAGAGGCAGAACCCTGCATCTCGGAAGTGTAGCTGAGACAAGTACCCTGCATCATAGCAACAAAACAGAATGTCTAGCAAGAACCGCACAAAATAGCACTACTTAATGTGGCCTTGTTTGGAAGGTGAAGTTGATACAAATCTTATGGTCAAAGGATTTGGTCCTTGATGTCCAGATCTATGTTGACATCTGACCAAAATTGCTGCTGATGTAACAGGAGGATATGACAGATGGGGACCATGACTCCTCGAGGGCTCTGCTGGCAGGGAAGAGGCCGTGCCCCTTCCCCCTCGCCCAGCCCTGCCCAGGCTCGCCTGTCCGGGCACGCTCAGCTGGTGCGTATCTCACCCACTCCCACTGGCATTTTGAGCTCCATGCCGGCGCCTCCCTTCCACTCCGGGATGCTGCACATCAGCAGAGATGACAGCCAAATCCACGGGAAGGTGCCAACCAACAACATCCTGCAGCTCTGCTCCACAGCCGCCTCCGTACGCAGGCACTGCCAGGCTTCAGCAACGCGCGGCCCCGTGTGTGGCACGCTGCACAGCCGAGGGATCGTTCTCTGTCTTGCAGCAGCAACAAATACCACAACAATAAATAACCACTCTCTCAAGCCACGGTATTCCTTCACACCTTCTCAGCTTCAAAATAAGACCAGAAGAATGGTGGCCAGGGGAGACGTCACCTGGCCAGAACTGCCTGCTCAGTAGCACATGCAGCATTTCGGAGTACAGCTGAGCCCCGTTAATTACATGTTTATGTGCACAATAAATGTGTTGCTTCTCTAGCGCCACTGTTGTAGATCCTATTAGGCTCTTTTGCTTGGTGTTCAACAGCCACAGTCCCTGGTTTTAAGAGCTTACTAGTGAAATTAGATGAGGCTCCACGCAGTGAAAGGTGACAAGAAAGGGGCAAGAGAATGACCATAATGTTTGTTTATGTCAGCTGGTTATTTCTACACCTTGATTTCCAATTATTTAACATCAAATGATTAATTATTAGCATAGAAGGGGAATGACAGTCCTGGCAATTCAGCAGCAATGGTCACATATAGCGAAGAAAAGATTTCAGGGTAAAGAAAAAAGAACCTTAATGGCAATCTTTTGCTGAGAGATAAGGAGTTATCACAATTACAACGGAGAGCTGTAAATTAATCCTGTCATATGCAAGAAGCTGCTGCGCTGGGGAGATTCTCTGAAGGTGATGCCTGTGCATGAATAATTACACTTGCATCTTTCAGGAGATGTGACTTCCTTCCTGGGTTTGTTTTGCTGTGGATCTTTGTGACCAGGTCCAGTAAAAGGGGGATTTCGATGCATCACATTCTTTCTGTGGCACATCTGAATTTCTGGTTCCCACTGAAGGCTCAGTTTTGGGTGACCTGATCCCCAGCACCTTTGAGGTAAGACATCAGCAGAGATCTCTGCTGAATCCCGTAGAGCTCCAGGGCTTCAGGGCTACGACAGCTGCCCGTTCTCTCTGCTGACTGACAGAGGGTGATCTGAAATAAGTCAGTTTATTTGCTTGGACCACTTTGACCAAGCTCTCTGCCCACAGCTATGTCACCATAGTTGTTTGGAGAGTTCTACATTCAAGGCCATAAAACCAGAAGCGTGAGATGTTGCTAAAAACCACCATGCTACTTCAGTGCAAAGTCATACTCTGACTCTGTATCTTCAGTGGCTTGAACCAGCAAATACTTAGGAAATCTCAATAGCTGGTCAAATCATTAGTAACAACTTCCTTTCTGAGGGCTTTATGGGACAGGAAATGTCATTCTCCTAACTCTGAAAAAACAGCTGGCTGGTCAATGTGAAAAATAAAGTTGGTTTAAGGTTTGTGATGGCTATTGCAATTAAGCATTGCAACCAGTTATAAAGTTATTAAAGCACACAGTGCACAGCAGCTAATCTTAAATATGAATTGTCTGGCTGAGATGTTCAGGAAAAGCTAGTGATTTCAAGTGTCAGCTTCCAGGGTCTAACTTGAAACTTAATGGTAGAATAAAAGGTGGCTGGCATTTTATGGAAGTCAGCTCCTCTCACAGTCTATAGCACCAGGCACCTGGGACATGAGGCATTCAAAATTACTGATCATGTCAAAATTGTGTTCACTGGCTATTAAATTTGTATTTTTATTTCAAACTAAAACAACACAACACAGCACAACAAAAGAGAAGAAAGGAAAATTGATTGTGAGCAGATAAAACAAAAGTAACCATGAGACCAAAGTTTCCTGAAATTTGGTAAAAATACTACAGAGATTGTTTATCTAGAGTTGATCTCAAAACACGACTCAGTGGGTTCCATTTCTCATACACACATCTACAGCTGTCATCTCAACAGCACTGCTGTGGCTCCTGAGCTTCCAGTGGAAAGTCATGGCAAAGTATAACCCACACCAGGACTACAGAAGTGCCTCCTCATCATCTGCAATATGCTTCATCCCTTTATCTTTTTTCTTCACAACTGCTGATGCACAAGTAATCGTACCCACTGATCCAGCCTGCAAGTGTGCAAAGCCCTGAGGTCTCCTTAGTCTAAACTAGTTATTAAGAGAACTGGCATGTTTAACAATTAAATCAAGGATCTGAAGTAGAAAACAGAAAATTCATACTGTTATTTCCTGCTAGCTATTGTGGTATTGCATACAGACAATGCTTGACTTGAAAAAAGCTCCCAAAAAGGAAAAAAGTACATTAATTTGTACAATGTAATTTACACAGTTAACTGCTGGAATGAACAAGATGTTAGAACAACGGGAAATGTTGAAGAGCTGTATTACACTCTAAATTGGTATGTAACCTCTGTAGTGCTCAGGACCAATAAACTGTTTAGACAGAGCACGAGACACAAACCCTCTCCTGCTAAATTGATAAACTGGGGTTTGATCAAAATTTTGTGCATACAATGGTGGCATTTTCAATACAATGTGAGTTCTTAGCTTCACATGAAGATGTGATCTGCACTTTAATTTCTAGCATGTCTTTGTTAATTTAACTACTGAGTGGCAAACTCCAATCTTTCTAAAAGTTATTGGTTGGCAAAACATCCCACCCCATCTTATTTCTCTATAAATCACTTGATGTTATTTAAACAATAATCCCAAAAGGCTTCCTATTTTTGAGGAAGCACTAGGCCATCTCTCAAGGTGTTTACAACTGCAAAACAAGTTACTATCAAGCTATTATTATGCTCACATGTGACATGTAATGGGCTGCTATACTGACAAACTAATCTGAACCAACTAAAGTAAACACGAAGTTGCCCCATCAGTGTTTGTTACGAACATACAGAATACTGATTTCCCAGGGTGGGAGAAAATCCACGTGCACAGGGTTTTTTTCTGTTTCCCAGGCCCAAGAATATGACAGGTGCTTTACAGGACATGTCAGACTCTGGGTCTTTGCTTCAGAAACTTCCACCCTAACTTTAGGTGAGCAAAAATGAGCAAGAACAGCAAATCGGTAGGGAAGCGATGAGGAAGGTAGAAACGATGAACTCCATGTCCAGGCTTAGTTTGCGTGCTGGATTTATTTTAAGTTTAGAATTGTCAGATAAAACATGTTGTAGTATAAGGAACAGTGCTTTGGGTTGTCCCGTGCCCTCCCTTGATATTCCCTGTGGAATAACGTATTGACAGGAAAGTACTGGGACCTTTTGCCAAAGGAGTGTGGGGCTGTTGATGGATAATAATGATAGTGTCTCACAGTCATTTTTCACAACATCACTTTTTTCAAGGTAGAACCTCCTTGAAATATAATCTTCCTCTCATTACCAGCGCATTCATGATCTTCCACATTCTGCCATGCAAACAGCACACCCTTTTATGTCCTCCCACAAGCTTACCCTTCATCTTCACTTCCTCCCAGGCCAGCTCTTTGTCTCTTACAATCACCCCTGGCATTATGTCTCCTTTTGTGCTGCCCTCTTTGGTTGACACCATCAGCTGATCAGTATTTTGCTTCCCCCTTCCAAGAAAACTCCACCTGCTGTGCAAGGTGCTGGAACCACCGTGCTCCACGTTACAGTGTGCTGCTCCTCCAGGTTTCAGGAGTAGCAGTGCAGTCAGAGAGCCCTCAACATCTCGTCCAAGGAGTCCACGCCCGTGGGCAGCATTGTCCTTTTTGTTGTTTTTGTGCCCCTGGACTGCAAACGCGTGGGGGACATACCTGCTGCTTGGTTAAGAGGGCCATTTATTGCACTGTGGTCCCTTAAAAACCACGCACAGAACTACTGTAGTCACATACATGCAGCTGAAAAGAGTAGTAATAAAGAATACCTAGTTTAACCATCAATAGAAACTAAGAACTAATTACTAGTCCTCCTAATACAACTAAATTTTTCCCTCTGTACAATTTCAGAACCAATTCTATTATATTTGTGCTTCAATCACCTTTCACTCCTTTACAGGGGAAGAACAACTAACACATGGCTTATCCCTTGCATAGTTCTACCTGTCCACTTCTACTGTTAGGCACCTCTACTCTTCTACTTTTTAAAGCCTTCAGCCTACTCTGTGAGACTCCACCTAATGAAGGGAGGTAGCAGGATGTTGGCTTTCTTACTTTTTATAATTGGGGGTATACGGGTGAGAAACAGAACTTATTAAATAATTACACAAATAAATTAAATGTACCTTTGCCCACTGCTCTCTAGCATGTAGGTTACTAAAAAAAGAACATTTTTCATACTAGCGATCTAAGGGAATTTATACATTGACTAGGTGGATCCCTTTAAGCCAATGAAGTTCACTCAAGCCAGCCCTTACATACCACTTACGAAGAAACATGAGAGACCTTTTTTTATATCCTTCCCTGAAAAAAACCCCAAAACTTAAACATCCAATCAGTAAAACCACCAACACTTATGTAAAAATAAATCCAAAGCAGATGATGATTCATCCTGCCTAAATCCCACACAGGTTCTTATACCTGTTCCCCCTGGCTGCCCCAGGCAACTCCCCATGTAGGGCTGAGAGTCCTTCTTTAAGGGCCATCAGCCGTGTGTCTCTGATTGGAACAGCAACGGGATCCGTGGGGATTACATATCTCACCAGTGCAGTTGTGGGTTCTGACTGGTTTGGCTGGAAAGGGCTTTTGCACCCAGTTAGTATGGACAGTCGGGTTATTATTTAGCCAAGTGCTATTGTGGAGCCATGGGTGTGGGTTTGTGTTTGTCAGGGGCAGGTGAGAGTTGGCAGTATAGTTAGTGAGGGATTATATATAAAATACAGCTCGTGCATGCTGTGTCCATCACAGGCAGGAGTGGGAGACCTAGGACACTGTGTCATAAAACAAATGACTTTTCTCACAGGGAGTAAAGAGCAGCCTTGCTTCCACAGATTTCTACTGATGCCAAGCACAGAGGACCCCTTTGAATTAACTCACAAATAGTGCACCCTCCTCTATCCCAGCCAAGCGAATATCCTTTTGGGAGAATGAGAAGGGCCAGAAGTTCCCTGTGGATTGGGCTATCTGGAAGAAGGTACAAAATTAACTTCTGGGTTTGAGTCTGAGAGGGCAGAGCAGAAGAGCATGAGCTGGTTTTACCAAAGTGGACTGAAACGCCTCCAGCCTAGATCCAGGGAGCTTCCTCAGCATGAGGTTTGCATAGGCTCCGAGAGCAACCTGTCTGCTCCTGCTTCTGGTGCGAGCACCACGTTCACATGAGTCGTGCTGGAACAGCTGCTGCACAGCCACAAGGGCTTTTCCCTCCTCTGCTGCTCTGTGACGCCTGTACGGACATTTCCTCTGGGACCGGCTTGAGTCTCCTATATATTTTTTAAGGGCCAAAGATCATAGGATCTGGAGTGCCAAAATTCATACACAGCACTTAGTTCTTTAAACATGCAAAGCACTATATAAACATCAGTGAAGCCTCATAAGATGAGGCAGGTAAGCATTATCTCTCCCTCTCGAGGTGTGGTGAAGTGACTTGGCCGAGGCCGTAGGCTGAGTCACTGGCAGAGCAGGGTTTACCATCCACATCTTTTTGAAATGGTGTCTCCTGGGCTGGCTGGCAAGAGCAGCGTGCATCAGGCAACGCAGGCAGCCCAGCACCACCAATGGCCGGCATTCTCGCTGCCACCATGGGGAAGCCTGCTGTTGGGCTGCCATAAACCCCGTCCCGAGGTGGCAGGGTGTGAAGGCCTTTCAGCTCACTCCAACAATGCGGCTCGGAAGCCTCGGTGAATTAGGTTTCATTGCTGTTCTGTCAAGGAAGAGTAAAATTGTAAGGAATTAATTGAAGAAGCCCAAACTCAGAGATGGTTGCTCCCCGAGTCACGGCTAAGGCCATCACAATGAGCAAGTGGCCTGATTTTTGGAAGTTCAGGGCGTCCTCCCCGTTGGCTGCCCAACACCTGTGAAAAATCAGGCCTTTCTTTGCATTTCCCAGTCCCAGTTCCTCAGTCCTGCCTTTCTGAAACCAAGCCGTGTGATCTTCTCGAGGCCAGGCTCATTCAGCAGCAGAAAGCAAGCCCTGAGCACACGCAGTGCTCCCCAACGGCATCTCCTCAGGTGCCTCACATGGGGAAAAGGCAACAGGGCAGTGGGGAGAGCGGGGGAAGACAGGGCGAACCCAGCCCCCCGCGCGGGTTCTTCTCAGCGGGTGGCTTCTCACGCCATCTCTGAGCAAAGAGATGGGGGGTCTCCACGCTCAGGAAAGGAAAGCTGGCCGCGAACCCTTCCAGGCTGGGGAGCTGTGTGCTGTGCCGCCCTTCTGGAGCAGCATGTGGCAATGCAGCGATGTCGGGGGCCTTTGCCAGAAGGCAACCCCCTTGGCCTCAGAGAGTATCGGCTGGCGGGGAAGGAGGAGAGACCCGGCTCCGAGCAGTGGGGACGGCGGGCAGGGCACCGGGCCTCGGCACCTCATGCCCGCCCGGGGGTCAGGCTGGGCAGGAAGCCGCCTCCCTCGCCAGGCGCGACGTCACGACGGGCACGGAGCCCGGGGCAAGCCAGGCGCTCGCACTGCGCCAATGAAATCCCCCAGGGAACGCGACGGGCCGGTTTAGGGCTCTTTTTTGTTGTTGTTTTGTTGTGTTTTTTTTTTTCACGGCTGGCGGCCAGGCGAGGGGAGCCGCGAGGGTGCCGGGGGCAGGCGGCCCATCAGCGGCAGCTCCCGTCAGGAGGGCGCAGGGTGGAGTCCCTTACTCACCTCCCGGAGCCACCTCCAGCTTCGGCGAAACCCGTCGAGCAGTTCCCCACCCCCCCCCCCCCCCC
>Ga0065711_1001950_pt1 | contig 37968 bp, 17 predicted proteins | sample Hoacrofraction12_FD_59098 | JGI IMG/M metagenome (GOLD analysis project Ga0065711, IMG submission 59098) | Hoatzin crop microbial communities from Cojedes, Venezuela - Epithelial fraction 12 v2 (version 2) | ecosystem: Host-associated > Birds > Digestive system > Esophagus > Crop | place...
CCCCAGTTTCCAGATGACTAATTATACTGTATGGGCTACCTACAGGCATCTACTAAAATTAACTGGAGTCTTATTTCTGATTTCAGCTGCAAGAATCTTATGAAAGGTCTTTGGGGTTTAGAAGAGTAACTTTTAAGTAATACAGGATTCGGGGTTTTCTTTACATTCATCTGTGCATTCTGAAGGCTGAATGATACTTGGTGGACTTTCATCTTGTTACTTCAGTAATCTGTAGCTGTTTCCAATTTGATTATTTATTTCCTGAGTATTTTACGTCTGCTGGATCTGAACAGTGCATCCAGCTAGGACACAGCCTGTGATTCAGGATTAGGAAAATTTTGTTTCCTCCTCTATAAGTAACTAAAACATTTTTATCACCCTGGGCCTAGTGATTTGTGAAATCCTGTTGTACTTTGTTTTTTCTCCTGCTAAGCTTTCAAGTTGTCAGGAGTGATCTGATTGTTTCCCATCTTTTCACCAATAATGGAACCCAGGCCAGCACTCTGTTGCTTTCATGAATTCAGTATCACAGCTCTCAGTCATCAAAAAGCCTTTTCAATGTTTCTGGGATGTGACATTTATGTGGAAAAACAGCTTTGGGTTTGAGGCTTGGGTTTTTTGGGGGGATGAAGAAATAGAGTCTGATATTACTGTAATTACTCTACCACAAGATTCTGTAGTTCTCTTTCCCTGCCAAGGATGACAGTACTGTATAACAAACAGTAGCTCTGGCAGATCTTTTTCCTATCTGTATTGATGAACTTGCTGTTGTTATCATGTACATAACAAACCTTACAATAGTCCTCTTTCCTCTTAGCATCTTCCAGCACAGCAGCTTCTGTAGCTGGCCTCAAAGAACAAACCCCAGGAAGAATGAATTTTGATTGCACCATTGCAAGGCCTTTCTTGTTCTTCATGTTTGTATGAAATAGTAGGAAGAAGCTTCATTTTTTAATTATCCACTCTGTATTTTTCCAAGACATTCTGAAGAATATTGTTACAGGTGAGGTTAAGCCAGGCAGGGACTTTTTTACCCTCTTCCAGCCTATTTACCTACACCTGGTGATCTAATTGAAAAGGAACACGTGAAAAATTCTTTCATGGCTTTACGGTTCTTTCCGTAAGAATGTGTGCATTCGGGAACAATGCAGGAGCGTTGGCATCCCACCCTACTCTGAGCTGTTGAATTTTACCCGGGAGATGAGCAGTGTCTCTAGCTTTTATCATTTCTGCTTTGCTACTTATTTCAAAGGGAAGTAACTGTACAAGCACAAAGTCCTGTCTGACACCTGCCTTCCTACGGTACTCTCAGCCAAGAGTGCAGAGAGAACAGACACCTCTGTGGGAGGGTGAGGGGTAGCTGTTGATAGGAACTGTGAAAGGAAATATTGAAACACATTTTAAGACCCTACTCTTCTTTATAGGCATGAGCTGTTAGGTGAGGTCTGATCTTCAGTTAAATAAGGTCATTCTACAATATGGCAGGTTTAAATGTTTATTTACTTCAAAAGCCACTGCACCTTCAGAGATAATCAAGTCTTTGATGATATGCCATAGAACTGATGCTTCAGTCTGGTTTTTTGTTTTGCCTTTTTTAAAAAAATGTAGGTTTTCTTTTCTTTCTTTTTCCTTGCTTTAGTTTTTAAGGGACAGGAGGAGGAATGAGCAACAATAAAAAGGAAGAAATTCTTACTGGTTATCTTATTGCCTTAGAAGACAATTTGGATGTAGTCCCAGATTATACATCTGCCCCTCTAACGTACATCTGCAATAATATTCATACCAAATCAGACATCTCTGTGCTAGATGTGTTCAGCTGCTTGCCAGTGTGCTGCTGCTGCATCTGCGGAGAACAGCCTGTGCTTCGCAGGGAGTGGCGAGAGGAAAGAGCAACCTGCATGCCCGGGCTCACCACCCCTTTCAGAAGGGTTTGTTTGGCATTTCACTCTTCAGTTTTCATCCTGCTTGCTCTAATACCCATAATGTTCTCTAGCTCATATCTAGAGTCAGGTTATGCTTCAGAATTACAAAAGCAATTAAAATAAAAATGTTTTCTCAACGTATTGTTACCTGGACAGATGCCAGCATTGAGGTCCTGATGTATCTCTGATGGGAGATCAGGGCAGTTTTTCCATACAGGGTTGAAGCCAGCAGTGGAGAAAATGGCAATGGCCTGGCTGCACCAATATGCACTCAGGCATACTCCTCTAACCGCTTTTAACCAGTGCAGTTAAATTAATTAAGTTTAAACACTTGCAACCTTTCAAAGAGAGCTGAGGCTTTTCTGCAGCTCAGGTGAAATTTCAGACTGGTGCAGGATAGTGAAAATATTTACCATCTTTGTTCATATAAATGTATTTATATTTTTATATTTTGCTAATACTCCTAATGATAAACTAGTCCCAGAGTGGAAAGACCCATTTATATTTTATGTCTTTGTGAGACAGCTTCATTTACAATGTAGAAAGAAGACTGATATTCAGTAGGTCTCTCCTTTCAGGTTCCTTTTCCAAAGACTTCATTTATAGGTTGCCAGGTAACCAGAAGTCTTTGACTTTTAAATAATACTTCATATAGGTACAAAAAGTGAGATTTTTTTCAGAGCTGAAATGGCAAGAACTATCTGAAATGAACAGTAGTCTTAGCAAATGCCTATGGAGCTGACCACTGATACGCACGCACATGAACGTGAATGAAGCAATTTTCTAAACTCTTCAGTGGCTGTATGGATCAAATTTAAAGTACAGACAGTGTGTATTTTCCTAGCTGATTATTAAATTGAATCTTCATATTCTTACTTAAGGTCCTATTGCTGTTCAATAGGTAAATCACATTCTTCATCTCCTCCAGGAAAACCAGGTGTGTGCTGCTCTCAGTCTGCTTTTACTTCTCTGCAGTGTGGAAGAGAGGAATAAAAAAGATAAGGGTAATTAAATTGTTGGCATTAACAGGACCAGCCAAATGTCCCTAGAGGAGAGTGGCAGTTCTTCCTTCCTCCTTCTCCTACCTTCATCTTAGAAGAAGGAGCCTGTTGCTGCGGATTACCCAGATTCACTCACGGAGCTGGAAGAAACGTGAAGTGCCCCAGCACGAGCGTAGTCACAGATCTGGCAATTTTTCAGCCATCTGCAAGGCTATGGCTCAGCTACCATGTAGGTAGCTACCTTCTTCTAAGGATCTAATCCAATAAAAGTCCAAGTAAAGCACGTGCTTATTACTGCCCTATGCTAACTGGCATCAGTGGGAGAATGCAGTGGATTTTAGTTGCATCCCGTGCAACTAAAGCCCCCCAGTCCTGACTGGGAGTAAATGCAGGAGAGGCAAAGCTGGGACTGGAGCCTGGGTAACAGGATATTTATGGATCTCAGAAGTTGTTGGTGCGGCCCAAGACAGAATGAACTTTCATGGCAGCTACAGTTGTGACAGCATGGAGCTAGCCTTAGTAGCAAGAAGCCTGTCCAGTGGGTTTGCCTGAAGACTCCTCCTGCCCTGGGTGGTTTTGTGGTGAATCTTACACAAGAACAGCTTTTGGTCTGCAGCTTGCCACGGCAAGTCCAAGGGGCAGTTCGCTGGCCTTGGAGTGATTGCCTGTCCTTCTTGCCTCTCTCTGATGTTTAGCAACAGGGCAGGAGTTGTGGTGCAGCCCTGTGGGCAGGGAGCTGCCCTCAGGCCAGTATCTTGTTGCATACAGTTCCCTGGGAGTCCCAGCGTGGCAGCGAATTTCAGTTTTCACTTGACCAGCTTTGAGTTTAAGCTCTTCATGCAACAACATCTTTCCTTTCCCTTTAAAATCTGGGTTGTGGAAGTTTTCTTTTTCACACTATTTTCACTGTGGAGATACTTCTGAGGTCATTGTGAACTGTCTTACTCAAACATTCAAGCCAAATCAATTCTATTTCCAGAGCTTTGTCATGGCACGAATGTATTAGAACAACTTCATAAAATGTTTATATCAATGTCTGAAGTTCACTGTAATCTGAGACTGTGCAATGACATCTGTAGGATAAGTTATACGGCTCAGCACTAAAACATGACCATGGTACAAAGTATATTGTTGGGAAATCTACTGTCAGACATGAAATCCAGCTTTGCGATTTTTGCTTCAGAATTTTCACTGACAGCTTCTTTATCATAAATGAGAGACACTTACATGCCATCCTTTGGGCGTTCCAGTCCAATCTGAGTACTCCAGGATCAAAACTGGTGCAGAAAACACAGCCTGTGCACCATTAAAAACAGCCAGTTTTTTCCTAACAGCAGGCTTATGTTAGCTATTCAGATAAGGTAAAACTAATAACACATTTATCGGGTGTTTTGCTACATTTGTCATTCTGACGAAGTGTTCTGAAATTCTAGTGTAAAGACTGCAGCTTTATTTCAGCAGAAGCTGAAAGTTTTAATCCTTTATTGCTGCAAAAGCAAACAACTGTCCTTATAATCAGCCTAAAACAAGACAACAGAACACAGAGAAGATTCCTTCCACGCAGTGTCACTGCACTTCTCGGGTAATAGGTTACCCATGTGTACCTCAGTATATGTTTATTTATATCTGTCAAACTAGGAGTAGTTTAGTAACATGAAGTAGGAGTTTGGCATGCACAGCCTGTATTTCTCTGTTTGCATTCTTGCCAAAACCCAGTAAAAAACCACAGATACACACCTCCCAAAAGTACCAAAAAGCCTACATCAAAGCGAACGCATCAGTTTGCTAAAATTGCATATGGAAGTGATTCATATCTTCCAGATACTGGCTTCCTACTATTAGTTCAGGAATAGTAAGGAGATATCGAGGAACTAGAAAAGCTCATTTCAACAGCTTTTTTCATTCATAATTCAGTTAGGGTTGGACCCAAGCCTGTTGAAGAATTATTGCAGCAGGATTGTAGTATCCAGCCCTTTACTAAGCAGACAGAGCAAAGAAGAGATTAGAAATAAAATACAGCATGTGATGCAATGCAGTCTTCCAGTCAAATCACAGCCAACTCCTTCAGACCTTACGCCAGTGTTAGGCTGTTTCCAGGTGAAGACAGCAAAATTGTTTGTAATGGATCAGAAGCATTCAGTAAAGTTTCTTGGTCGATATTACAGAATGATGACTAAAACAAGTTTAAATCAGCAGACTTGGACGTCTTATACACAAAACTGAAAAGAGGATTTTTAAAAGGGTATCTCTGGCATTGTGATGCTTTTTTTATATCATGAAATGTGACATAAAATAGCTAATATAATAACATATTCCAATGACTTAAAAAACCTGACAGGGGTAAGAAACTATACTCTTAGCCTTATGGCAGTCCTGGGCAAAATAATGGAAAAGTAATAAGGGATTTCAATGATAGAGATTCAAAGGACAGAAATATGATAAATGCTAATCAGCACAGTTTTTTCTGAAAAATATAGCTTATGCAGCGAAGCTGATTTTGAATGAGATTATTAATGTGTTGATAATGGTGGTTGTGTAGATTTTGATAATATTTTCCTTATGTTCTGATGAAAAATGTTGCATTCTACAGCTTCAGTGAAATATGCATTAAAAATGAGCTAATGGATAGATCTCAAAAATGAGATATCATTGGCAATTATTACAGAACTCCTCTTAAAGTCCTCTAGGGAGGTTGGTTTGGGGAACCTTAAACAAATTGTGGCAGATGATAGACCGAGCAGCTAGGGCTAATCAAGGGTTGGAGCCAGGCATCCCCTCTGGAAATCAGAAAAACTTGGATGTATGTCAAACAACATCTGAAACTACTGAACATTTTCACCAATGATCCAGCTGCTAAAACATGAATTAAAGCCTGGGGCAGTGTTGCAGGATGAGGGTAGGGTATCCCAGTTTGCTGTATAGGTTATTTGAAAATCTGAGCCCACTCACAAAATGCAACCAATGCAAAAAGTGAAGCTTGAAAGGACACATCTGTGGAAGAGAGAATTTCCTGGAAAAAAGCAACTTTAAAGATGTTTTAGGAGATCAAGTGAAAGTCGGTGCAACTTGTTAATGTGCAACTGTAGCAGAAAGGAGGAAGAAGAAGAAAGAAGCACAAGCTGAGGAAGAGCTGATAGACTAAGAAGATATCTCCCAGGTGTACTATCCTGGTGAGACTAAATGCAATAATGCTTTTTGATGGGAAACTCTGACTTAAAAGATGTAGAATGCTGGATTCCATGTAGAAAACAAACAAATACGACTAGAAAGCCAGAAGTACCACCTTGATATAAGGAAGAAATAGTCAGAAAGACCACACAGAAGTGACAATACATAGGTGACTGGAATAGACTATAAGTACTTTTTGGACGGCTGTTTAACTTAAATTAGAGTCACAACAAGAACTAGTGTCTGGAGGCAAAAATCAAGTAAGTACAAATGAGAAACTGTCCTTGCATTTTCAAGGAAGTACAAAAAGAAATGTTGGTATCTTCATCTCTTGAGGTCTTCAGGTTAAGAAGGGTATAGATATTTCAGCCAAACAGGAGCTAATGTACTCACAGCAGGGGGGCTGGGTGATTGTCATGGGATCCAACTAGCCTGTTCACTTCTGATCTTAAATGTAATGAACCTATGAATGAAAAAGCAGAGCTTTCACTGAAGACAGTTAAATTTTGCCTAGAGAAGTACTGCAGCATAATTCTAGGTTTTTGAAAATTGAACAAAGTTCTTGGTTTTGAATACAAATCCTGCCTTACAGTGTTGCCTTTTGCACAAATCACAGAATTCTTGAGCTATTTAATCCTCATTAGTGAAGCATTATTAATCCACAACACTGAAGGGCAGGAGGTATAATTTAGAGAAATCCTTACGGGAAGGATCTCGTAGGAGATAAAAAGGAATTACAGTGTTTCCATAGTCTGGTAACACAAATCATGGCATTCTAATGCAGTTATTTTTTAATGCTGCAAATTTAAAATTCTGTGGAAGAGTTTTGGTTTCCTATGGGTGCTATAGGGTTAGTGAGTAATCTTCGTTTTTAACCTCTGTTATGTCTAAGCTTGGTCTATGGGATTCCCATCTTTTGTGCTGCATTAGGATTTCCAGTACTGTAATGTGTTAGAGAATCACCGAACTGCTCAGCTTATGATCTTTGGATTATTTTCTTTTATGCTCACTAGCAGTTTAACCTGTCAAAAACAATTTTTAAGCAATTTGTAACATAGCAGAGACATAAATGGTCTCAAAAAGCTTATGACTTTTGAAAAAAAGAGCAATGACTTGCTAGACCTCCGATATTTGTAGACATCCAAAATAACTTGTTCCCAAAGGTTAGAATACTTTAAAATAATTTGGAAGGTTAGAATATTTGGAAGTTATCCATCTGGATTTTTGATAACCTCTCTCCTGAGATAAACACTGCCGTCTTGTGCAATGGCCACCTCTTGGCTGTGGAGCAGGTGCAGCCTTCGTCAGACAGAAGGCCTTGCACAGACAGATGTGCCTTCAGCTGCTTGAACTGGTACCAAATGGAGCTGTCACTCCTGGTCAGCTCATGGCCCTGTTAGTGCTCTTAACATAAACCCTTAACTTTGCACTAAATGAGCCAGATCCACCATGAAAAATAATGCAGCCATGTCAGTACGGCACTCCAGGGGCAAGGCTTTTTTCCCTCACTTCCTCCCAGCATTTAAAACTAGAGCTGACCCCTCCATACACCCCATAACATGTCTCAGGAGAAAGGGGGAAGAGCTTTACGGCCACCTACTCAGGGAAGACATAAATCCCTCTGTGCCTGGGAGTCATGTCCTACGTTTCTGGTGGGCAGCGTGGAGAGGAGCATTTCTCAGGGACACATCCCAAGTCCCCTGGGAAGGAAATGCCTCCCCTCAGTTTGAGAAGCTGGAGCTGTCATTTCTCACAGCTTGAAAGTAAGAGATGCAATGCCTTGGAAACGGCAGTCTCCATGAGCGATGCTGCAATCAAAGTGGAAATGAAACAATGGTGCTTTACACAGCACATTCACAGAAAGGGTACAAGCGTGATACTATATTCCAAAATGTTTCAGTGTGGGAGGCAAATTATCTCAGTCAATAACAGCAAAGTGAGCAAATAAAAGAGCTTGTATTTTCACTTAACAAAAGGAAATGGCTGTTTTGACCACATTTAGTGCTTCCTCAGCTCCTTCTCACTGGATTCATCCCATAGTGGCGTTAAAGACACAAAGTACTTACATTTAACACTGACATTTATTTTTACTGTAGCACTACATAACTTCTAGAGCAGCAGCTTCCAGTCTGGGGCTTTCTACAACTCCTGCAGTCAGGCTTGACCTCAGTGTTGGTAATATGAGACTTTGCCATTTCAGGACACAAATACCAGGCAGAGCCCAAAACAGGAGAGAAACCTCAGCATGTAGGAGTCTCTTACTGGAAGTCTGTTGAGCGTGGTCTAAAATGGAAGATAGCAATTATTCTCCAGCACTCACTGAGCTTCTTGATTTGCTCACTGGTTATTTCCTTTCCTTTACAAACTTGTGTGTACATATACCTCAGCTAGGAGAGGAGGGTGTTCACAAAACTGCACTATCCTAGTCACTTCAGGGTTTCTGTGTGAGAAAGTGGTCTTAGGCTCTGTCTCTCCAAGCATAGGCTTCGGTACAGATTCTCTACCAAGCATTTCTTTTGAGATGGGTGCCAAAAATTGGAGTGCGGTTTGTTTGAAGTCCTGACTGTAGCTGCAAAGTCCCTGAGTCAATCATTGATTTGGAGACCTATGTGCAAGTCTCACACAGATTTTTCAAATGTGTTTTAAAATTTAGTTTACATGTAGTCAAAACCCAAGACTGACTCTAAAACTTGTAACAACCTACACACAAAACACTTCCCAGGAGACCTTCCTGCCTTAGCACCCTTTTAGGATTTTTACTGATATTTTGCAGTTCCAGGTTTCTCTCTTCATTGACAGTTTTTTTTTTCCTCTAGATCGTATACAAATCTGAGTTAAAACTTTGTATTTTTACAAATTCCAGTTCCTTCTTTTCGGGTAGCATCTGGAGATAATATCTGGAGAGACTATCTTTCTAGGATAGTGTCTTCAGATACTCCTTATCAAATGTTTAGGAGCAAACGAGGCAAAGTCCATCCTGGAAGAATTATTTCCTTCGGCCTAGAGCCAAGTCTTTTATCTATTTGAATGGATGTCCTGTAAAACTAATGACTCTTGAGCAGTCTGTATCGCTAGCTTTTTTCTGCATGCAATGATTCTTCCTGATAGCTCTTAAGTCAAAGCGAAGTTAAGACTGGAAGCTACAATAACAAAGAAAAGTCACCCAACAGTTGGGCAATCAAAGTAACATTCACAAAACATGTGGGATATATCAGCTAATATATATACAAAGATTGGATTTGTCTCACTACCCTTTACATGCTGTCTCTACAGTGTAGATATTACAGCTGTTATTTGCGCTAGGAGCCCTTTTTGTCAACAGAAAGAAATAGGTACTCCTGGGGCTGCAGGCATATTTTACACGTCTTCTTTAGGATGGCATCAATCAGGTCTTGGTTCCACCAAGGAAGATCTTCACCGATATCAGGCAATCCTGGGGTGACAGTGTCAGATGTCAGAGCGGGCCTTGTGGCAGCAGGTTGGCATTTACAGCTGTTTAAAGCACGTATTTTCTTAGTAGGAATAGTATGCCAAGGAACAAAGATAGAAACTATTGTCAAGAGGGGAGGGAATGAGGGGGAGAGAATTAGAGATTCAGAGAGTGAAGAGAAAAAAGTGATAACTAAAATATTTTCACATGAATTTTATATAATTCATGCTTCAAAAATTATATAATAGCAGTTGGTTTGCTCCACACGAAGGAGTTCTGTATTTTTCCAAAACAGAAGAGCTCTACTTACCTGGTATGGGAAGTCACAACAATTTATTGATCATATATGTGTACTAATGAGTGGTCCTGTTTGTACATTAACAACCACTTGGACAGAATATGGTACCACATAAACACAGGTGAAAACACCATTGAAAAAGTCGTTTGGGATCCCATTTCCTATTTATTTCCATGTTCAGTTTCAGGATTTGGATCTGTAGGACAGTAACCAGCCACTTCCTATGTCAATATCTAGTAGAAGAATTTCAGAAGTAAAGGAAGTTGCACAGATAAAGCAAGCCTAACTGCATGCCCAAAGCAAATGAGGAACCCTCACACACGCACTGTCCAGGGACATCAGAGATCAGCTTTGCAAGCAACACAGACGTGAACTCCTAGGTAAAGTGTGTGCTTTAAATTTACATCAGCTCACTTTCACATTTGTTTGTTCTATATTTTCTTTGCTTGACTTACATTTACCAGTATAGTACTAAATTGCCAAATAGTCCCATTATACTGTTAATATTTGCTTCTGCATTTCAATGACACATAAATGCAGTGAAGGAAAAATGCAGCCCTCCGCCACGGCCACAGAGTTAATTCATTGTGCAGTGTAAGTGGAGGGTAGGAGGCACACAGAGCTGCTGGGGACTGGTGGGGAGCAGTTCTGCTGTGCCCACAATGTCTTGACATGGGGCAGTGAGCCTTGCTGAGCCTTCACTGCTTGTCACTCCCCAGCCAGGGTCTCCTTCCAGGGCTGCTCTGGATCTCCATGCCATCTCCCCTGTCCTCAGGCTGTGATTCAAGGCTCTCCAGGCTCACTTCCCCAGTCACATGCATGGCAATGCTTTTGCTGTGACTGGTGTGCATGGGACATTGCATCAGACCCAGTGTGCTGCTGCTAGCTCAAGATGGCAGGCTGCCGACCTGGAGCAAGACTGCAGCCTAAATCATTCAAGCGCAGCTTGTCCTCCAAAGCTTTCTCAGATTTCCCTGGCCACTGTGTGACGGGGTGGAGGAACAGCCCAGCATGCAGCCACACAGAACACTTGCCCCAGGCAGCACAAAACACCTGCCCCAAGAAGCCCTGGTGATACGCACCAGCATGAGAACATCCTGGGTCAGTAACTGGAGTCTGGTGGTTCAGCTGGGCAGTGACTGAAGGTTCAGTGTGCACAGAGTCTGTGGTGATGGCATATCCTGGAGCCAAAACTCCTGAAATTCAACTCGTGTTTTCCCTGACAACAAGAACTGAAGCCCTGCATTCTGGCCAAATTTCAGCTCTGACAGATTTTACATGTTTTACTTAGAACCCCAGATGTGGCATCCCCTACACCCACAAACTGCTATGTAATGTTAACTGTCCTGCTCCACCCAGAGGTAGCTGTACCATTGCAGCAACAGGTGAAGCACTCTGCCTTTTTTTACAAGCTATTTAAAATTGAATTTGTTGAAGTTCCTTCAAGGGAAGGAACTATATGATGGTAAAAGACAAGTTCCTTCAAGTAAGAAGTTGGACATTTTGAGCCTTGGTATCACGTATGTGTTCTAAATGAGAAAGAACAGGGCGACAGAAGTGCCCTTGCTGTGGTGACATGCTGTTAGGACTCCTTAGAAGCAGGTCAAAAAGCTGTCATTAGCTTGCTTCAGGCTAAACCTCATCAGCTGAGTTTTGAAGAGAGGCAAAATGATTCTGTAATAGCTCAGCTGGGCACATGAGCGCAAGTCCTGATGGTGATGAGATGGCAAGCACAAGAAGGAAGCCAGGAGGTATTTTTTTGCTTCTCCTTGCAGTAGTAAAGCTTAATATTGCTATAAAGAGATTTTTCAGGAGACCAAGAGTGTATCATCAACAGTTTTTAGAAGATTCTCAGTTGCTTTGTTAGCAAAAAAAGAGAAGAGTGTGTACTCTGAACTGCAGTGTTTTGGTACCTGCATGTGACAGCAATTTCCATAGATTATTGACCTTGCAGATTCGTAACAAAAATTATGGAGAATTCAGGCTGTGAGAAGATGCATTTTTATGGACATTCTTTCTATCTTGTAACTTTAAGCAACTAGCTACACTGAGAGAAAGGAATCTGAAGTTTTTTCTAGGGCAATAGCATAACAACATCCAAAAGTATGAACCTCTGTGAAAAGATGGGTTGGAGAAGTACACTGCATGGGAGTGTTTACTTGACAGCTTAAAAATATGGCACAAGGAACTAAGTATGCTCTTAAACAGGAGCTTCGAATTGTATTTTGAAGCCATAAACATCTATTCGGACAAGGCAGTATAGAAGTTATACAGAGAAAAATGAGATTTGATTCAGTGTGCTGGAGATTGTGCCCCAAGGCTCACAGCGGTGATTTCTTGGACCAGATGTGCTTTGGTGCCATGGTGCTTCAGACAAAGGGGAGTCTGAATGGATATTTCAGGAAATGCATTCAATATGGTCGACTCAAGATTATTGAGACCCGGGCTTAGCATGTGCGTTCATTTTGTTTTTAAGTTACAGCTCCTTTGTCAGGCCAGGGATATAAATAAACTCATTTCCTTTGGTGCCTCATTCCAAAAGGATGCAAAAAGGACCATCTCGTTTCAGGAGGAGACCTGCTACTTGTTTTTCCCAGCCTGTCTACTCAGTGTCTCTCCATTTGGGGCCACAGCTGCCGGCCTTTTTCTGGCCTCCTCACAGCTCCTGCAGTGTCAAGGGACAGCGAGAAGTGCATCTCTTTCCTCACTGGAAGAGTGGAAAATTAACGCTTTCACTTCCTTGCCAGGCAAAGTGCACTCCCGCCTAAGCACAGCAGTCCACAGACCTTCCAGTGCATTTGGTTATCTTCAGACAACGCTGCAATTGAGCGGAGGCTTTGAACAGCTTTGGTGTCTTTAGCTTACCAAGGTGATCAGAAAGCAGGTGGTGTATTGTTCATCAATTCCAGATATGACGAAATGTAATAATTATGTGTTTTGGTGCTGTAAATGTGTTTTAATTATTACAAATTAACATCAGTTAAAACCACCAGAGCAACTAGTGAAGAGCTGTGTAAGTGCATTTCTTGCTCTGTAGTCTGTATGCTGCAGGTCAGGTGAGGAAGTAAGCTGAAATCCAGTGTAACGGTGAGGAGGCTCAGGTGTTGCCCAGATTTTCTGTATCTTGGATAAACCGTTTAGTCTCATTGTCCCCAGTTTCTTCTCATGTTGCTTGACAATTTGTAAAATACACTGGAAGTTGTGAAGTGCTTTCATCTATTTATTTAGACAGAATGATTTGGAGCAGAGATCGCTTTTTACTGTGTATCCTGGAAGCACATTTGAAATCCCCCTCTATATCCTCCAGATAAGCAAACACTCACAACATGATATTCCAAGAACATGGCATTACAGCAGGTAATACTGCACATTGTTAAATAAAAGATGGCAGCTTTCCATATGTCACCTTTCTAGAGGTAATTTAATTAGATTAGAATGCATTATGGATATGCATGTTACACAGCACATCCATTGCCCAGATTGCATAACCCAGTCTTTCATGTTCCCAGAAGAAAAGGAGCCAAGCAGTTAACAGCAGCATGGTTGTTAGACTATGTTGCCCAAAACCAAACTGTAGGGGAAATTAAGAAGAAATAAATTTCACAAATTACTTGTACTTATTTATATTATTAACTATCATCGTAATCTTCCAAAGAAGAAAAATATAATTCAAGAATAACTCACCAGAAGAATGCAAAGGGATCTTAACAGTAAAGAAGAGGCTTGTTAGATTTCAGAAAACAGAAAGAAACTTTGTTATCTGAATGCAGGCTTTAATTATTTAAATTTTTAATGAAAAATAATTTTAAAAGCCCACATGACCCATCTCACGCAAATTGATTTCTTAAAACATTTAAAATCATTTGGACAATTCACTTTTGTCTGTGTTGTTTCTTCCTTTTATTCCCACAGCACTTTCCCCTCTGCCTGTGCAGATCAGAGTAGCTGCCTTCTGCAGAACAGCAATCTCATGTTGTTTACCTTGTGTTTCAAAGAGAATTGAACAAGCCCGGGATTCACTTTCTCTAAACAAATATTGGCAAGACAAAGGTATCACAGCTATTCTAGGGACAAGAGGTTTGCTGAGATGGGGAACGGTAAAGACTGGCAAGAAAAAAAAGTCAATGTGTTTTTATCTGAAAAAAAAGTTAATCCTTTTCACAGCCTCATTTTCTTTGCTTTTGAGATAGCTCTCCTTTTTCATTTAAGTTTTAGAGTTTTTCAGCTAAAGGAAGCAAGAAACCGAGGTATTTTCTTTGTTCCTGTCAAGTAGCTTGAACAGTTTGAGAACAGAAACCAGTCAGAGCAGTGTGATTAGTGTAGCCAATTAGAGTGGATTTGCATATTCTCAACACAGCTATCGAGAAATAATTCTGTGGAGATAACGCAAGTGTGGCAATGCCTGTCTGCCAGTCAGAGCACCCTGGCTCCCGAGCTATACGGTGATTGAGAAATAACCACAGAGTGATTCTGCAGATTTGGTACCCTGAGCCAATCCATCTGCTGGCACAACGCAGCTGGGGAAGAAAGTGCTTTTGTAAGGCGGCAGCAACACGATACCTCTGCACACAGGAAAAGGTTAATCTACAATCCATCTACCTAAAATGCAACAGCATCTGTCAAATGAGTTTGTTCTTCCAAGATTCATTCCAGCTACAACTTGCGCTAACTGCCACTTTCGGGAGCCCAACCTCATCAGGAGTTTGGGGGCCTTAGCTGTAATGAGATGGCTGCTGGCCAAGGACTGAGTGCCCTGCAGCCCTCCTGCCCTTCAGCTCAGCCAGTGGTCCATGGGCATGGCAGGGTGCTAGATGGTCCACTACACAAGGTGCAGAAGGTGATCTTTGTGCAATGACCTAAAGGATGGGTGACAAAGCTCTGCCTACTTCTGCCCCAAAACGCCTTTCACCAGGGTGTTATCCAAGCACCAGGCAAGAAAGCAAACAGCCCTTCAGGGAACCTTGTATGCTTTGTGGGATAACAAACTGGGGCGGATGATCACAGCAGTTTTCTTATCCCTGAAAGTGAAAAATCACCCTATATACTACAGTGCAACCATCCGTGCTCCATCTCAGTGTTTCTCTGGCTCCCACTACCTGTCTCTTACCAACAACTGCATTGCTGCAAGCTTTCAGGTGAGGATGACTGTGGCCGAGCAAGTCACACGCAGAGCCAGATGCTACCCTGTGCCCATGTAATCTGCATCTTCAGGATGCTCTGTTTTCTTACCTAGGGGCTGACGAGTGATTGGCTGCAGCGTGCGGCATCCATGTGTGCTGATTTTAGAAAGAAATATGGTGATCTCTATCCTTAATGCTCTCAACTTCTGTTCAGTGCTGGGGGCTGAAGTCATGGTGTGCAATTGCAACAAATAAGGTCAGGAGGGACTCCCTGGAGCGTTGTCCCAGGTACAACTACACAGGCCACATTCACTTTCAAAACTGCTAAGGGAAAGGCAACAACAAAAAAATTAACTTGTGGTACTCACTGCTACAAGATACTGAGGAAAATTTAACAAAATCCCTAAAATTAGACCGTTAGACAAATCATAAGTTTATAAACTGGTATCATATCCACCAGGGTAAAGACTACGAGCTCTCAGCCTCCATGCCACAAAGAGGCAGTAAACACAAATAGTTGGGGAGAAATGTCTCCCTCCAGGAAGATATATTTTTTATAATCATCCATGATAGGGATTTTATACCTATCTCTGGAACACTCACCGCTGATTTATCTAGTCCAGTAACCTATGTAAGATTTTTTTTTAATGGTCTCAGTCTATGAGTATCCACAATTGTCTCTTTCCTTTCTATCCCCTTTGTGGCACCAGCTCTTTATTAGAAAGTTAATAAAGTTTGTGTATGTTCTAAAGATAATATTGAAAACTGCAAAATTGTGTTCTGCATTGCATAATTGGTGTGGAAAAAAGGAGGAGATCTAATCCTATTGGGCCTTCTCTCTCTTCTGCTCTCTCTCTCCCTTTTTCCCTTTTGATGGTAAGCAGCAAATTTTAATTAGCTTCATTTCCACAATTCAGTCATGCATATGTAATCTTTGTTCACACTTTTATAAAGTAAAATTAAGTGAAAGAAATTGGGTAATAATAGAAAGCTTGTCTGAGCAGAACAAATGTGAGTTATCAAACATAAGGAAAGATGACTGGGACTACAGGGCTTGAAGTTGCGCAAGGTTTGAGGTGATTTTTCTGAAACAGGAGTGCATAAATAATGCATAGAAACAGGTGCTGATTATCCTGGTTTGGGCATCTTTTGTTCATTATATACTTGGGCTGCTGAGGTACAGTGATAACCACTGAATGTGAGGAGACTGCTTAATAACAGCTTTCTAATGTTTCTCTTTTATCGTGAGCTGGAAGTGTCACATGAGCGTGTCTAGTTAATAAAAATCACTTTGTGAACCCACTGTTCTTAGATTTGGTATTGGAACGGATCACTGTACTGGGCCTCTCTCTTGATTATAGCTGCAAAAACTGTTCTGGCGTTTTGCATTGTAATTTAAAGGTTTCCTAATCCATATACACACCATCTAATTAAATGTTTCCAGGGGTTACCTTGGGAGCCTTCAGTGCTATGGTTTGAAACTAAAACGAAAGAGTGCATTAAACGCATTCCCCCTAGGGTGAGACACAGGAGGGGGGAAGTACATTTTCATCCCCTGCTACTCTGGATTATTTGAAAGCATGAGCATGGGATTACTAACTTTGTTATTTTTGTTATCTAACCTCAGAAGATGGAAATTCAAATGGAGACAATTGATGTGTCTAAAACTAAAGTTCAGCTCATTTTATAACTTCTGAGAAGACTCTTTACTGTCTGAACAGTTATTTTAAGAAGCTACCAGTTCACCAGCGGCAACTGAAAACCAGAACCTCCTGTTGATGTAAATCAGTTCGTGGCTACACAAGCTGTGTAACAAGCACTGCTGCAGCAGATGCAAGGTCTTCATTCAAGCAAATGTAAAGTAGTGAAGCGTGTTGGCATTAGTGCATATAGAAGTCTGAAGCCCAGTGATGTTAAACTCATGAGCAGACACTTTCTCTTCAGTACTTGTTCACTCAATTCAGCCTGACACCACCAATGGAACACCTTGAGGAGAACCACCTCATTTTGCCCTGGAGAAGGAGCTCCTATTACAGGAAGTGAATGTGAATGTCAGAGATGGGTGGCTTGCCTTTTTTTTTTTTTTTTTCCCCTAAACCTGCTTTGCTGCACTGACTAGGGATAGCCAAGATTTAGGTTAATGGTTAACGCAGCAGCTATTACCACAAAGAAACACTGACTTCCTCCTGCTGGGGCCGGGGGCAAAAGCTGTCTTTGCTTGTAGAGGAAGAGGCAAGCTTTGAAAGGAGAGCAGTTCACACCACAAAGTGCTGAAGAACGGCAGCTTTACTCAGTAGAGGAAAGAGGAGGAAAATCCAAAAGGAGCAAGAGGTGTTTGCCGTAAAGATAGGTAAGAGCTGAAACACTTCCCTGCTTGGCTTATTGACTCAGTGGCTATTGCTAACAAAATCCACGAGTGTGGCTAGTTGAGACGTGATCGTTGTACCTGACTGCTCTGACCTGTGCGTCTCGGTGAGAAGGGCAAAGCGAGAAAGGATCTATTTGCTGTAAATTTAAACATCGGAGAGGGCAGGAAGGCTCTTCCTCCCTCCTCCTCCTTCCCTCAGGGGCGACTCATGGCAGGACAGACATCGCGTTCAGACTGTTCTAATCTCATTGACCACAGCCACATCCCCGAGTTTGAGGTATCTCCTTGGATCAAGATCACTTTGGCCTCAGCGTATGTCTGTATCTTTATTGCGGGCATCTTGGGCAACAGCATCACCATCAAGGCCACCAGGATCCTGCAGAAGAAAGGCTACCTGCAGAAGGAGGTCACGGACCACATGGTGAGCCTGGCCTGCTCGGACCTTCTGGTCATCCTGCTAGGCATGCCCATGGAGTTCTTCAGTGCCATCTGGACCCCCTTTGCCACACCCAATGGCAATGTGGCTTGCAAAGTCTACTACTTCCTCTTTGAAGCCTGCAGTTACGCCACTGTGCTGCATGTAGCCACCCTCAGCTTTGAGAGGTATGTGGCTATCTGCCATCCCTTCAAGTTCAAGGCAGTCTCTGGACCCCGCAAGGTGAAGCTGCTCATCGCCTTTGTCTGGGGGACATCTGTCATAGTGGCTCTGCCCCTGCTCTTTGCCATGGGCACAGAATATCCCCTGGAAACCATCGAGGGCTACCAAGGTATGACTGCCTGCGTCAAGCCTACACCCAGGCACCACCTCCCAGAGCTGAAGCAAAATATGACCATCTGTACCAGCCTCTCCTCCAAGTGGCCTGTCTTTCAGGCCAGTATCTTCAGCGCCTTCGCTGTGTACATTATAGTGCTGGGAGCTGTCACCTTCATGTGCCGCAGCATGATGAAAACCCTGACGATCCACAAGGAAGGAACTGTGGCAGTGAAGGGTGGACTACGACATCAGGAGCTGTACCTAAGAAAAAGTGAGAGCTCGGAGGCGAAGAGCTCCAGGAGACAGATCATTTTATTCCTGGGTAAGAACCCCGTCCTACTCTGCCTCCCCTCCCCTGCCCCCTTTCCACATGGGAAGGAAACCCAGAAACCTCCATTTTATCTCGCCGAGTTCCCTCAAATGGGGGATGTATGGTTTGAAACTGGTGCAAAATGAGGGAGAGGGATATATTTAAGAAACTTGATTTCCCTGTATGTTTTTGACTCACTCTTTTTGTTGTTAGAACTAATGGGAGGGAAGAAGAAGGAAAAATCCATTTACTGTCTGCTGTTTACATTGTTTGATTGTACTGCATGCCCACATGCAGCAATATGGGTAACTGTGTTGCTGCTTGACCTTTGGTGTAGCAATAGGCAATGGTTGCCTAGATATAAAGTAGTTTTACTTGCATGTTTTCCCATTAAATTACAAATACGTTCATATTCAGTAAGGCTCTTGATGGGAAGGAAGACTGTCTTGCAAGATGTGAAGCTTGTCCTGCTCTGAAGGCATGTTCCTGTCAATTCAGGATGCTCCCTGGAGGGTACTCATTTAGCCTTGGCAGTTGTGGCTGTGTTGCATCTGAGCATTAAGAAAGCTGGGCTGGAGAGCTGATTTGGTCTTGCAAATTGCTGTTGCCCTCTTTAAATTTTTTTTCCTGGTTTTACTTGAAGGCCTATAACCTTGGAATTATGTTTGATTCTGATCTCTCTCACCACATTTGTCAGACAAAAACTAATCAAGCTGTCATTTCACCAGCTTGGAATCTTTCCGGGCTGTGATCCATGTAGTCTCCACATTTGTTGATGCTGTTAGAGGCACCCTTAATCATGCCCTGGCTGAATTACTGCTAGTTCTTGTTTTGTTGGGTTGCTTAATATGATACTGGATATAATAAATGAACAATCTAGAACAGTAGACCTAGTATTCTGTGTTGCCTTTTGGTGCTCTGCTTGATATTGTAGAGGGGGAATTGAAACTCAAGGGTCTGTCCACTTCTACAGGTTTAAGTACTTTTTTAAAAAAATTTATTTTGTTTTTAAGCATTCTCTGCTTCCTCATCTAGTCCTGCTTTTGCTGTGGTCTGTGATTGGGACGTGAAGCTGCAGGGTAAGGAAACCAGGGTGCACCCAGCTCCTTCTCTGATTCACCTGTATTAGAGTTGAGAAGATGGTGAAAACCGGTCATACAGGCAAGGCATATGACTCAAATGTTTGGAGAAAGGGTGGAGCTGCACACTGTACCAGCAGAGAGGGTGACAAAGACTTCAAATGGGAGATGTGACGCTCCAGGCGGTACAGAGCTCTTCCTCGTGCTCAGGGTGTACATCTAACAAAGAAATCATCTCCTCGTGCAAGGCGTCTGTTAGTCTGGGACGAGAGGCCCCATATCTGGGTGACCGAAAGGGCTCTCGGTATCCTTACTCCACCAAAAGTACTGACTCCTGGGGCAGAAGCTTAGCAGCTAATGCTAAACACAGCATGTTGCACAAAGCAGAAAAACGAAATAAGGCTCTGCTCTTGAAGTTAAGTGCTACTGTGGGATCCTTTAAAGTCTGTGGATCATTCTCCCCTTGCAAATTCTCATCCACAGCTACGTTAAAGGCCAGTCTAAGATCCAAATCCTGTAGTAAGTTCTAGCTAGGCTGAGAGATGAAGGTAAATTACTGTGGCTTTTCTTCCCCTCCTCGATTGTTGTTCTTGCTTGCTGATGGTCTAGCATGGTATAGGCAGACCTAGTGCTGCTTGCAGAAGTGTTAAAAAGCTGAATTAAAGTGATTGGCTTGTCCTTTATTTTAAGAGAATTTGCCGCAAATATCTGATGCTGTCTCTGTGCTCTCAGCTTTCTGGAGCCAGTAAATACTTCCATGAATTCCCCAAAATTATTTCAGTGGCAAGACTCTTAATACAAGTCTTGCTAATTTACTTGGGTTGGGAAATAAATTAATAAACTGAGGAGGAAGAAACTGTGGCCTGCATCCTTGAGAACAATGCAAAGCAATTTAATTTGGAGATTTCATAAGAGTGATGCTTTAGGGCAGTTTTAACCCAGGAGAAATGAACATGTAAATAGTTTACAAATCGCTGAATTTAAATATAGCGATTTAGAAGTCCTCTTTATTTTTCATTTAACAGATGGCTCAAATTAAAACAAATACTTGCACATTCCCAACATATTTTACTTTTAATGTGAAATGTAAATGACAGTGTATAGCATGATGTCTTTGAACATCTAACAGCAATAAAAACAATTTAACATTTTCTTCTTCTAGTTGCTAAAAGTGGTAAATTCTATAGAACAGAGATTAAATTCATAAATCTCCTGACGATGAGAAAAAGCTAAGTAGAAGGAGACACAAGAAGGAATCGATTTTTTTTAGGGTCACGTTATTGTATGGCACTTGAGAAAATTCATGAAAATGAATTGTAAATGTTGAAAGTGAAAGACTGCTTGCCGTAGGTAGTATTGACGTTTGCAGGATGGGCTCCAGATGGGGTGACACCACTGCTGTGATGGAGGATGAAGGTGACAAGGAGCCAAGCGAGGAGAGCACCACCATACTGGGCAGGCTGATCTCGCGTGGGGAAGAACTTTTGTCCAAGGAAGGTGGCTGCAAGGTTCAAGCCTTTTGGCTTAAAGCCCAGGTGGTCTGGATGGGGATTTGAAGTTCTTGATGTAGAGATGTCAGTTCCTTCTGTTTCTGGCTAACTCCACTCATGGTGGAGAGGAAGGACTCCCCCAATGGCTGCAATAACAACTCTATGCCTGGTGTTGGGGAGGGGGTACGCCCAGGGGCTGATCACCTCAAATTTTGGTGGCTTTTCCCCAGTGGAGGAATACAAATTTGTCCCATTATTTTGGAGAAAATCAACTCTGTTTTTATAAAGCAGGCTGTGCAGTGCTATTCCTTCCAACTTCCTTCCCACTATTGCCGTTGGCTTCAAAAAAAACATGATAGCAGATGTAAGTCTCTACTTAATGCTCCTGCTTCTGACATCAGGCTTTTTGTGCTTTTGGATAGACTGGGGCATACTTCCTGCAATCTCTGTGTGTGTGATTTATTTAATCGCCTTCTGAGCCACGTGGTAAAACCCCACTGCCTCCAGTGGGTCAGCTCATCCTTATGAGCAGCATAAATCAGACTGGTTGACACTGTGTGGGTTACCTATGTTTGTTGTTGTTAAAGCAGCTTTGTTCATGTCAGGACAGCAGATCTTTCTTCTAGTGAAGGGCTACATGGATCTGGATGAGCGTGGCCAGTCATGAATAGCAGGGAAAATATAGCTAAACTTAATTTTTGTGTGGTTCATGGCAGCATTTGTTAATAAAAGTTTCTCCACTCCCAGCAGCAGAAACTGGATAGCTACAGTGATTATGAAAATACTTGGCTGATGGCACTTTGATGAAATGCAAGCTTTTAACAGTATTTAAAACCCCTTAATGGTTGGCCCACCCCCACAGGGACTGATTCAGTGTTTGTGGCAACTCGATCTCGTCTTTCTCCTGTGGCTGTAAAGGGCAAGGCAGTGATCAGAGGGCTACCTAAATGGTCACGAGGTGCTGCTGGGGACCTCTTGCTGCTCCAACACCTGAGCTCAGGCCCCTGCCACTGTAGCAGTGAGCTCTTAGGAAAGGGTGAGTTTGGAGACTTATATGTACTATTATATATATTATAACAGGGTTATAGCAAACAAAGAAGGAGAATGTAATGGAAGGATCCTGTAAAGAGAAATCCAGCTAGTTCAATAATTATAAATGAGAAAAAAAAGAAGTCACTTTTATAGCTGAAACTAGGTAAGTTAAAATCTTTAGGAAATGTTAACAGGTGGCCTGCTCACTGGGAAAGGGGAGAGGTATGGGACCAGTGTCCACACATGCTGCTGGTGAGGTGGGCTTTGGCACCAGCAGCTCCATGCCAGCAGTGCCTGCTCGCGGGCCATGGCTACATCCTTCTTAATCCAGTCAATAATACAAAGCCACATTTATACAAAAGCAGCTGCATAGTTTGTCATCAGACTAGATCTGACTGACCTGAACTTGTACTCTACAATGAAGTGAGTTTTGACTATTCCAGATTAAAAATCTATTGCTTCTAAAGCTTCTATGATATTTCCCTTGGCAGCTTCAGTTTTGTGCTTCTGCTAAAAGCCTTAATTATTTTGTATAAAGCAGCCGCAAGCCTACCACAGTAAATACATTGAAATAAAAAAGTCCTTCAGTGTTGCTACGTCCTCTGCTTTTTACTGTATAGATTTCCAATTTTCCCTTTGGAGCAACACTCTTCCGTTTGCACAGCAGAGGGGTCTCCCTGCATGGGGCTCCTAGGCACTGTGGGTGCTTTGCTGTTTGCCAGCCAGCATCTGGGCTTTTTTGTCTCCTGACCATGATGAAACACCCCTCCATCTCTAGCTCTTCCTTCCAGAAAAGAGAAATACCAAAGTAATCTGGCTGCTATGAAAGTGTTGAGGTAGATACATTAAAGCACTGCTGTAGCTGCAGCCGTTGGCAAGAGCCATAGCTGCAGCTGGACCTACCTAACTGGAGACCCTGCTGCTACCAGCCTGGCTCCACCAGCTCCCCCATGCTAACTGGGGCGGATAATTCTCTCTGCTATCTCTTTCCCATCACTACAGAACTGTAGGTTTTCTGCTGTGGGACCTTCTGATGTAAGATAAATTTTACCTACGTGCCTGGACAGCAAATATCCTACAGCTTCTTGAATGAGCAAAGAAGGCAGTTGCTTATCACGATTTATGGCAGTGCCTCCATCTGACAAAGGCAGCATGGTGGTGGGTTTTTTAAGTGTTTTTCTTCGGTCTAACGCGTAAGTATGTCCAACACACCGAGTGTCAACCTGAACACAGTAGCAGTGGTGGTTTTGTGTGATGTGATGTGATGTGATGTGATGTGGTATAGTACAGATAGCTTCAGGTCTGATCTGCTTTATGGAGCAATAGCAGCTAAAGCCTTTACTGAGACTCTGGTAAGTGTCACTGCAGGAAAGAGAGTCTCTGTCTCTAAACTGAAATAAAACGGGCAAAAGGGAAAGGCTGGAAAAGCTAGATAGAAAGAAGTCAGTGACCTGACCAAGGCCACAAATGCTATGGAGAGTCACGAATGCATCTGCTGGAGCTTGTGCTAGTGCCCTATCTGTTGGGCTGCCTGGCCCATCTCCTGCCATTTTTTTTGGTGGTGACTGTTAAAATGATGCCAGGCTATTCTATCACAATACCAAATGCCACTCTACATGCCATGGACACAGCTGTACCTGGCCATAAGCTAAATCTAGATAAAACTTTAAGTCAGAAATTAAAAAGATCTCTTAGAACTTCAGCTGGAGCACCATTTCTTTCCCATATACTAGTGCTGGCAGATTAATGTTTTGCTCAGAATAAAGGTATTGTGTGTAGAAATAGCCTTTCCAAAGATCACTAAGGAAATGTATTTCGTAAGGCACTTGGCAAATGGGTTCTCAGGAGGCAGATTACTTCAAGTAGTTGTGGAAAATATGTGGTTGTCATCTAGAGATGACTCAGGCACAGTATAACTTGACAATGGTAGGACTTCTGTTACAGGAAAATTAGATGCTTCTTCACAGGTTGGAAATGGCTGGGCTTTTTCCTTACTGAAAAAGGTAAAGCTTGGGGATAGAACAAAAGTTGAAAGAATAACCTAACTGATTAGATTCCAGAACACAGGTCCAGCCCATGTTCTTTAAACTCGGCTTCATTGACTCCTCTTGGTTAATTTCTTTAATCATTCCGCTCAGCTGCCCTTCTTCAGAGACTTTGTTGGTGAGGTGCCTGAAGATAAATACGTTGTAGGCTGGGTGGGATTTTCATCTCTGTGTTTTATATGGTGCCTCCATCCATATATTTATCTGAGCAGGGCTTCGAGTTACACAAGACAAGTAGGAGACTGAATGCACTCAAATGGGTACCAGGGGCTGAGCAGGGAATGTGAAACACTTAGACCAACAGACCAGGGTCTGGCCATTCAACTGAACAGGACACCCACCCTCTGTCAATAGTAAGGTTTTTCTTTTAGGTGCTGCTTTCTGAAAGAGAGATAAAAGCAAAGGATTTACCTACTGGTGTTCAGTAAAATTTGCTTTCCTCTTCTCTGCAAAAGTATTAACCTGGTGTCAATGGCAAAACAGATCAATGCTACTGAATGCTGGTAGCACAAAACTGAAGATCAGCTATTCAACAGATGACAATGGAAAGGCTGCATTCAGGGATTATGGCTTCTCGGGGCAATTGTGTACAAACAACCTCCTCTGAAGAGATGTGGGGCTTCTGTTGGTTTTAAAAAAAAATACACAGCCACAGTAAAATAGATTCAAGGCAAACTTCCAAAATCCAGATATTTGTACGTTCAGTTTTCCTCACACTGTAATTTAAAAATGAGCATAAGCAGAAACCAGCATAATTTTCCTGCCTATTGTACAGAAAGCAATTTATCTACTGCTGCTTTTAACTGGACTCATGTAACAGAAGATTGTGCTTTTGGCTTAAGCAGACAGTCTTCCTTTCCTCCTACGCCGAGGGATGGCAAAATGGTACAGAGAGAAAAGAAATGGAAGAATTGGGACTAATTGAGGCCAGCACCCCCAGGGTATTTAAGACTTCTGTAGTTTTAATGGAAAAAATCAATGTGTGATTACACTTTGCATTAGAGTACTTAAAAATTGCTTCAACATGAAAAGTCTGCAGCTTTAAAAACAAACTAACCCTGCAAATACTATAGTCAGAGAACCAAATTCACACTAGTGTAATCTGCATAATTCTCCATAGGTGATATCCTGGCAGATATGGTCTCTGAGGACACGTGGCTACTGTCTTTGCACACGAAAAGCCCACGAGGACAATGAGTGCTTTACTGGTGCTTAGTGAAAATCACGGCCATGCTTCTGTCTTTCAGTGGATGCCTACAAGGAAACTGGTATTTCACCTGGTCTGATAGTGAGCTGTAGGTGCTGGCGCGCTGCTTCAGCCTAGCTCATCCTGTGGCACAGGAAGCACAAGCATCTTTCCACTTCTTTATGCTCTACCATCTGTGTTGTCCAGGGACTACACGGACAGCTGAGATTTCTTCAGTACTTCTGCCCTATACTTGCTGCTGCCCAGAATCTCTAAGCCTCATTAAAGACTGTTACCAGTGTTAGCCTTAAACTTAGTATTATTAATATCTATCTGTCTCTCACAAGCTGTGGATAATAAACCTATTGGCCCTTGGTTCTTCTGGCATCCCCAGGTACATGCTAAGAGCAGGAAGGAGGGAAGTGCAGGCAACATCCCTTGCTGTGGCAGCATGAGCCAAGAAACAGGCAGGAGGCTGCTGCCTTTGGGGAGCTGAGGGCTGGCTGTCACATCTCAGCTTCTGAAAAACACAATCTATATCATGGCAGATCCTCTCTAGGGCATATGTTCTTACAAATAGAAGCCTTGGAAGCTGTCTCTTTCTTCAAAGAATGGATAAGAAAGCAGGAAGATTTATTTGCATCAAAGTGGAGAAATACAGATGTTGCTCCAGGTATGAAACGAGTTGAAGGGGATAGCCCTCAGACAGAATACAACAGCCCTACACTAAGTAACATGCCACCATCCTTTGGTCAAGAGACTGTTGTCTTAAGCATTAATTTTCCAATTGCTCTCTTTTCTTGCTATCTCGTCAGAGCCAGACACCATCTCAAATGCAGGTTGCTCTTGCAAGTCCCCAGTTTCAGTAGATAGGACTCATTTGTGGCAAGTTCACAGATGATTTATTGAAATCTTCACCTGTGAAAATGAAATGCTTTATCTATTCCTCTATTGTTTCATATTCCAATTATACTGCATTTCACAAAATTAAATCTTTTGTTTTCCTAGCTGATGTTAACGCCATTATCTTTAAACAATGATTGCTAGCCTTGAATTTTAATGGAAGAGAGCTTTAATATCTGAGCATTTATTAGTAACATGAAGTTTTCCATTTTATCCTACGTAACTTATTTGTTTCGTAAAGGCAACATCTGTGTTAGAAACTGAAAACTAACCAACTGCCAACCATCAGGTTAAAAATTATTTTTTCCCCTTTTATTGTTGTGAGTTCCTAAACTTATAATTTTGCTGGATAGGTAGTACATTTGAAAAACTAGTAAGAAGGAATTTTAAAATTATGTTTTCCACTGAAGATAAACAGTTAAGAGTTCAGCTTACATTTGGCACAATGTGCATGGTGCTTTTTTAGCCTTTTTTGAGGGCATCGTAAGCATGGTTATGCTGCTAGATGCCAGCCCTATATTTAAGTGAGAAAGCAGTTATCCTTCTAATCTCTGTTCTAGATGCATAAGTAATATCAAGGTCAAAATATTATGGATTAAATGAGTCTGCCAAGAACCTCTTAATCATATAAATAGTGACTTACAAGGAAAGGTGAAACTGAGAAAGAGGTCTGGTATTGTTTTGAGCTAACTTTTCCTTGTTTCCCTTTAAGCTGTTTTTAGGTCTGTGGTTGTTGCTTTTACTTCTCTCTTAAAAGCACTTACTATGTTTAGGTTTTTCAATTTTTAAAAAAAGGTATTTAAGTTGAAAGTGGAGCTTATGGGGTTAGAGTTGGGGATCTCTCTGACAGCAAGTATATGCTTGTTAACATGTAGAGAGAGTTCTGTGAGCACTCAAAAGGCACTTGACATCTACCTGCTAACAGGTGCACATAAGTAGTAATTACCAGGAAACTAAACTTTACCCATGAGCGTAAAGAAACCCAGACACAGAGGTGCATTAGAGCAGATAACATTGCTTAGCTATCTGTCCTTGTCCTCACTCAGCATAAATGGCTTTCTCTTGTCTTTTTTTATTAGGGAGCATCTGCACAGGTGTTCAGGAAGCCACTCTGCTCCAATCTCTAGCTGAACCCTGCAAAAGAGCTCAGATACAGCCCCTTTCAGAGGGGCTGTCACTGTTCATATAGCATTTCTGCAAATCCACCTTGCTTTGCTCCTCCATATAATATCCCAGCTTACTTTTTATTGAATGTAATGATTGTCCTACATAGCTAAAGGAGGAACTGCCTCATGCAGTCTTTTGCTTTAGTGGTTTATCTAACATCGTGCTGCTGAAGGTGATTTTGATTTGAAGAAATATTAGAAGACTGTCCTGATTGTGCCTTCCTAGAAAAATCCCAGGAGTTCAATATATGTGTACCCCTCCTATTAAATTGCAATAACTACAATTATTCTAGTACTTTTTCCATAAAGCATAAAATTTAAATTGTGGAACTTATTGTTGTGGAGGCCAAATGTAAAAGCGGGTTCCAAAAGAGATTAAATGTAACCTTGAAGGATAGTACTGTCAAGAAGAAGATCTAATCTCCACTTTAGAAAGTCCTGATACTGCTGAGTGCCAGAAACTTCATGTGAATAGTACAAGAAAATCCCTCTATGCTTCTTCCTTCTCCTGCTGATGTCTATGTGGGATCATCACAGAGAGAAATTAATGGACAGATGAGTCCTAGATCTGTCCCAGTATGTCTGCTCTTAATCTGAAACTTTCTGTATATGTCAAAATAGGCAAGTGATCAGAGTCTGCCTTCAGCCAGGTACAGGAACATGAGCTTTTTAAGTCAGTAGAACAAATAGTTTGATTGGACAAGAAAAAAATTGATTAAAATGCTCTTCGTCAAATTTTAGGGGTTTTTTTCCTGCACCTCTCTGCCCCCCAAACACAAACTTTTCAAGAAAAAAATGTATGCATTACTGGGCATGACTTTTCTGTGTGTGTGTGTGTCAAAATGTGTCTTGTTTCATCAGCTCCAGTCCTGTGCCTCACGTTGTGTCTCTCCAATAAAGACAGCTTTTGAGCTTCCTGATTTTGAAAGTAAAAGTGAACTTAAATTTGTCCCTTAAAGGCATTAAGAACGAAGGTCCTCACCAACTGATTCTCTTAGTAATGCTTAAGGATATCTATAGAAGAGAGGTTCTTGAAACTGTTATGACTGAACCAACAATCTTTACTTTTAACGTAACTAAAGATTGCAGTACTTCAGTGATAAGGTACACAGAGATTCTTTATTGTGGACACAACTTTAACATGCCAGGTTTTTAACCATTAGATAAGAACTAACGTGGTATAGTGAAGGACAAATAGAAGTCAAAATCAAGCACGCTGGTCCAGTTTGCCCTTGCCCTTCAGACAGTGAAACTGCTAAAAGCCTTCTGACTGTCTGTCATGAGTTTATTCAACAGGTCTTTCTGATCAGTTGAAAGAAATGCAGGTGTACAATGGATGCAATGGGTGGTGTCACAGGTGTTCAAAAGATGGTATTTAAGTGATCATTTTGTCTTGAAAGGTGAAATACCAAAATTCTAGTGGTAGCAATGATGACATGAACTCCTGCCAAAATGTGTAAAAGCATCTACTGGTATCTGCAGATGCACACATACTTTTGAAAATCTTGGACAATGATTCTAGGGGTGTAACTTAGCTACTGAAGTACAATGTGTTAAAACAAATATTTTTTTAAAGTTGAACTTTTGAAAAAATGCAATGTCTAACTACCCAGGTTGAGGTTGGAGAAAAGGGCTACTAAGGTGACTGGAGACTGGGGAGACAAATCTTTCACAGAAGCTAAAATGAGATTGTATTGTTTAATGTAGCAAAATGAAGACTACGGCTGGCTTTGAGCTGTCTGTAGGTACGTTGGGGCAGTAAATACCAAGGAAAGAGGAAGATGTGGTTTGTAACCTGATTTGAAAATCTTGCAAAACTGATTCAGTGACAGCCATATGCAGAGTGACTCTGGGCACAGTCGATCTGATCTCACTGTGCAATAAGCTTAGCAGCCTTGCTGTGCATCTTTAGAAACTGCCCAGGGAGCCCAGCCCGTTGAAGTCAGGCCTTACGGCAAGGAGTCTGCAACTACCTTTGCTTCAGTTGTGGGGCCAAGGACCTTCCTTCCAGCATGCACAAATGTTCCTCTTCAGCTTAGAGACTTGAGTCTGAAAGCTGTAGTCCCCTTCATTAACTCTGAATTTACAGAGCTTTAAATCCATGATGCGTATGGATTCGCTAATTTGGTCTATTAAAAAATAAATCCAAACAGCAATAGAAGGGCAAAACGAGAGAGTTCTGAAACTGCTATCTGCTGGTCTGGTGGGTATGACGGACCATCACCCCTCAGCTGGAGCAGTCTCTGAGCAAAGCCAGAGCAGATTTATCTCTGTATCTGTGGAGAGTTGTGAATGTATGCCTCTTCTCTCCTTCTGTGCTTCTCTTATGCCCTTTCTTAAAAGATTTTCCCCACCTGGTGTACTTGGAGGTAGCCTTGGGAGTTCGTTGTTAGAAGTTAATGTCTGGAGATTGAAACTTTCCGTTGTCTTGATTCCTTCCCTTCTCCTATCCCTGCTTATATATACATCTTCTGAATTCTAAAAAGCTCTTTGATAGTAACTTGAAATTCAGATGTCCCCTTTCTATTTCTCTTCTGGTCCAAGCCAACATTTAAATGCATTCTTTTCTATTATAAAGAGCATACTGACAATTTAGGAAACATTGTCCTGCCGTGCAGACTCCCTGATATTACACAATATTGCCATGTTCTCTGCATTGATCTAAATGATGGCGTTGGCACAAGAACTAATAGGTCTATAGGGGCCAGGAATGAGTACAGACAGAAATGAGAAAATTTGTAATCATAAGAAGGACATGTTCAGGGACAGACTTTCAAATGGAGAGCTGGACCAAACTAGTTCAGTTTCTGGGGTAGCAAAAATGATAATTTCTGCAAGTCCATGCTGGGAGTGCAGGTGTGTCTCTGGTCCTAAAGCCCACATCTCCACTGTGTTGGAAAGAAGAGGTTATGTTTATTGTTCCTTGGTGTGGCACTGCATGACTCTGTATCCTTCATTGAGAGGATGTTGAACTTGCAAAGAACGCCCAGCAAGCTTATCCAAGCTCAACATTTTCTTGGCAAATACCTGTTGCCAAAAGGAGACTTTCAGAAAGCTGGCCTAGGACCACACAGCTTGGTGCACATATGGGTCTCTGCCTGCAAATGAAGGATCCATTTCCTATGTGTTTTGGTCTCTGAATCAAGGGCAAGATATCACCTGTGCTGCTCCTCCTCTTGCTGCTGCAGATCCACTTGGCCAGCCTACCTTGCTACCCTCCTTCACAACCTATGCGGCCGTCAGTCTCACTGTGCCTGATGACTAGCATTCAAAAGCTTGCTTCTGAGTCCCTATCTCCAAAAGAGAATTGCTTTAGCCTTATCAAATGGAAGTGAAATTTAAAATGACTTAATGTTTATTTGCTGACAGGCAGGAATGTTGTCTAAATCAACTGTCACAGCTTGAACGCGGTGCTGTAGGCCCAAATCATAACCTCTTGTTGGCCTTTAATGAAACAATGTTAAGTTTGGGGAGTGGAAATATTATTTTTGCCTCCCTGGATGTATGGATAGCATTCTCATTTTGAAGTTTTATACAATGGACTTATATTTGATATTTGCATAATTCAAATAGATGAAATCCTCAAACAGGCACAGAAGACTTGATTTCATTAACTTGGTATGCAGCCATTCCCATCTCTCATGCAAATGGAAAATACCTTTCCTGTAAGTAGACTTTAAAGATTCATTTCTTTCTCTAATCAAGTGGTGAAATCCTACCCACGGGAACCAGAATTGATTTCTTTTCCCTTCAGACTGAATAGCATAGACCTTATTTGGGTTAATTTCTGTTGTGAAATGCAAGGTTAACCCTTCTGTGTGCTGCGAATCAGCTAAATGTGTTCCTGTTTGCTGCTCTAACACACTGAAAATGCACATGGTGCAGTCGTCCTGCAAATGTAGCCGTCAGCTCTGCTAAGCTCAAGGAAGTTCTGCCAATTGTCAACAAAGATCTATTTCCACTGAAACCTTGACCTTGAAAGTTGGTTTTTAAATTTCCTCCTGGGCCTTGAACGCCGTAATTGATTATGGTTGTTTTGGTTTTAGTCTTTAACAATCAAGGTGAAGAATTGCTCCCAAATTTGTTAAGATGTCAGGAGGAAGGCAGCTTCCCTACATCGCGTGGATGGTGTCAGGGAGCTACAATGGACTCTTGCAAGCCTTCCACAAAGCACTGACGTTTCTGGTTGGGAATGAAAATTGGACAGAAGTGCTTCTCTCTCAGAGTTGGCACCCGCACCTTGCCCTCTTGGGGCATGAGACAGCTCCACTGCATTAATGCAATTTAATAGGCATCAGGGGAGAATTAAAAGTATCTGAAGTTGGTCCAAGTAGTCTTAGTGAATAGCTCCTCACACTGTGCAGTCTGAGCCCATGGCTGGGATTCCTGTCCCTAGCAGGGCTTAGGTGAATTTCTCCCTCTCCTTACTACCGAATTGTCCACATATCTTTATATGGTATATTTGTTAAAACTGATAGCCGGACCCCTTGGCCACTATGCTTCTTTGAAACATTTCCCAGTGCTTTCACCGAAAGCAGGATGCTCTGCTACATTCTAATGAAGAGCTGCTTTAAAAACAAAACAAAACAAATAACCAAAAAAAAAGAGGAAAAAGTTTATTTTTCTTGGTAATTTGGGATGCTTAGTTTTCTGGGTTTCTTTGTCTTAGAGCACAAAGTAGTCACTTGGGAGAGTTTTTTTCTCTGCACAGAAAGTGAATTTATGGTGTGCTCTCTGCTTCTCCTGTTCACTAGCCTGCCCTGTAGAAGAAAGCAGTAGGAGGTCACCTGCATTGAATGGCTCAAGAAAAGCCAAGATGTCCTGGGTTTTCCTCTTGTATTAAAGGAAGATTTTACTCTGTAATTGGAACTAATTAGTAAACCCTCCCTTAAGTGTATACACATTGTGGTATTTGACATTTACAATTCCTAGTGCGGGGATGCACACTGGGTAGCAAGCACTGAGCTTACTCTGGTGTTTTGGTCCCTACATCAGATGCCTTTCATAAATGTGTTTAAAAGTTCAGCACTATGGTTCTCGAGAACTTTTGATCAGTCTGGCTTTACTGCTTCATTTAGTTAAACCTTGCACTGCCCCTTCAAACCTCTGAGTTGCCTGCACCGCTGGGACATGCAGGGCCCAATACCTGATAACAGCTCAAACAAATGAAGCAGTAGACTGAGATATAGTTTGTCTCTGCATTCCTGGGGGCTCATGACACCAAAAAATGTGGCTTTTTGACACCAGGGAATGCTGAAACAGTCTGTATCTATATACACCCACAAACATGTGCGTATGCATGCACATGCATACTATGTAGGACTATTGAGTAATTAGGAGTAGCCATTCTCACGAAACCATTTGTTGTATCTCAAGGCATGTTCCTCAAACTTCAGAGTTACAGCAGCCCAGAGCCCTCTGTTGCCAACGTGTTGCATCTTACAAGAAAAGCAGCCCAAAATAATAGGGCCCGAAACAATTGCTTCATCTTTGTGTATCTGGCAATTTTGGAGGTTTCTTTTCAGTTTTGGGGTGGGTTTTCACTTTGTTGGTTGGTTTGGTTTAGTCTTTAAGCAGACTCAGCTCAGGAGGCCCTAGCTCCCATCCCAGGCAGCCACATTTTGGAAAAAGCCTCATTCAGCAATAGCCCCAAGTGCCTAGAGAGTGAGGCAAACGCCATGTTTGTCGGGGTGCACTGGTCATCAATGCACTGAATTCAGGAGGAGGCAGAAGGATTTCAGACTTCTGGTGACAAATATCTTGTTGACTGAACTCTACTGAACTCTACTTTCAAGTCATTTCAGGTCAGGAATAATTGCCATCTTTACATCACCATTTTCAAATTCTTTTTCCGTGCAGCAACACTGAGAAAGTCAGTGTCCCTAACGTTCAAATCATCTTTAATTTTCCTACTATTGTAATATATGAATGTTTCTGATCATTTTTGCTCAGTATGGTTCTGAGGGAAAAATATGGTTCTGAGGCACGAAAAAATCTGTTTCAAGTGAAACGTCATGCTTTTGATCCAAGGACTGATGTTCTATAGGAGGAACAGAAACAAAAAACTCATGATAACCCCTCTGCTTTCCTAAAATAGAAAACCTGTCTAGTTAATGAATATAAATGAATGTACATTCACTTCCTTTTTGTGAGGTTACTAAAGCTGATTAACATTAGGTACCACAATTTATTTAAAGCAGTTGAGTAATTATTGTGCTTCCTATCCCATGAACATGCAACTTATTTATTACTGAAGGTTTGGGTTTTCTTTTAAAGTGTATCCTTGGAATCACATTGGGGACATACCTTTGTCTTTATCAGAGTTTTAAAATAAGTATTTTACAATAAGTAATTCTGGTGTACCAGCAAAGAAGAAAAATTGGGCAATGCTATAGAAATTCAATAAACTTGTGATGCATCGTCTTACAGGAAAGGACCTGAAATCCTTAGGAGTGAAATAATGTATTGACAATTTGGGGTTACACACGTAGAATTCGATATTCAGCATAATTAAATTAGAAATTGATAGCTTCAGCAAAACAAAACAGTTTTTCATATAAAATTTAAAATGAGTGAATCTACTTTGCTTTATTGTGACACTGGGTGGATCAAGGTGTTTTGGCTGAGAGTTATTTTCCTGCAGATCATCATAAAGTGACTCGTATGTGCTGGCCTTTCCTGTTATGTTAGTCTAATGAGGATTTATTCTCTGCTTGCAACTAGAGGCTGCTACAGCTTCTGCCATGTTGTTAGTTATGCCAAGCAGGTTAAGTTATTCTGTCTAGGTCTGTCTTTGCTAAAATTGCGTCTTCCCTTCTCTCCAACCATCCACCCTCGGGACTGAGAAAGACAGAGAGAGAAGTCAGCAGATACAGGCTCAGTCAGAGGTGGCCAGGAGCTGTGCAGCTGTGGAGATTTTGCAGGCTTGTTCCTTGTTGTCCCTTTTGTTAACTTTTATAAGCTCACTGTTCCAACAGAAATCCCTTTAACCTAGTTAAAATTTGTTCTCTAAGTTTGCATAGTTTGAGATATTATCAGAGTCTTCTTTGGGCTGAGAGCATTTTAATTCCTCATGCTTGGCAATCTGTAAGGGCATCTAAAACTGTGTGTGAAGGAAAAGAAACACTGAGATTCTTAAACACAATATTATTATTTTAGATCTAGTAACACCATTTTATATTAACTGTCACTTCAGTATGAAAATTCTATTCCAGGATTAATGACCAAATCATAGGCACCTCTAGCCAAAATAAGTGAAACTGTTGGCATGAGCACTGTAACAGAGCAGGGAGTTTCAGTATTAGGTCTGCCTTCCCACAGGAACACGTGCATGGCTCTCATTAATATTTGCAAGTTCTGTGCATGTACCTGTAGAGAAACATACACCACTTAAAAGCTGGTGGAAAATAAAACAGAATCTGCTCTGGAAGCTTCCCTGCCGAAGCACTTGAACCTCATCTAAGGACTATTATGGGACAGAAAAAGGTTCTGCAGCTGGTGAACTTTATGGCAAAGTTGCATTTAATTCTCAGACCAGTTGTAAAAAGACAAGTTAAAATAAGTCTTCTACATTCTGCAGATGTGTAGACAATTCATGAATAAAATGTAATTCTTACAAGCAACCTATTATGGCTATGATAACAAGTTAAAAAAATTCAAAGCAGCTGGATGCTGCTCATTCAGAATCACCAACTTGTGAAAACAATGATATCCAGAAGCTTGTCCTGACTTAGCAGAAGCAGTACAGATTTATACAAATGTAGATACTTCAGTGACGCTATCTTGTAATTTGTCTGTTACATGGTAGTATTTTTGAGCCCAATCTGAGACCAGAGGCCCATCGTATTATGCACTGTACATACAAGAAGAAAGAATGTCTATGTCAAAACATATACAGTCTACACAGCTAGAACCAGACAGAATGATAAAAAGGAAATTTGACATACACAGTAGATCTTCTCTAGCTTTTATTAACACAGCTGTTGCATATCAAGTGCATATGTTAAATATTTTGAAAATTATTTACTGAAGAAAAGTGGCCCAGCTACTTCTGAGAACTACAGGCTACATGAGAACTGTAGTGTGTTTTAGGTAATTCAGTTTTGCATTTCCTGAAAATGCACATGCAAGAATCTTCATTGTAAACACCATTGGTTTTCTTTGAAGAGTTCACTATTACCAGGAGCTCCAACGTGTTGCATTTTTTAAGGTATTCATCATGGGTTAGTAGATGAAAATGAGCTGCAGTCATCTGTCAAGGAGAGATGGATTTTGAGTAGCAAGAAATGCTGCTAGTAGACTGTCATTGTCAGCCACCTCTGATGCTGGTGTTGGAAGATGAAGAGGATTATTTGCACCAGGCTGTAGCTGCTCAGAGGCAAAATAACTTCTGTGTATTTGCAGATTAGGCTAGGCATAGGCTTTGCTTCTCTGAAGAGAACTCCTTAATATAACTTGCATTGAGGCTCTGAAATGCAGCCTGTTTGTATTTCTCCCTTGACAGTGTTAGAAAACCTCATCTCTCCCTGATCTGCATTTGAACAGTCTTAATTTTTATCTCTTTTAGGTAAGGGACTTCTCTGCTCTGAACACTTCCTCCCTTTCTCTCTCATTTGAGCTTGCAGATGTTGCGAGTTACTTTCTTTTTTTCATCTTGAGCCTGTGCAATAGTCCAACTATTTGTTTTACAGTGTCTCTTGTTTGTCCCTGATGGGCAGACATATTTCCAAATGGACTGATTACATCTCTCTTGAGTGTGCCTGTTTTGTCTGATTGTGTCTTGGAGTAACACAGGGACAGCCCGCAGGCTTGTTTATTCATAGTCCTGCACGCTCAGACACATTGGTGCCTTAGATGTCTGTGCTTTATGCATTTTGGATGTCAGGCTTCCCATGACACGTAGGGTGTAGGCTTATAATTTCTAATAAATCTGCAGTTTCAGGTTGAAAAGAATTATATGGAGTGTAAAAAAATTGAGAGCAATGAAACTGTACAGTTTAATTCCAGCACACATCACTCCACAGGAACAGCCACGTGTCTGAGTGATGTGGGTGTCACTTTAATGCTTGCTGCACAACCAAGTATTTTGGACTTTTGAAAAAAACAGTATCTGATGCTAATAGTCCAGGCTTTCTGAGACCATGATAGCAACATGTGAAGAAATGAAGCTGAAACCTCTCCTTCCTTTCTCCTTCTTCTTTTACATCTCCCACCCATATGCCAGTTCTAGGTCAATCGGCAATGAACAAACGTGAAGGATCTCTAAATGGGATGAATGCATACAGTTTACTACTGGCACTTGATTTGAGACCAAACATGAGTAATTAATCAGTTTTTGGAGACTGATCTTCCTTTTTGCCCTACGTGCAATCCCTTTCTCCTCAGCTGGCTGAACAGCAGTCTGTGAGTATGTACCTGCAGATAATACAAGAAATTACTTTGAAGCCTTCTCTCCCTGAGTATTTTTCCCACCTTTAATTTGGTAGTTTATATGTGGAAAATATGATTATATAGACTATGATTTGACAGAGGGTGTTTTCCCCTTGAATGCCCGTACGACCAAAAGTGATTGCAAAGTGTCCACCACTTTATGCTTCAAAGACAACTTCCTCTTTGTAGCTTATAAAATCCTATAAGCCAGTAATGTCTCGTGTTCATAAAATCTACGGCTCCCTCTTGCATCCTAGCCATAATAGTTTTTTCATGGCTCTTGCCCTCTTCCTCAAGCAGGCAGGACAGTCGCCTGAAAACAAGCACCAAATCTGTTGACCAGAGGTCTATGTGTAGTCTGATTGAAGAAGAGGTAATATTGTCTGCTCTCTTGTTTTGAAGCCAGGCCTAAAAGGACTTTTTAATTCTCTGGCTGGAGAAAGAGGTGGCAGCATCATAAAGACATATTACTGGTTAACTGTTACAGATGAAGATAATCTGAAACACAAGAACTATTAATAACAGAAAGCACTGGACAGAAGATGATTTTCTATATGGGAAATTGCCCATCCACCACATACTAAAGATTTTATTCCTTTCATAAGTCAGGATTCTGACTTCACCCAAAGCTTTTACGACTTCAAATTTTTATCCTACTGTCCAGCTGCCTGTTCGTTTCTTTTGGAGAACCAGTTAAGGATTTTCTTTTTAAAACACCTTTTCCAGGCCCCAGCATCGTAAACAAAAGTATGTGCATGTACTTTGCTTACAGGCTGGGCAGGGTTAATTATTTAACTTACTTGCAATTAGGGTTTGAGGTGGATTGAGAACTGGGTGAATGGCAGAACTCAGAGGGTTGTCATCAGCGTCACTGAGTCTAGTTGGAGGCCGGTAACTAGTGGTGTCCCCCAGGGGTCAGTACTGGGCCCAGTCTTGTTCAACCTCTTCATCAATGACCTGGATGAAGAGTTAGAGTGCACCTTCAGCAAGTTTGCTGATGACACCAAACTGGGAGGAGTGGTGGATACACCAGAAGGCTGTGCTGCCATTCAGAGAGACCTGGACAGGCTGGAAAGTTGGGCAGAGAGGAATCTGATGAGGTTCAACAAGGGCAAGTGCAGGGTCCTGCACCTGGGGAGGAATAACTCCATGCATCTGTACAGGCTTGGGGCAGACCTGCTGGAGAGCAGCTCTGTGGAGAGGGACCTGGGTGTCCTGGTGGACGACAGGTTGACCATGAGCCAGCAGTGTGCCCTGGCTGCCAAGA
>Ga0065711_1029025_pt1 | contig 37965 bp, 19 predicted proteins | sample Hoacrofraction12_FD_59098 | JGI IMG/M metagenome (GOLD analysis project Ga0065711, IMG submission 59098) | Hoatzin crop microbial communities from Cojedes, Venezuela - Epithelial fraction 12 v2 (version 2) | ecosystem: Host-associated > Birds > Digestive system > Esophagus > Crop | place...
GGCGGGGGGAGCGGGCCGCGCCCCGCCGCGCCGGACGGTGGGGGGCGTGAGGCAGCCCGGCTGGTGCGCGCGGCCTGTCACGAGCCCGGCCGTTGGATACGGTTAACCGGTCAGGTGGAGGCAGCCGCCGTGCCCAGACCGCTGGGGAGTGACGGCAGCGCGCTGCTCCTCGGCGGCTCGTTTCGGAGGGGCTGGAACGGGAGGAGTCTCGTGGTACGCCTGATCGTCTGTGTACAGTTTTGTGTGTTAATGATCTTGATCTGCAAGGAAACACTTCTGCAAGCATCTTTGCTGTGGTTGTTTTGTCCAAATTTTTGTGTGATACGATCTTACGTTATTAGTTCAGTGGGCTCACAGGCAGCGCTTTGCTTCCTTAGGAAGGCCGTATTTCAACTAGAGGGAGCGCAGGAAGGCTGCAAGATGTGGCATGGGCTGTATGTGCAGGGTGAAAGGTTATGCTGCTGCAGCGTTGTGCTTCAAGCACATCTTCTGGGTGTGTGCTTGCCAAATGCAAGGCCTAGATAGCGGAAGAGGAGATGATTTGAGGGTAATTTGTAAGGAGAAAAGTGATGTCAGTGGGAACACATCTGGCTGAGAATAGAAATTGGTCAAAGTTCAAACATTAAATTGGAAGTTTGTTCCCTTGGAAATGGATAAAGACTCAGAAGGCATAGAATAGATCCTTATGCAGACTTCTGGGGAAAAAGATATGAGTGTAAAGGAAAGATGAAACAAGTTGGAGAAGTTTGAGCAAGCCAGTTCTGTAATACAGCTTAAAGTTGAGTGTTTTGTGCAGGTAGGGAGATTTCTGAATTCGTTCATACTGATGTGGATTCCTTGGCTTACCAGTGTAAGAATGCTGTGAGAGTTCTTTTGATCTGCTAATGTCAGTCTGATGTAAGAAAGCTAATTCCTAATGTAATGTCTGTGTATAGACATACATTGATATGCTTATTTGTCGACATTCTGACTTTCATGTGCACAAATATTTAGGAAGAACAAAGATTGTCATAAATCACTATTGTCATCTTAAGATTTTCTTTTCCATTCCATTGGATCTATTTATATGTGTGGACTGGAGTTGCTGAAAAACCTGTGTGAAAAGTTATCTCTATTTAATATAAGAATTGCTGTAAGCAAAATAATACATTTTTCTTAAGTTGTTAATGCCACATTCCAGTCTCTTATAAGTGTTCTGTTTTGTTTCTGATTTGACTGTTCAAGTTGTGTTACTGTAGAATAATTAGACTGGTTAGTGGGCAGCTAAACTCTCACACTAAAAGAAAAAGAGGGAGTAGTCATTCGTAAAACACACATGTAACTCTCTAAAATATTTTTAGCAGAGACTCTAGAAGTGAATGAGAACTTCTTTCTACGGAACTTCACCATGGGTCAACAACTTTCAAACCACACACAAACTGTAATTAACAAGTTGCCAGAAAAAGTAGCAAAGCATGCCTCTTTGGTTCAAGAAAGTGGTTTCCTGACATATGAAGAGTTTCTGGGAAGAGTAGCTGAACTTAATGATGTGTAAGCCTTACTTTGTTTCCTTCTTTTTTTAGATTTTACAGAAACCTTGTATGCATTATATTCTCTTGTGCTGGCAAAGCCATATCTGGTCATCTGGTTTTGAAATGTTTCCTTCAGTTCTTAAACTTTCTGTAATGGTTGTAATTACACTTCAAACCCATATCTTCTCTTTAAATTCACTTTTCTCCAATACTCCTCTTCCAGCAAGTCTTGCTTCTCTTTTAGAAGCTCACAAGAGGTAGGCATTTAGCAGTATCTTTTTGTTAGTGTTACTTGTCTCCCTTACTCTTCCCCCATCTGCTAGACACCTAAAGATGCAATGCTGCTTCCTCTCTGCCCGTCACTTTGGGTAGGAAGTTGCAATGAGCCCTGTGAAGGTCATACAGCTACACTAGGAAGAAGGTACCTGAGAGAACTGTTTGTGACCATCTCTTCCACTTGCATTGACTGATACAGTGATGGCAAAAAGAAATTAACAAAAAAGCAGGGTCGTTATTTTTACTCAATATTTATGGTATAAAATGATACGAAGTGGAAATGTACATGCTGCAATGGGGCTTTGTATAGTGTGGCTTTTGGTAGTGTTTGATGTTTAACTAAAATATGAATTTGTATTCGGTTTAGACATTGTCTTGTACAGTGTCATACTTTTACGAATGGCCTCTTCTGGGTAGGCACACAAATAGATTTTGAAGAACATTATGTGTTGCCTGAGAATCTAAGTATATCTCAGTATAATTAACTCTAAAAAACCTTGAATAACAATGATATTTTGATTTCTTTACAGTGTTTCCTTCAGCCTGAATGTAACTTAGGTTGTCCTTATGGAATAGAGCTTTGTGTCTGTGTTCCATTAAAAAAAAACAACAAACCAGAACCCCCAAAATCTCAGGGTCACCTGGAGCTTTCACCTGACTGCTTCATTAATATATACCAACAAAAATACACCTCATTTGCATGTGTAGGTGCTTGCATGCCTTTTTTTACATACATGGTATGGAAGTAACCTTTTTAGATTGGACCATAAGATTGTATGATTACTGTAAGAAACAGTGAAAGTAGATATAAATTAAAATGTCTATAAAGGACACTTGCTTGCCGATGCTGGATCAACTTGCAAATAACTTTCTGAAATTTACTGTGCAATTTAAAGTGAAATGGACTGTGTATTGTATTTAGTGACATGCTAAGAAGGTCATTACTTTTTAATTTCATGTCTTTGGGCAGTATTGATAAAATCTTTTAAAGACAAAGAGCACATAGGTGAACAATAAATAATACCACAGTGGCTGAGGTTGCTGATCTTTGCACATCTAGCACATGACTTAAACCTTATGTTACTTTATTTCAGTACTGCAAAACTGGCTTCCGGACAAGACAAACATCTGTTATTTGAAGTGCAGCCTGGTTCTGATTCTTCTGCTTTCTGGAAGGTGGTCGTTCGGATAATATGTACTAAAGTAAGACTGTTGAAAATTTTAGTTTGGTGGGGTTTTGATGTACAGATATTTGAGGACTACCACTTTTACTGGTAAAATCAAACAACTGCTACATATATTTTGAGTATATATTTTGATACGGATGATGTATTCAGGGATACTATTTGAGATAAATGAAGTCAAAATTCTTTGTTTCTGCAAAAAAGCAGGTTAACAAAAACATTTTCATAACTAAATTTAAAGGAATGATATCTTCCAGTGGAGTGCTTACAGCCCGTTAGTTACGAATTCAGATGATTTATGAGGTCAAGTCATGGTAGTCAAATAGTACAAGCAAACTGGGATAGTAGTAGAAGTTAGTCAGCAATTCCAAGCATTATTAGTTGAGCTAATGTCACTGTGTATATTCTGATTCCTTAGAAAACCATTCTAAAAGTTAAATGTTTAACTTAGTAAGTTTTGTCACGGTCTTCAAACTAAGTTTGCCCTTTCTAATGAAGAGATATTTTTCCCCTCTGTATCCTATCAAGTAACATCCTTAAGTGGTCCTGAATTCACTGAGCAATCTTAACATGCAGTTTCAACCAAGCCAACTCTCAAACTTTATTTGGAACTAGCAGCTTTTAATTTTCCATTTGCTCTTAAGTTTTCATTAAGGCTATTTTAAGTTCAAATATGAAACAACTGGTTATTCTGTTCTTTGTCTAAGTTTAGCCCAGTTTTTTAGACATAGGTCCTTACTCACAACTTAATCCATTTGAGTAGTGATGGTAATTGTCTTGCCCTAAAACTGTAGTCCTAACTGTGGTATTCATCATGATGAAACAGCTGTGTTTGCAGGTCTTGACTCTTATTGAACCAGACTGCAATTTGCTAATACAGTGATGGACACTTGGGGAGGTGGCTACTGCCATGAGAATTGCAGTGCATTCAAAGAATTTTGAACAATGTCAAGTAAAAATCTGATATGTAATTGTAAACTATTCTTATATCTTCAGGTAAATAAAACAAGTGGCATCGTGGAAGCTTCCAGAATCTTGAACTTGTATCAGTTCATTCAGCTTTATAAAGACATCAGTGGTCAAGCAGCAGGAGTTCTTGCACAGAGTGGTACTTCCAAAGAAGTTGCTGAGAGTTTGATGTCTGTGTCATCTTGTCAGGCCAGCTTGTGGATGGGAAGGTATTTTGATATACTCTAGCTTCAGACCACAGTTACAACATAAATATTTTGGAAGTTGTGTGTAAAACCTGAACTACAAACTGATCAAAACTGCATGCTCTTGGCAGATGCAGACTTGTATCATCACAAATATGAATAGCATATGTTCTCTTGTACCAAGAGAACTGTAGTGTACTTGGATGAAATTCTGTTGGTACTACCATACTTAGCTGCAGAACAATCATTTTAATGATGAGTTCTAATATAAACATGGTGTATGTTGAATCTCCTGAATAAGGAAATAGGAGGAAATGGAATCAGCTGCAGCTGATCTAGGGGGTTTGACAGTGTTTGTTTAAACAGATTTTGTTATTGTTCCACTTAAAATTTCTCTTCCGCTTTTGCATTTTGGCATGTGAAAGTTCCCATCTGTTGCCACCAGAAACTCATCAATTATAGTAATAATCTAACTTGTAAGACTGGAAAAATGTGAATTGTCTCACATGTGTTGACATCCTGCTTTGTTAACTAGAGGAAAAGCAAAAGACTGAGGTCAACACCTGCAATAACTTCAGTTCAAACTGAATGTAACAGCAAGAAGCTTGTCACCCTTTCCCTATGTGGAAATGTTGCTAGCAGTAATTCCTCACTTTTAACTTTCTGAATTAGTTCAGAGTTCTAACTCTGTTTCTGGTGAGATAGAGACAGGTTTTAGAAGACAAGGTAGTAAATGGTCTAGTTCTCTATACCAACAAGTGAAGAGCTGGTATCCAGGTATTAAAACAAGCTGCTGAGCTAGTTAACTGCCTTTAGAATGTCACACTCCAGCTGTTAGAAGGACAAAGGGGTCAGCTGTGTTGTCTGTCTTCAAATAGAGCCCACTGTTTTTTCTAAGGCAGTGGATTGCAGAATGTGTTCTTTTCATTTAATTTCCTGTTTCTCTTGTTTGGGAACAAATAATCTGAAATTATTGGCTGTTCCTGGAAGTGTTCAAGGCTAGGTTGGAAGGGGTTTTGAGCAACCTGGTCTAGTGGAAGGTGTCCCAGCCCATGGCAGGGGGGTTGGAACTAGATGATCTGTGTAGTCCCTTCCAACCTAAACCGTTCTATGATTCTATGATTAAAATGCTAGAATTAGGTAGCAAATTGTGGACGTGTTTGGGAAAGCATATTTTCCTGCTCTTCCTTAAAGATACAGGGTTATACTAGAACACATGTATATCTGGAAATGGCCTTTTACTTCAGACAAACAAACCAAATTAAAAAAAACCCCAGATGCTTATGCAAGACAACTTCATATATTGCTTAAGTCAGTGAGTAGATACAAGGTTTCCTAGGTGAGTTTCTTTTTCAGTTTTCAGACTTTGAGATAAGGGAGATGAGCATACTTCATGTTTATAAACTTCATCACTTGAGGTGGCATTAGTGACAAATAACAACAAAAAAGAGTATACTTTTCTAATATACTGGTAATATGCTGAAATTTAGTGAACTTGTATCTTATCCAAGTTTTTCAAGTCATTAAGAAAAATATAAGGTGAAGCACCTTCAAGTATATTGTGTTTAAGTGTATTTTCCGTTATATTCTCCATTTGTCTAAATTTTTCTCACCTTTAGACATTTTTCAGCTCTGCAAAAGTCAGCCACCACTATCCAAAACAAGTAAATATTATCTGTTTCATTCTTCTTCTTATCTTAACTTCTTCCACTGGAATAACACCTCATTTCTGTAGAACATCGACTTACTGTTCGGAGCATTCCAGAATATCCAGACGTGTTTTATGCTTTCTGATAATGAAGAGATGAGCGTTTCCTTAGTTTGGCACTCTTGTATTTTACCATTTCTTCAGAAACTTAGTTCTATGGCTGAATCTTAGATTCCAGAAACTTTATAAATAGGGCATCTGTTTGAAGTATAATTGCTTGTATATACACCAGCAAATCTCAAAAATTGAAGTGTTATCAATGGTTAGTACTTAGAGTTGCATGGGGAAAGGAAATGAAGGGAGCACGTCCAAGGAACATAGTAAGCTAATCAAGAGGGTTTTTGGAAACTGTTGTCCTCACTGTATGTGAATCACCGTCTAATTCTACAAAAAAATCTCCTAGGATTCAAAAGTAATTTCTCAAAAAGCAAATTGAAAGGGAAACCCCAAAGACCTACTGAAGAATAAACTAAAAGTGTCTTAATTGCTGTCCATTAGCTGGCTAATCTGTACAGTTAGATAATTAGTCTGTATTTGAAAAGTTCCCAAGTACCTAGCAAAAGTGGTCTGGTCAATAGTCAGTAAGGTGGGCTGTCTCTCCTGAAATGCCATTTGTTCTAGAATGCTATCTCTGTGCCCCAAGTCACAGAAGTGACTCCAAAATCAGGATTTTTGGAAAACCTAAAATTTCAGAACACCTACTTGGCTGTCTTGGATGTGAGCCGTGTCTATAAAATTTGGGAACTTTTACATGTCTGTTTAGGCTGGTGAAAGCTGAGGATTCTCTGCAGCTTTTCACACTTCAGAATTCTTGATAATGCAAATATTTGAGATAGTACTGTTAGGAACTTAAGATACAGGTATCTATTTTTGGGGGAAAAAAGGGGACAAATAAAATGAAAATGTCTGTCCTGGGGAGTGATCTAATTTTTAAAGGATTTTTTTTTTTTTTTAACTCCCAACAAGAACAGCTAGAAGCTTTACTGGAAAAGCTGTGGTAACAGTCAATTTGAGACAGAGTCCTAATTTGAAGGTACAATCATGAGGAGTGAGAAGTGTATTGCAAGCTAAAACCAGTCTTTTCAACCTAATGAGCAGTTTTGCTCTTGGCATTTTGATGGCATATGAAATTAGTGAACATGCATTCTAGTAGTGATCCTCTCAGCATGCATTCTTTTTATCTAGGATATAAGCCAGTACACAGAAATTTGACAAAGTTCATCATGAAGTAGTTCAGCCTGACACTTTGTGAAAGGGAGATTCTTTTCCTGCCTTTGATGTAAACAGTGGTTTTGGTCTCTTGACCAGTCCTGTTATGTGTAACAGTTACAATTTGTCAGACTTCCTTGTTGATTTGAAAAAGGATTTGCATAACCCCTTGCAACACCAAAAGCACTACATGACAGAAAAAACAGATGCATATTCTAACAGTTTAGTTCATTTACTGCAGTTTGTTGGTGGCTTGAGGCTATGTCTGCTGACATAGGCTGGTATAATGTAACCAGTCCATTCACAAAATTACATGTTCCTTGCAGATAATCACAGGTGTCCCTTTCTGTCCATCACTAATGATTATGAGAAGTGTAGTACCTAGTGCAGTTCCTAGAGCATAAATATAAAACTTACTAGTTATCTGGGAGAAAATACTGTCTTCTCTTCTGCAGGGTTAAACAGCTGACAGATGAAGAGGAATGTTGCATCTGCATGGATGGACGTGCTGATTTAATCTTGCCGTGTGCTCACAGTTTCTGCCAGAAATGCATTGATAAATGGTAATACATATTAAAGGATATTCATTATTTTATAGTATGTACTGGTTATCTGACGTGTTTCAGTTTGGTCTGACAGATTGCTTAGTTCATATATAATTTAATGTCTGAAGATATTTGCAAGCTAATGTACATACAATGCATAATAAGCTTGAGTAAAATCAGATCGCAGCAGAATGAAAGAAGGATTTCAGAATTTGTAAACATCTTATGAAGAATTTAACTTTGGAAAAAGATGTGAAAGTGCTTTTCAGCATTTGTTTTTCCATTTCTTACCTCTTTATTCTTGTAAAATTAAATTACTGTATTCTTGCTCAAAAACTAGAGAAGACAGTGTGTGCTGGTACTGGCATGTTATGCTTCACAAAGTCTCATAAACAGCTTTTTGAGGAAAAAATCAATAGTTTGTAAGACTACGCAAATATGAAGGCAATTGAACTGTCTTATCACTTATTTGGGAAATAACTATTAGAGGAATTTTTTTCCATATATTATGCTTTCACTTGAAATAAATAGCATACAATTTACTAATTTAAATAGACTTTTCCAGGAAAAGATTTCTTCTCAACAGCAACACCTTCAAATTTATGTATAACATGTATCTTACAATATATGTTCAGCTTCATAGTAAACTGAACAGCTTTTCAGCTTCTGCCTCTGTCTGATACACCAGTTGTTGGAAAACTGGGAGAGAAAAACTGCTTTGTGGAGGAACGTAGCTCTTCTCTGATCATGCAGAAGACCTACAAGGATTAGGCAGGAGTTCTGGCAGTCTAGCATTAGGTGATAGAGATATTTTCAGTTAAAGGATTTTACATTTAGGTCACATAATTTGTGCATAAGAATTTGTTTTGTGGCCTTCTCAAAGGCTTGTCAAGGAAGTTACCTCTTATAACACCATGGTCCCGCAAGGAAAAAACCAGTAAAAATTGCTGGATCTCAGAGTATAACTAGTCATCTCTTTTCTGGGAAAATAACATCTATCAGCAGTACAGGGCTTATTTTAGCGACTGTGGTAGAGAGTAGATCATTTGCTACTTTGGCTAATGAATCAGCTGAACTCTTAACCAAGTTCCAGTTATACCATTCGTTTTTTGGTATTCAGTTTTTAATTTTCATCTCTTCTTAACCTAGACAATCTAACGGAGGCTCCCAGCTCAGAATAATAATTGTTTGGGAGCCCTGAGTTAGTCAGTGGAGGGTGATGGGACCCTGAGGGACCAGTTCTAAACTTCAGTGGGCTGAATGACCCAGGAAAACAGTTCCTTTTTATATAGGAAGCTTATGGGGACTGGTTTCTGAAGTACCTCAACCAAATAGCGAAAGAGAAGAAGAATTAATTTAGACTGTGGCTTTCCATTTAAAGTTTCTGGACAGGTAGCTAAGATGCGTTCTGTTTAACCTGAGCAAACTTAGTTATGAGGAACATGGCTCCAAATTTATTAATCAAAGAATGGAGCTACATTCAGAATTGTTGGCCGATCTTCCTCATGAAGAAAAAGTTTTTAATCAAACAAGAAAAATATATAGGTGGTCTAATCCAGTTAACCTGGCTCTTGAAGTTCTCGCTGAGTTGTTTGGGTTTTTTTGTTTGGGGGCTCTTTTGTCTTTTTCTGCCCAGGAAGAGACCACCAATGAAAAATACTCATTTCTCTGGCTTCCTAACAGGAGTGATCATCACAGAAGCTGTCCTGTCTGCCGTCGGCAGGTGACTGGGGCAAGTGATTCTTGGGTGGTCTCAGATGCACCAACAGAAGATGATGTTGCTACTTACATAATGAACATGGTAGATGAGGCGGGGCAGCCTCACAGACCCTGACACTGGCTCACAAGTTGATAGTAGCAGAAGCACTTGCAGCTTTTGTTTTCACAAATGTCTGTTCTTAAGTCTCATTGCCGTTCTTCCATAGTCTGTCTTCTCTTCTTGGCTGCTGTGAATCTATGCTGATCTTTTAAAACACAGGGTATATGAGCCAGTGGATGTGTGTGCAGTCTTAATTATTAATCTGTACTTCCAGTAAACTCTTTGATCCTTAACAAAGTTTATTTTAACAACTTCTGATATGAATTAACAGTTTGACTACTAGGTGAAGCAAACTGTAACAGCACAACTACAACTGCTAACTGCTGTTTGAACATCACAGTGTACTGCTATGGAAGATGAACCGCATCAGATGGCTTGACCTCACAGTTTTTATCCTTAAAAGCAGTCCCTTTTAGTTTCATGACAAATGTGAATAAAGATGATGAGTTAGCACTAGTGGTTATTAATTTGAAATTTTACTGCTGAAACTTGAAGATGTCCCACTGGCTGTTCTTCAGTAGCCAGTTGTTGCTGCTTTTAGTGTTTACAGATACTGATTTCAGCCTGAACTGAGTTTTAGTATTAATTATTTTAAATCTGTTTTGGAGAGTGTAGGCAGCTCTGTAAATGTACCTGTGCACTTCCCTTTATTCTGCTAACAAGATTATCTCAGAATATTTTTTTAAACATTATTATTTAGCGTAACTAGCTTGGGCATTAAACAGTTTCATACACAATCCTAAACAAAGTAAATCAGTTTATTTATAGTTTTTTGATCAAGAACAGCCAAAATTATTTTTGAACATTAGGCATATCTGAAGAGAATGACTTTATTTGAATTAGCAGTTAAGGTGTAGTTTAGTCCAATGCTGTGATTTTTATTTGCTTCTCTTGGGTTTTTGAAGTGATGAAATCAGAGTTATAAGGTATACTAACAGTTATAAGTTAATAATGTGAGGGTGCTGTGCTTTATATCTACAGGTGCAATATGTTTTTATGTAGCAGAGAGAAACTTCTACTGTAATAATAATGTTGCTTGCCTGAGATGTGCATGTGATAACTTGGGAAAAGGGATATCACAACTGGAGTGCAACAGTATCTGGCAGAGTAAAATCTTTAAAGAGCTGAGTTTAGACAGTCTGAAATAAATTATTAGTATTCAGGAAACCCTCCTAAGCCTCTTTTGTGTAAATACTGTTTTAATAATAATAATAAATACATCAACTGCTATTGTGGAGAATTAATGATTTTTTTAAAAATATGTTAACAAATACTACTCTTTTAACTTGAGGCTATTGAGTGAGAAATACTGAAGTGTAGCATTTGAGGGAATATCAGCATTAATCTTACTGTAAGGTTGCATTTTTAATTACCATACTTGTTAAAATTCAATGATGCCGTAATGCTAAGGCCTTTTGTCACAGACAGGTTCTGAACTAAAAGGGGTGTGCACATGTAGATATGCACATTTGGGTTATTTTTCTTAATTGGCTACAAAATAATTGAATTACATTGGGGACCAGATGTTGTGAATTTCTCTATTGTAATTCTGTTTCCTAAGGAACATGCATAGCATATGACACCCATCAGAGCTTGGGTTATGGCACAGTTGTCAAATTTATCATAGACATTAAGACAGATAAGCAACTCTTCTTGTGTGTATCATCTAAAAGCTTGTATGGCTTACCATGTAAATCTGTATTTAACTATTGGAAAATCCATTTATGAATGTATGTAGCTTAGGACTAATTTTTTCCCTTTGTTAATCCTTCTGTATCAATGAGAGATTCTTCAGAAAATGTATGGACTGTTTGGTTGCATAAAGGCAGTTATTATTTGGGCTGAAAATTGTTAATGATCAGGGATTTTCCACTAAAATATTTGCAAATATTCCTAATAACACACCAGTTTGGTTTCTTTTTGCTTTTTGAGCTTGCATGGGTCCATGTTCGGAACATTAAAATAACCTTTGAATTTTTTAAACTTTTTATATCACTGGAACAGAAAAAGCATCTAAATTAAAGCTTCAAGCTAACTTTATTTTTCAAGTATTTCAAGAATTATACTTCTGAACTGAGATTTTGTAAGTTGACTTTCTGCTGAGAACTTACACGGACTTCTTAAAATGTAATTTTGTAATTATGCAAACAGGTTATTAATTGTGGTATAATGACACTTGCAATTACAATATAAACTAATGCAAAAATTATTAAAATAGTGAAAAAGTAAACTTTGTATTCTGTACAGCTTTTTTAATTAAGTTGCTGTAGTTCACACTGCTGTGATGTAGGTACTGTAACGTGTGCCTTGTAAAATATATGTACTGTATATTATGTGGGATAATAAGTACATTAACAATGAAAAACTAGTAATTTGGTACTGGTTGCTATTACCTAGTCTGAAGTGCTAGATTTAGCGGACAATTTTGGAAAAGGAATCACATTGGCAGGGACATGGCAATGGGTTCCAGAAGCTAGACCTTGAAAATGTGATTAGGAATAGGTGTTGGTGATGGGCATTAGAACAAACTAAACTTTCTTGTGTTAAGTGAAGATCTCTTACAGGTTTAATGTGAAATTGTAATTTAAACATTATAGATTGTATTAATAGCTAAGGACATTACAGTATATGAAACTTTATGTATGAATTGTGCAGTAAAGGTACTTTTGAAAAAATGTCATTTTAAGCTTAAGGAATCTCTTGGCTTTAATACCAAAAAAGTCTGACAACTGAATTTTAATCTAAATACAATTCCATTGTACAGGTAGTGTGGTTAAAAGTGCCATTATGAGTCAGAAGTCTCTTAAAAATTGAAGTGTGATATTAACAAGGTAGCTTAAATGCAGCCCTGCATAAAAGACTTCCTTTGATTCTTCTACTTTTCTTTTGTCAAAACAAATAAATTGGAACACTCTGCAGTGAAGGGAAAAATTAAACAAACAAGCAACTCTGCTTCTTAAAAGGACAGTATTGAGGAGCAGATTTCTTTGAGGAAGGGATTTCTCCCCCCCTGAGAAGTGTGATTTACTTTTTCCCCAAGTTATTCCATCGTTTTTCTGGTAGTATTTTAAAGCTTAAGAATGCTAAGGTTTGGAGTATTCTTTCTTCCCAGATTTTTCCTGGTTTTGAGTAAGAATTGAAGTATATAATTAATACAACTGTTTCCTGTGTCTAGTTACTTGGTTTATCTGTTTAGAAGTGAGAAATTTATGTGTTTAGAAGAGAGGAATTTATTAACAGATCAGGAAATCAAAATTGGAAAAATTACCAGTTGACAGACCCACCAGGAGGTAGGTGTACTTGAGGAATTAACAAGTGTTTGTATTTACTAGGTTTCAAGTTTAGACATCATATTAATGTAATTTGCGTGTTTCTTTTTTTAATGGGAAATGGCATCTTTAACTTGTGTATCTTTCCTTTAAAGAGAATTCTGTGTATAATTATAAAGGTTTTCTAATCCATACTCATTCCAGTTCACAAGGCAACCAGTGAGATCTCTGTGCTAAGGTTTGAACAGAACTGTTCAATTCCACCCCTGTATAGCTTATGTGCCAAATGCATGATTTTTAGAAGGAACATCTTTGTTCTTTGTACTTCATGTCCTGCTGGATCCTGGAACAGCAGCCTCCTCGGGGAACCTCGAAGATGCTTAATGTACATGGGAGTATGTTAACCTGTCTGGCCTTAGCATAACACTTTAATTTTGTATCTGCTAAATACATGTGCTCTGTAATGGAAGTAATTATATTGTGACTAATATTACAGTAATGAATTATTGTCTTTATTTTTCTGTTAAACCATTCTTGAAGATAACTTGCCATAAGGTTTTATCCTCGCCTCTTCTAAGTGGGTGAATGGAATTCTGCTTTCCTATAAGTGTGTCTTAAAAATTAGTAATTTTGAAACTAAATTTTTTTGTCATTTTTCCAGATGTTTGGTTGTAAGGCCTAGAATTTATCATATGGCAACATATTCTGAAGACTGAATATCCCTTTCCTGTTGCTATGTGTAGCTGAAATTGACCTGACTGGGACAGTGCTGTTTTCCAGTAACCGCTGCGTTCACCAGATAAGGTGTTTTGCTGTGAGCTAGCCACATTCCAGTGAATGTTATGGCTCTGAGGGATCTGACCACACCTACTTCTGGATGTTAGCTGTCAAGATGTTAATTAGCAGCTGATTGCTTAACTATTGCTTACCTCACTAACCTATCGAGGTTAAAATATTGAACACTGAGCATGGGTTTTGAAGGCCTCAAATGGAAAAAAAAAAAAAATTGTGTTTTGTGAACTTGGATGGAGTTTTGCCCAGTGTGACTCTGGTGGAATGAAGAATACTATGCAACAGGTAACGAAATGCGCGCTCTTCTTTAGTTCAAAGTAATATTTAAAAATGTAAGATTTTTAATGAATTAAGCTTAAATTAGTCAAAAACCTGCCCTCCTGGAACTTGATTGTATGTGGTACAAGGTAGGGTTTTGATAGAACAGTCTATGCTTTCATGCTAATGTGGTTCCAACCCTTTTTAATAGACCTTCCAAAAAATGTTTTTTATGCGAGATGGTACCTGTTAGTCATGGTTGATGATTAACTAGCACTGTTGGTGTCTCACTATTATATATACTATTCTCTGTGCTGCTTAACATTAATATTTAGTGCTTGGAGAGGTATGGGGAAAAATACACATTCTTCAGTTACAGATGAAGCTGTAGTCCCGTGCTTTGTGAGTGCTGCTTGTGTACAGAAAGACACATTTTAATCTTCATCTAAAAATCTTTATTAAATTTCCTACTGAAGAAAGTAATTTTTGTTAAACTTTTTTCCCACCAGAAGTAATCTTGACTGTAGCAGAATGGCTGTTAACTATTTATTTCAACTTGTCACTTGTTGGTTTCTCAGTTCTGTTGTTTTTGTCAGATAAAGCTGTTCTGGGTACTGCTCAATTGTTTCAACTGTGAGTGTCAGAACTGCTTTCAGGTGTTCTGGCTCTCAGTATAATATCACGAAGAGGCTCCGCATGCCGTACCCTGATGCCCAGTTTGGGTGAGCAGGGAACCAGGGCTCCAAGAGACAGCAGGGACAGCCCTGCAATACAGTTTCACTTCAGGACTTAATGCCAGGTCTTCTGTCAGCACAAAACAACAGTTGGTTTCATTAACACTGAATTGCTTTAAGTCAGCTAAGCTTTTGCTTATATTGCTTATTAGCTTCTCTGGCTCCACTGGTTTTTTTGATTTTTCATGCTGTGGTAGTCCTTAATTTTGGTTTAGTCTTCGTTACTGCTAACAGGTGACTTGCACAGGTTTTTAGTTCTACTTAAATGCGGAGATTTTGAGCAGCTACATTTTATTGAGAGGCTTATGCACACAAAAACCCTAACCATATTATTTTATTTATTAGTGTAACATTTAATGCTTCCATGAGAGGCAAAAGATAAACATCATTTAACCCAAGCATAGAAAGAAAAACCAGTTTTTAGAGACATCCCTCTCCCCCACTCACCTTTTTCAGACTTAAATTTTAACTAGGCAAACAGAACAGAAAGGTTTAGCCACAAGTAAAGAACAATGGTATGAGAAGATAAGGTAGCTCTGGGATGAGGAAAAAAACTTGTGTTATCCAGTGTCAGAGCAAATGCCTTAAGTGTGCTAAAGTAACGTAACAGAATGGAAGAGCGTCGCTACAAATTGTTTAGATAGATTTGTTGTAAACATCAAATAACCATAATTATTTTAGGTGAAAGTATAAAATGCTCTGAGCTAACAGATTTAAGGAATTCTTGAATAATGTTTGAAGCTTAACACCAATGAAATGATGAGAAAATAGGATATTTTCCCATTCTGAAGCAATACCCGCCCCAGTCACCACCAACAATGATGTCCCTTTCTGAGTAAAACACAAGCTGTGGTGTAACCAGGTTTGATCTCTATACAAGCCGGCGGGGAAACAGCAAATACCTCCATCATGCACTTGAGTAAATGTGTACAGCAGTAATTAGGATGCCAGTACCACTTCAAGGCTGGATCTGCCCTTCATTACAGACGTATCCCAAGCCTCCAGATTATTGTGAACAGCCACACATTAGGACAAAAGTGCAACTTTTATCAAGAAATGAAGCTGAAGCTTAAGAACTGAACTTGAGAATCAGTAACACTTGCCTAATTAAAAGATGACTAAAAGAGATGTAGTAATGGAAGCCTGAAACAATGTCAGTTTGTTTCCCTACATAGAACACTGTTAGCTCAATTTATCCTTAAAAGCAGCACACCAGGAAGCACAGAAAGCAGAACTTGTGATCATGGCCACGTGTGCATTACAGTTATTATGGTCAAAATCCCAATTACTGTCCATTAACTGAATATTCAATTCCAGGTTGGTTTTTTTTCTTTAATAAGAGCTACAGATATATTAGAACCTAATGCGTTTGAGGTAAGTAAAGCTGAAAAGGTATTAAACATCCACAAATTTGGTATAACATTAAGAAAACTAACTGACAATGAAAGCAGCACTAATAGCAATCTTCAAGTGAAACAACCCAGATAAAGCAATAGTTATCAGATGAAAATACTTACAATTTAAATTCTTCAAACCCAATATGTTGCTTATTTAGCATGAACGCAGATGCTTTTCTCACATAAATAATTTATGTTGATAACAATTTATTAGTAAGTGTACAAGACATCTGCATTTTATGCAGCTAAAATGCTTGAATCACTGTTTTCAGACTTCACCATAAGAAAATTATTTGTGATAATGTGATGAGCTGCTAAATTTTCTAGCAGGCCAATAGGCATTGTTGAGTAAGAACCTTGGACAATTTTATTATCACACCGTTGAGCAGCATAGCATGGTTTCACACAATTTTTAGCTGCATGAGGAATACCAAAGCTGGCACTAGTTGACCACTGCAGACATTAGGCTGGGTCACTGAAGAGCTAAAGTCAAGTCTCCCACCACCTGTCTGCAGCCGTATTTTGGATGAAGAACAAACATCTGCTATCGCTGCAGCTCCCTATGCATGACACTGGCTAACTGTAATGGTGACTGGATGTTCAAGACTCTGCTGCTGTCCCTTGGTCTTCCTCAGGGCAGCCTTACTTCCAGGCTGCTTTCTAAGGGTCTTCATGGGGCTCTTACAGGGCTGCACAGCTACAGGAGGTGTTAGGTAATTCCTCCTCCCCTTACTTTGGTGCCGTTTCCCTGCAATCACCATTCAGGACAGCAGGTACATTAAGAAAGTGTCCTTGTAGGTATTGCCTTGAACTGCCACAGCATGAGGAGAGTATATGTCTTCAATGCATGTATACATTTATGTCAAAAATGAATAGTTTGGTACCAGTAATGCCACCACTCTTACTTCTGGCTGCATTCACAAGGGAAAGCGCGACCTGATCAGCTCTTGAAAGGAAGGATGTAGGTGCCCAAGCCCCAGGAGAAGGGCCTGGCCTAAGCAATACAAGTGGCACAAGACATCTGATGCGGGGTTCTAGGTCTAGTGAGGCTTGATTGGCTAGTATTGAGTATTTGCCTTTTACGCATTAATTCTGAATTACTGTTCTAAGATGCCAGACCTCCCTGTGTATTGCATTAAATACACAGGGCTCTAACTGCAGGCTCAAGATCCTAGCTTAGAGACTATAGGCCTTCAAATTTAGTAGTGTAATGCTGGGCTTAGAGGCATCAACGTCCTCTGCTGCCCTTAGCCTCAAGTCTTTTCTGGTGTGAAACCACATGAACCTTCTACAATACACAGATGCTTTAAGCCTTTCCGAATGAGTAGTACTCTCTTAAGAAGGATGATTAAAAAGGATTGAAAGTGATAAATGTTCCAGTAGCTGTATTTTACTAGCAACTCCATCATAAATAAAAAGTTTAATATAACATGATTCGAGGTGACATACTTCAAGTGTGCTAGCTTTTGTATAAATAGACAGTTTGATTCTCATTCAACTCTAATTTACAAACTAACAGAAATGTGTAAAAAGATGTCAGAAGTAGGACCAGAACCCAGGTCTGGAGTTTCTACCACCGATTCATAAGAACACTTCCTTTGTTCTAGTAAAAATTGTCTCTTTACATGCAACCAGAATTATCTACATAAATTTCCAAGTAATTTGAACTGGCATATCTGCATATTCCCATTACAAAGCAATAAAAAAGTGTTCTCAAGGCAAAGTTTTCATGATGTAATTATTAGACTCATTATTACAATGTACAATAGTGATGACACCATGTTTTCTACTTACATTAAAAAGCATTAATCTGCTGTTCTTCACAGGCATCCTACATGACAACAGGAAGTAATTAATTAGTCATTAAACAAGACTACTAGATTTTGTTTTTTCCTGTTTTCCAGTGTAACTGCTGAAACATTAAGATAAAAACTGTGTCAGAACACTTTCCAAAATGAAAGGGTAGCCTCAACATTATGCACCCTATACAAACTGCTAATGAATAAAGCATTAAACTTATGAGTGCTAAATACCTTGATTGCTACTGAGAGTAGCAGGACAAAACCAGGTGCATGTATACTGTCACCATCTGCAGAATCCTAAGGTGCATATCACAGATGCACTCTGAATGTTCTCGGTTGTTTTCCAAGCTACAACATAGTGCATAGTTAAGACAGTATGAAACAAATATGACAGGATTCTGAGTTTGCATTTAGTATTTACAGCAATCTTACAAAGCCTAATGTTTGCAGAAAGTGAAATTTTTGCAATGAGAATAATGCAGTCAAAGATAACAGCAAACGCTGTTTACCTTCCACAGATACTCTTATTTTTTTCTGTACTGTTCAGTTATGTCTTGGTAGAATCAAAGACAGATGATTCAATGTTAATAGTATCTTACCCTGCTTAGGAGTGAAATGTTTTTGTTTCTTTCAGTTTGTAACTACTTCAACAGTGTAGATACCTCTTCTGTTCTCATAGCATCAGACAGGAAACTAAGTTCATTGCACAGTGTCTCGTACCTGAAGGCCATCCGGATCTGTGCAACATTTGTCTTTCGAATGTCATTTCCCTCAGGCCCTTCTTTACAGTAATTCACTCCTAAGAATTTCTGTTTTTCCTGTGAATGGGATTAAAGGTAAAATGGAAGAAGTCAGTTCAGCTGCTTTGATTTATTATATAAGTGGGTCTTTGTTAGTTGAATGACTCCAGTACAAGTGAAAAGAGCAGCTTCAACCAGCCTGGGCACTGAACTTCACCCTCAGAGTCTTAACCAGTTTTGGAGATTTTAAGGCCAAGGTTATTATATATATATTACTCAGCAGTGCACTTAGTCTGGCTTGCTAAAACTCTCTGTGCTAGTGTTCGGTCTTCACTACTACATCTCTCATGTGAGACGTCAAAAACATTTCTTTTGTTAGTTAAATGTTGCACAAAAGGAAAATTAGTAGTTGTTACTAGAGAATATTGGAAGAAACAACAGAATATACTTGGAAAGCCCCTTCATATACCAGCTCCTTGAGAGGAATGTTTGAAAGTGACATAGAAGAGAGGATGCTCTAAAATAAGTCCTAGAGAAAGCCATGGATGTATAGAACTGTAAAGCCACATGGGAATTTAATCTAATCTGACTGCCTACCTAAACCAGAATATTTTCTGTAGTACTCCCTTCCAAGCAAAAACAGGTCTTGCTTATGATAGGCAGTTTGTTTTCACTCAATGCGAGACATGATGTATAAAATTACTGGCAAAGGGATATCACCCAAATAATTAAAGGTTTGGGACTGGAGGCAGAACGGAGTATAAACAGGCACCTGGTCTCTCTGCATGTTTTGGGAACTCCAAAAAAAGGTCATGAGGAAAAATGTAATGTATTAACGTTACAGTTTTTTTTAAATGTAAGACTGCATAGCAGACAGTTTGTGAATATTTCTGGAAAAGAGGAAAGGGACGTGCAGAAATACATCGCATAATAAGCACCTTCTATTCAGTTTTCAGACTATTGACTTCTCAGTTCCTACTTGCCCTAATATTCACAAAAGAGATTTTTTCAGCCATAATTACCTTGTCTGACAATCCACTCTGTAGTACGCTGTTTCTTGCAATTTCACACAAGTCACAGGTACTTAGTTTCCATACCTGGGCTGCGATAGCATATTCTTCCATGAGAGCTTCCTGTATCACCAAAATATGTTTAATGTTAAATTATGTGTAAATAAGATCTAAATGGGGATATGTACTGATTACTAATTAAGGCATTTATACATGCTCTTTAGATAGCTGTGAAAAATCAGAGGTTTAAGACTTTAACATCATAATTACTAAGAAACAGAATTGTTTATTTCAAATTTCCCAAGGGCGACCGTTAAATAATTAATAGGCACTGGGTATCCAGTTACCTTGGTGTGAGAAATTGCAGCCTGCAGTCCAGATCCTTAGAGGCATTTATTAAGCAATTTCAAATGAGATCCCAGGTTATACAAACACCTTGGAGGATCTAGTCATGAATCTTTAATGAATAAGTACATAACAGATAGCAGGGCAATTTCTCACTTCTGACCTCCCACGCAAGGAGGTTGGGTCCGACTCTAGTGGACTCTCACAGCTGAGAATTTTCCACACTATGTGTAACTTGGCTGGTGCTGCATTACATCCACGCAGAAAGCCCCCACAGAAGCTCTCTGTCTTTTGTAGTAGAGACATGTCACGGGCCAGAAGCAAGCTGTGTGAAGCACACCAGAGCTCAGCCTGCCCTCAGGACACAGACAGCTGAGCAGTGTGCAGGCCACAACTGAGGCATCAAAGCCAGTGACCAGGCACTGCTGTCCTGCTAGGCCACCTAAGGGCAAGAATCTGTTTCAGTTCGCTGAGCAAACAGCTCATATGTCATCTTCAGAGATTCCACATAGTGGTGCTGTAACGTACTTGCCCAGATTTATTAGTAAGGAAACTGGACTTCCCTGGCTCTCTAGAGGATTGTTTATGAAGGCTCAAACCTCCCTTCAGCCTCATCCTTCATTCTATACTTCAACAGCCAACACTGGAGAGGCAAGAGTACAAAAGAAACATAATTAGGAAATCAGACATTTCCCTCTAAAACCTAACAGCGAGTAGCAGACTGAGAATGAGGAAGAATAATGAATGAAGTGACTGAAAGACATGAAACTTTATACCCTAAACAATGATATAAAATAGCTTTCAGGTCATTCTAGGCCTATGTGGTACTGTTGCCAAATTCAAAGACAAGTGCTTTTTGCAATTCTTACCTTTGTATAATGAAACTGCATAGGATCATCTGTGGAGAGAGAGACATGAAGTCCCTTATGTAGAAATTCCCGTAGTGGGTTTTTTGAGTACTCCAGGAAGAGGCTATTGTTACTAAGTGGAGACATAGCAATGGGTATTTGTGCAAGATAATAAAGATACTGGAGGACAGGACTCTGCAAAACAAAACACAATCAGCATTTAATAGCACTACGGGATAATGAAAAAAAGGAGGATTCCCTCGGATGAAATGGAAACAGCATTACAGAGGGAGGACTAAGACCAAAAAAAATCAGGTTGACACTAACTCTGACTTCTTTAGAAAATATTTAAAAGTCTGAATTTTAAATGTTACTGATCTTCATAAAAAATAATTTACATTCTTCAACATGTATGTCATCTTCTTTTTAAAAATATGGCAACTGATATTACTGTAGATTAGTAAGGATATGTGACTATTAAGGGTACTGCATTTGATACCAGCTGCATACCTTCCCTCAAAACCTGAAAGTCACCTGTAACAACTGCTAAGCAATTTGTTATTTTCAAAACTGCAGTCCAGTAAGTAAATTTTAGGAGCAGTTTTTAAGTTATTAGAAGTTATGTGTTGCTGTTGCACATAATATAAATAATCTGTGGTTGCCTCATCTTTACTACTATTTTTGATTTAACCAACCTGTGAACCTAACAAGTGCCATTATTTTTTTTAATTATCATTATTATCTGCTATGCCAGGTTATCGCACCAGACTAAGCAGAAGAGAGTGAAGAGGCGAATGCTTTGGTCACATACAGCCTTAGTACTACTCTGTCTGGGTCTAATTTTAGAAACTACCAGTTCTGAGCATAAGATCAGACACAATTTTACGCAAAATTTTTCTTTGTTCTTGGATATGCTGAAAAACACAGAGAGAATTTTCTAGCATTAACCAGAAAATCCAAGTTACAAGAGAACTTCTAAAAAATTACAATAAGCTCAGTACAAGTCTGCCACCCACTGACCAATTATTTTAATTATAAAACAGTGGCCTGGGAATGAGTTGTATGATGTTTTTTACTAACTGATATGCCAGGAATGATGACGTTTGTCCTGTCATAACAATCAAGCTGTATATAAAATATTGCTGTGTTATACAGCTGTGTTAAATTTCTTGATCAAGTGATGCCAGTTACTCCAGATATAAATAATCAAAATCTTAATCAACTTCTGAATGAACTTGAACTACAGCGATACTACTCAGTGAAAATGACCTTTGTCCCTGTACAGAAGAAACTAGAGCTTTCCTTAAATTCTTCTGGCACCTAAACCAGGGAGTAGAAACAAGTCTAAGCAGGTTTTTCCATGTAATTTCAGCTCTGCTTGGAGCAACCAAAAATAGGTGCCGCCAAGTCCCTGACACACCTAAACAGTTGATCATATAAGGACATAGCTTTAAAATATTCACTTAGGAAAAGCTGTACTTTTGTAGCTTAAATAACAAATAGGGAGTTCAGCTGAGTTTATTTATTTCTGATCAAAGTGAAGAGTTACCTGTGCCTTTCTAAGAAAATGAATTTTGGCCTGCCCAGATAAAGTCAATTTGGTGACTGCCGTTTCAACCAGTGACTGATGTCTAAGCAGACAGTGATTAGTTTAGGTGAGCAACCAAGTAATACCTTCTTCAAAAGCAATCCATGAGAGATGTTGTCTGCTGTCAGAAAGGCTGATACAAGATGTGTGATAGATCCAGCTTCTCCACAGTGAGGTCGAAACAGAAAAGTAGACATGCCTCTTTCCCTGAGGAGATTAAAAGCAAGTTCCACTAACAAAAAATGCACTGTTGTTCATCTATTTTGTATATAATTATCATTAATACTGGAATTTTAAAAAAATGAAAGTTACACATTCTCATGCAGTTTGACATGACATCTGATCAGGCCTACCTGTGGGCTGCTTTCAAAAGCAGCAGGTCCCTCTACCCAAGTCCCTTCCACCACCTGACATATTTGTGTCTTCCTTCTTTCCTTCCCCAGTTACATCTCATTTAGCAATTGTTTAGCTATTCCTGAACAGTTATTGAACTGACTTCAGTTGAGGGAACTGGCAGGTGGGAAGCCAGGTGAATTGATGCAACCTCTGGCTGCATAGATCCTAGATTCAAAGTGAGGGAAGAAGTGGAAGCACATTGCCAAGAGTTTGCTCACACCACCTAGTGTGATGACAACCTGCCATCTCACCAGGTTAAGTGTAGCATAAAACCCCACCTTCAGCAGCACAGAGATGATCTAGGAGTGTCAGTTATTACACTAGACTTCACACTATAATTTTTAGAACTCTTTTATCATCTATATTAAAAATAATGCTGGGTTTTGGGTTATAATGGACCCTATTATTTGCTGCAAATGTCCCATAACTATCTGGAGATGTCCAAAACAAAGAATTTCAACAAGGACTTCTAGAGTATAAGGCAGTTCTAGGATGGATGTTTATTTCTCCTGAAAATGGATGCGAGGATGTAATCCATCCTTGCTGACTTTGCTAATACTACTGGAAGTAGTATTAAAACATTCTTTTAATGGACTGGCTGTGGTGCCTCAAATACTCAGTATGTCTAACAGGGTGAACAGTTTTACTGACTCATTGATAAATTGTGTCATTATCTCACCTAGCTGTAAAGAATATTTAATGATTATCTAGGGAGATTTTCAAATAGGAGTTGAAATGATCTTGAGGTAAAAAAGAAATGCATGAGTTCTGACAAACTCTGTCTTTGGAAAAGAGAAAAATGCAGACTACAGAGAATGTAAAGGAAGTCAGGAGAAAGGGATGACTGTATCTGCTGTACTTTGTCATTTCCATTACAGAAACTAGCTACAAAAAAACCCTAAAACTAACAACTAGGCCTGTTTGTTGCAAGTACAAGGTAATTTAAGGTGGATGGTTTTATGATGAGTTTTGATTACATAGGGTGGTAGAGAAAGAAATGCTTGAGGTCGCAGTGGAAGAGAAGAAATAACATTTTGAATATTAACTTGGATAAGACCTGTTAAAATGACAAATCTGTGCACCTCCTGTAAGAAAATACCAAAACATTTTATAAATAATAATGAACAAAATCCTTGCAAGGTAAGTGATGACACCGTAGTATCAATGGATAACCTCACTGTTCCTCAGTTTGAGTCAGTTGTGCAGATCACTCAGTGAGTCAGCCACAAAGTCAGGAACGTAACCTCAAGGCGAATTTCAGGCTTTACTGAGCCCGATGCCAAAATCTGCTTTTACAGTCATGAACTCACATTCAGTACCATAACTCCCTGCATTACTTGCCTAGACACTGGTCTCAAAAGTAGTAAAACTGAATGAGTCAAAAAGCATGCTAAAGTAAGTTAGCTAGATGTGAAGTTTATTATTACGTCCTCTTTTGTCTATCTTTGATAACAGCAACAGCCCTTAAACCAGTATTTCACAACATAACTTTGTAGCTCTTAAATTACCAGGAGACAGCAAGCTACCAAGAGCTACATTATATTTGGAAATCCACTGTGAATCCAAACAAAGGTCAACAAGTGAATTTTGTGGGGTTTCTTCTTTTGTTTGATACATTCAGGTTTAAGGAATTCACAAAACAAAAAATACACACAAATGTCAAAGCAAGATATTAATTTAATGCCTTTACAATTTCTGAATATTTCATTTGAATTCATTTTGCACCTAACGTTTTCAAAATAACTCATGTACTCCTCTTGGAATTTTTAAAATAATTTAAGATAACTTGCTTCAAAAGATATACGATCTAGACATTGACTTAGACAGAGACCACGGTTATTTTTTCTTTCTGGAAGTTTGTAAAAGAGGAAAATTACTACTTACTTCCTAAGGTTGTTTAGCAACATGATGTTCACATACATATAATACAAATAATAGCTATACGGGGGATTCTTCTCACTGGTCCACAGGTCAGGGCTAAGGCTCTTGTCAGAGAACATGTGGCCACTGTGTTTGGATTCATCATCAACACTGTCAAAGCCAGTGACCTGGTGGGAGAAGAGATTCACAGAAATCAATGTTTTCAAGAAGCAAAACTTCAACGTTACTCTTGCTTCAGGTCTTGCTTGTACAAAGCATCTAGTCCTCTTTGTTTCCCTCCTTATGTTAGTAGTCCTGCTGCTCTGCCCTCCTACTGTACCACACAGACTGCAGGAATAATGTGCTTTCTCGAAGGATGTTTCACCCATTCTTTTCTCCCGAGATAAACAGGAGGCTGAGAGGCACAAAAGCCTTTCAGATGCCTGTGGGGGCACAGGCCTGTGAGACTCCCTCAGATCCTTTAAACTCATCTGCTTTGGTATTTGAAAAGCAGCTGAAGGCCAGAGGCTCCTAGGAAACCTCACAGTTCTGATCTGGGGCATGCTCAGAAATGTCTTTTAATCCTGTTCCAGCAGATACATCCCCACCTCTCTCCTGAGTCCCATCAGGATCTACACAATGCTGCTTTTCAGTTGCCTGCTTTTTGGAGGCCAGTCCCAGGGGCAAGCTCAAAGTACACATCCTGGACCACAATGTTCCCTCTGCACAAGAGCATGCGAACATTTTTCGGTCATTCTTTATAGAGAGGATTACTGAGAGGACAAATAAATAGCTGTTGAGCTGTTTCAGGGGAAATAAATGGCAACTCTTTGACAACATGACCTTACCCAGGTTTTTATTAAGTAGTATGTCAGGGCTTTAAAACATGACCTTACCCAGGTTTTTATTAAGTAGTATGTCAGGGCTTTAAAACAATAATAGAAGTAATCTATGGAGGTGGAAGATTTTTTTTAGGTCTGGGAACAGCTGGGGACAAAGAAAATATATGAGTGGGAGAGGATTCATTTCTTGTGAGACAGAAAATTCAAACATACTTACATATTTGAGGAAAAGGTGCAGTTCTCTGTGGTCTTTGGGATTGATTGTTGCTTCAAACAGAGGTACAAAGATGTTCTCCAACATCTTCCCAAAGCTAGGCAGAATATTTTTTGACCTGAATATGTCACTGAAGAGGAAAAAAATATACACAGTTGTGACCATTCTTTAATATTTTTCCTCCACTTTCGTATTTTCTGTTATTTGTGTATATTGTACAGATTCAGTTCTACCAGGATTTAGAAATTCAAAGTTTTTGTCAGTGCAGGGATTGTCTCTATACTCCATTTCCTGTGCTGCCTGGCACTCTGCTTCATCCAGGCTTTGCTGAAGCTCCCAAGCGCTCCAAAAATAGAGACAGTATGCAGGGGTAGATGCTGTCTCAAGAACAGTAACCCTTTCTCTTCCAGCAATCCAAGAACTAATATGGGAGATAAGAAACAACCTCTCATGAAAGATTCTGTTTTCCAAAGTTGTAACTACTCCAAATGAAGGCAGAATGTTCTGCTTTAGTGAGCCTCTCAGAAAAGAGGGACAGTACTTCAGTGTGTCATTAAGTGCATGACTGAAAGTGCTGACTCTGCTATGTACGTAAGATATTAAAGGAGAGAAACATTCTCCCTCATGAGAAACACACTCTGGGGGACATATGCGATCATGACAGCTCTTTCTCTACCCATATTCCAACTATGCAACTGCAAAACATGAAGCTCAGCTACTAAGGCTGACAAATTTATCATGGGAGACTGTATTACAATATACAGTGTTAGAAACAAAAAAAACATTTAATAAAGTCCCAAAGGATGCTTAAAAACTAAGAAAAACTGAAATTGATTTAAGCTTGCAAATCTACAATCTGGGTTGTGTTTCCAAGTTCACTGTCATGTAGTCACTGATCTTGAGGATGTTTAATAAGTTTTACATAGCATTTTCTACTACTTTATGGAATTCAAGAGTTGATTTATTTTCATTACTAAATCGTATTTTAACTTGCCTTTGAATGCAGCTTTATTTCACCCAGTTGTAATTTTGGGTTTTAGTACCTTCAGACTTACAAACAATTCACAGTAGTTTTGAATAGCTTCATAAAGAGTAGATTCAAACCCCATCTCCTGTCTTCCACCCTCAAACTGCCAGGAAAACTGCAACAATGATGAAGAATATATTTCCCAGGCTGTTGCTTATAAATAAAACTACAGGACAGATCATAAACCATCTAAAAAAATATCAGAAATTAAACCAAATCACCGGTATGATTTCAAAGTATCAGAATTACCAAGAGCTCCTGACTACTTACTAGATTCTGGGAACCTGAATTATCCAGCGCATATTAGGGGAATAAACTTTATGCTTAATGAACCATTTTGCCAAGTTCAGCCATTCATCTGGAGACCGTCCATAAATGGATAAGCGGGGTTCTGTGTACTGGTACTTACTTTCTTCTAGTTCACGGGCTACTTCCTATAAAAGAATAAATACATTTGCTGTAATACGGACACTGGAGATCATTTACAACTAGTAGTATATTTATCATTGTATTTTCCTTAGACCAGATGTAACTGCATTGCCACCCTTTAAAGATAACGGGAATCTCTCGTTTATTAATCCATTATTTTATTTTAAGCATCTACATATTCTGCCAGCAAGCTATCTCAGATACCATTTGAGTATAACTAATGGTAACAACTAGATTTAGAGGACAATATTCTTGTGCAGTTTTTACTAACATGTTTGTAAGACATAGGTTTAAAATTGGTAAATCAGAATTATACTATTTAAACTGTAGTAAATGACTACATAAAATATGCAGACCAATGGAGAATCTAACCCAGAATCTGTGGTAGTAAGCACCTTTAAGGCTATTGATCTTAGACAAGCACTTCTACACATCTAAGAAGAGCTGACATCTAATTCATGAAAACTACTTTTGTTGTAGGAAATTAATTTGAAGCCTGTGCTTGCATGTGCACATACAGATTTATGCAGAGATGCTTCCCTAGCTCCTTCTAGCAACTACCACTAGCCAACTACATCCTAACAAAATATTAAGCCAGTGAATTAACCCTTGGCTGCTCTGCATTAGTTTGAAACTGCACACAACTCTGCCTTGAACGCATACACAGGTTACGTGTATGAGTTTCTAACTCATAAAATTATTTCAAAAGCAGCAGTGGCTGACTTAGCAGAGGTCTTTCTCTGATGAATTTCTAGAGCAAGTCCAGTACTTGGAATCACTTAATCATAGTGTTAGCTCTAGATACAATTATGGCATCACAAATCTTTTATAAACTTTCATTTCTCTACAGCTGGAAAAGCTTGAAACTTATTTACCTTGACCATACGAGCAAAATATTCACCACCTATGTGATTCTCTGTTTTCAAATACAAGTCCCTCAGCTCACTGGCACCAACTGGATTGTACTTGGAATTGAATTTGTCAAATCGATGAAATGTTTGACGACCCTGGAGGAGGAAAAAACCCAAATAATCATGGTTTTAAGTACCACAATACTTCATAAATTAAATCGCCTAGCACTAAAAGGCTCAGAAAAAGCCTATGCTAACTTACTTTAAACATGCAAAGTAATGCATGAGTTCAAATTCTGATTTAATAAGTTATCCTGAAAAAAACAAAAAACAGAATTTCACACTTAGAAAACTTAGCTTTTTCTCCTTTATTTTGTAATTTTAATACACTTACTGCATGGACATCTAAAGAGTCTACGGTGAGGTCATAAGGGTCCATGTGAAGGCTTTCAAAAACTTGCTTTAAAGTCATCTTCTTGCCTTTTTTCTCTGCAACAATCCTGTCGGGCTCCGTTTGATATGTGTGCTTAATAAACCTCAGTAAGTGTTTCTGGTTCATGCAAGCAGCAGCATGGATATGAGTATCAACCTGAAATCAAGAGGTTATACATGCTCATCATCCATATACATAAATTTAAATTAGCAAAGTATCTATGTCAGTGATAACAATGACTAAAGCCTTCTAAAATATTCCTTAAGTTACAAATGGATTACTACCTAAGCAACTCAAAATGCTTCAGAACCCTTAGATTTTAGTTTTGGAGGAATTATTCAACATGCAGAACTGTAAATAAAATAGCCCTCAATTAATATTTTTCCTATTTAAGTAAGAAAATTTTCAACAAGTTAAGATATTGTAAGTGCCAATCACAGAACCTGGGTTCAAATTAAATTTGATACTTCCTTAAAGGACAGTCTGATCATTTAGTACCCCTTTATTTCATCCATGAATCAATGATCTCTTTCTAGTTATAGACTGTAGTTATAACCCTCCTCTCTGACTGAAAGGACCTGGAACTGTGAGCCATTTCCAAAAGCATAATTCATTTTTGTATTTCAAGCACATGAAACATCTTAGGTCACTAGAACTGCAAAATGTACATGAGAGGTTCTGTCACTATTTTTTCCAAGTTTAATTATAATACAGCAACTCATAATGCTGACATATTTTTCAGTTTCTTCAGATGTCTTCACACACCAAGGGAAGTGCAAGCTTCACAGAAAGGCTGAGAGTACTCCTTCAGCTTTTTGTTTAAGTCCCATTTAAAAAAAATTCACAAGAACTAAGTGGTTTTCACAGGTATGCTTTTCTTTTGCTCAGAAGCTTGCACTTCCATTTGAGCAGCCTGTATTAGAACACAATCCAAAGAAACAACTGATGAGATTTGGGACTTTGTTCATTTACATTTTCCCTTCAGTATGTGTAATTCCTTGGGTGCTTCCAGCAGGTATGTAAAACAAATCCGTTGCAGTTCCTTGCAGTCAAGGATTTATTATCTTAACTACACCAATAAAGAATAGAAGAAAACCGAGTATATTCCCCAACTACTTCTTGTTTGAAAAGGCAGGTAATACTAATCACAGTTCATAAGGACTAAGTATCTGAAAGGGAAGAATAGGCCTTAGCTCAGATAATGGGCCTTACAGAATCTAACAGCACAGCAATATCCAATGTACAGAACAGCAGAGCTGGTGCTCTAGGGTCCATTTGCTATGAATTTCCTTGAGAAATTCTGATTGAACAACAGTTTTGTCCCTACCTGGACACAGATGGCCACGAACACAGGGATGTGGTCAGCAGCAATCACCAACTTTCACTATTTCTAACATCTGCCTTGTGCACCAACTACCTGGTACTGAAGACAAGTCTTTAAAGACCAGCTGGCAGAATGATTCTCCAGAAGCAGAAAGCAAGATAGTTTGTAATACAAGTTTCAAGATGATATATAACGGGGACAGGACGGTTCAGATAGTAAGTCTAAAAAGCACCACACAGTACTGTCCGATAGATTGATAAGAAATGGTGTGGAATCATTATAAGTAACACTTTACCATGAAGTCTTATGTGAAACTGTAGTGGAAAGGGCTGCTCTAACTCCTCATACAGAGTAAGAAAGAAGCTTCAAAGCAGAAATAAAAAACCATCTTGCTTCTGCACAACACTGCAGCTGTCAGAATGCACCCAGTTTTGCTGTCTACATTTAAAGGTTAAAAAAAAAACAAATGCCAGCAACATTCCCAAGAAATGTCACAAAAGGAAACGGGAGCTGGAAAACCCACACTACCATGTGATTGTAAAAATGAAACTTATTTGGCTTTCAGGGTGCAATTTGAGAGTTAATTTGATGAACTGTATACAGGTATTTGTACATCAAAAAAAGACCATGAGGCAGAGAGGGGGCTTTTCAATCTCACAAGCATATGATGTAACAAGATCTGAAGGTTGGATGCTAACATTAGATACAAGTTTCTAAAGACATTTACTACATTGGGAAAGTTTGAACCCACTGCACTGTGCCTTTTAAAATGCAAATAACTAGCACTCCCAGGGACACACTCCCAACACGAGCTGTGCAGCTTGTAGGCAGGAAGTCACACTAGAAGGAATTCTCAGATGAAGCAGCTATAAGAAGTCACTGAACTTACATCTCTGTCCAGGAAAGTGCAAATATGAACACGTACAACATGAGACCGGTGCATTCCCCTTTGCGAGTTGACTAAGTCATCAGCTTTCAGATTCCACCAACAGAAGTAGCTGACATCCTGATCTGCTTTTAAGGATCATTAGGAAACAGATCATTGAGCACCAGAATGAGCAACAGCCATATACTTGCAATGTAAACCTCAGCTTACGCTATGACATACAGTCCACAGAAATGTCATTGTTTTACTTGGCACATGTAGTCATTTAATTTGCAGTTTATACATACAGAAGTTGTTGCAGCCTTGTAAGGGTAAATCTATCTCCATGTGAATGTTAATAGCACAACTAAAGACCAGGCTATAAACAGAATCCTAAACATTAACATTTAATTGTTATTCACTGGCTAGTTCATACATACTTTACAGCTAAATTATGTATATATGCTTGGTCAGGTTAATAAACGTCTTCTGTTTTAGAAACAAATCTTATTTACTATAAACTCTTCCGGGACCAGTGAAATACTACAAACTACTAGGCTTCGTCAACTCATATGAGAGAGGGAAATAACAGTTAATAGATGCCCTACAATCTCTAAACATTCAGGAAAAGCAAGTCATAAGCATAGAATACCAGGTGTAGCGAACGTGAATAAGTGTAGTTTACTGAGCTTTAGAACACAGTGAACGCCAGTGGTGGCTCAGCTACTGGAATTAATGAGTCTTGGAAAAAAACAAACCAAAACAAAACACTTCCTCTTCATTTAAATCAACATGAATTCACTACTGCTAGAAGGGGACAGAAAGCAAGGAGACATTTTGTTTCTTTTGTTCGCTTGTATGTGAGGATCACATGACACAGTAGTAACTGCATTTCTTTTAAGGTCCTGCTTTCCTTTGGGAAATAATTATTTGAAGTGTGGTTCTGCAATTCAGTAAGCTCCTGTGAAATCTCCAGTCCCCACAAGCATATCACACATAGCTCTATAGCTGAGCTAACCACGTCAGGCTTATTCTCAGAGAACAAATATTTTCCTTTTTTTTTTCCCTCCTCCCTCTCCCCCAATATATTTATTTCCCAAGAGTAAAAAGACTTTCCTGTAGTCTCTTTTCACGCTTTTCCCAGAGCATTTGCAGCACTTTGGCTACCTTTTTTAACTACCCAGTTTATTCTGAACTTTAGGTAAGCAGCAACTTCAGTATTACAGAGTATCACACAGCTTTTTCTTCATTGTTTTATAGAAGCAATGCAACTTTTTGGAAGGTTTTAATGACTTGAGCTTTGACCTACTCTAGCATATAATTAATTAGTGTGTATGCTTTTGTGCATTTTCACAATTCAGGGTGAAATTTTATCTAAATGAACCATCTGAACACAGAATCCTTAGACATTGTTTATATGGTCTGATTTGGTTAGAGATTTTTTTTAATTTTAAATGTTCTCATGCTGAGAAATTGTTACTAATTTCATTGTTGTTTATTTTGAAAGGCATCTACTAAAAGAATTTGAACAGACTGAGCCCATGTAAGTGTGGCAAGTGCCCCCTTTGACTCCTTCCTCCCCCCAAAAAAAGACAAAACCAGTTCCATTTTAAGCTGTTATTATTTTGTTCGTCATACGATATGTGATGTAAGCTGAGGCTTTTCTGGGTCATGAGTAACAAGCCTCTGCCACAAGGTCTATCTGCTTCTATTTGCAACATTCTGCTTGAATTTCAAATTTGTGAAAATGCCACTCCAGCCCAATTTCCCCTTGGTGGAAAAAAAACCTCAGCCAAATCTCCTGTTGCAGTTCTTATTCTCCCTTCCCCTCAGGCAGAAACCTTTCAGTCAAGGTCACATTAATCTTCAACGAAAAGAAGAACCACAACGACTGACAGAAGCCTTTCTTGTAACACATAATATACTTTCAGGGAACTCACCTTTTTAACAAATGAAAACAACTGTTAACACAAAGGTTTCCTTAATTCTTTAAGTTCCATCTTCTCATTCAAGCAATGGCGGACATCAGTTTTCTTTGCAATTAAAGGATGGTAGAATTCCCTTCACTCAGCAATTCTCCACATAAGAAAGCTAGCCTGTCTTCCTCTGCATCTTCTCAATTCAGGCTAGCCCTTTTCTTTCCTTATTGACCCGACCACCCATGCCATTTTGTCTGCAGGCTTTGTGGATGAAATGCTTGTACCTCTCAGTCAACATGATTACATCTGTGTACAACTTCCAGGTTGAAGGAGTTCCCATTGCCCTCCAAATCACTTGTCACCAGCACCAACTTCTCCAAACCACTCTGCCTCCCTCATCTTGCTGCACTGCTTCTCTTCTACTCTCTCAAATCTCCACAAAACATCAGTCTCAGATCTATTTTACAGATGCTTATCCGTGCATATCAGAAATAGTGTTGCACTGAGTTAGGCATATGCTCTAGATTCAGAGCGAGATGTGACAAATATAGCAAAATCAAATGCCAAGGGCAGCCCTTTTAATGCTACTGAACTTTTCCAGTGCATAGATTAGTATCAATAGCTGCAAACTACCTGATTTTCTAAACAGAAGCACTTTTAACTCATAAATACTTCTACCCCAATAGCTATGCTCTTCATGAACTTGATACTGAATCCTCTGCAGCCTTTACTTCAGTGCTGGATTGAAGGGAAATCATTCCACATCCCACTGCTAGATTGTCTACTCACCAGTATATTCATACTGCATTAGCTTTTCAGATAGGATGCAACAGCTTTATACAGTAAGCTTTATTCTTTCCTTGCAGCTTACTAATAGGCAGAAGACACAAAATATTCTGCCCTAGGGTAGTGCAGTAATGCTCCTGGCAGCAAAAATATTCCCACAAATACAGAAATACACTGCTGTGAAGACAAATTTATTTTTTTATTCTTGTAATTACTAAAAGAAAGCATACAAGAAAAGCTTTCTTTATGGTCTCTACAGAATGTTTGCATTATAATGATTGATGGCTTTCCACCTGATCATTTTGTGCTCACTTGCAAGACTGAGGGTAGCCACAAGAATTTACCTCAGCATCTCTGCAAGATACAAAGGGAGAAATAGTATACACAGTGCTTTGAAAGCACAAAATACAGCTGTGCTGCCAGTTTACAATGGTAAGGCACCATTACATGCAATGCTAACAGAGATGCAGAGAGGCATTCCTGTCCTTTAAATCCAATGCTAACCCATAAGTCTTCCCGTTCACTATGCCTTTTGGTTTATATAATGAAACTGAATTACATCACCAAATTCAGTAAGTAGCTACTGGGAAAGAGCAGAAGAAGAGAAAAAGAAGAGGAGAAAAACGAAGAAAAAAGCAAAAAAGAAAAAAGCCTCAGAATGAATCAAAGTTCAGCAAAGTTAAGGTATAGAATCACTGTTCACTCATGAGGCTTATAATCATATGTTTAAAAAGCAGTCATCTGTTAATTTCATTGAGTATTTTGTGACATCTATAGAATTTAGAAATATATAAACCCACTCTAACTTCCTTTCTTAGAAGTAGCAAGTGGTTTTTCTACCCTGTGGTCACAAACAAAAGCTAGAATTTACTTCCATTCTGTCTAACCAATACTTAAAAAAAAAAAAAGAATCAGTTGCAACAATCTAGACCAAATGGTGTGTCACGGCAGCAACCAGCTATTGCAACACAGAATTCAGCAAAGCTGTGTAAGCCACTCTAGAAACTGTGTTCTTCCATGCACAGCTAATCTGGCCTGAGCCAAAACTCTGCTGCCACACAAGGCCAGGCATCTGAGATAATGAGAAGAACATGATGTGTAAAAGTTACTGCTATGACATATCCTCAAGTTTGGTTTGCTGACACACTGAAATAATGGCTAAAGAGCGAAAAAATATGAAAAGGAGGCTTAAGCTATCATTTTTTCATCTTTAGAAAACAGTATCAAAGCTATCTGCAGTGAAGGACACCTGCCAACGCAGTACATAGATATGTCATACAGGGAGCAAATTTTAATATTCTTAACGTAATTCAATTCAGTGGTATGCACACACTACTTCATGCATATCATCTACACCTCACACAAGAAAAGCAAAATTGCTGGAACTCCTACTAAAACAATGTCATGCCTTTAATCCTTTTCACACTTACCTTTCTCACATTATAAAAATCTCGATGAGGATTACTCTTTAGTTCTTTAAATTCTGACATTTCATTTAACATCTCATGTAAACTAAATTTAGATTCTAAAAAGTTAAGCCTGCGATGACAATATGTTTTTCTGTAAAAGAAAACAGAAAAATTAACTGTAACTTAAAGCTATTTGTACATCAAGTTAAGAAAGAACTTGAAAGTTTTCACAGTAAAAACAAGTATTTTTTTTATGAAGACCAAGAACCAAGACAAATCCATTCTTCTTATCCTACTGGTTAACAAATATATGTCAATATCCAATATGATTCCAAACCAAAATTGTTAGTGAAGCCTCAAACAGAACTCTACATAACCATGTTACATCCTTTAAGTTGCCCAAGTACTACTATTATCACTGTATCTGTGCATAAACTGCAGTTATTTTAATAATGATGACCAGAGAAAGCACAAAACCTGTAACAAAATGTGATGTCAATTGCTACTATTCTGAAACCATACCTCGAATAGAGCAGATCACCTCATACATAACAGAAACCTGTAATCCAGACTTACTTACTATGGAAATAATTTAAAAAAAAAAATCCGCAAAGTTTATTTGCTTTGTCAATGTGAATATAAGAAGCTGAGATAAGATCCAATATACTTTAATTTTTTATGCCTTAAAAACATCTATTGTGTAGAAATGTTTTTCCCAAAATGTTTTCTTGTGCTCTTCTGAGAAAAATCATGCTTTTTTGTTCCTGCTTGCCTACTTGTCTGTCTTTACTTTCATCTTCTGTTATGTTTCTCATTCTATTTTTAACTAATGACATGGTTTTCATCTTCACATCTGTCAATTCTTATTGAATCTACAATATTTTTGTAGTACTGTTAGTAGAATAGCCTTTTTTCTGCTTTATTGTTGACAATCTCCTCAATTGGACACAAATCCCATTATGGATTTGGAAGTCCAGTTCAAACACAGTCTCATTTCTGATACTGATGAAGACCCATTTGCCCACTGCAGCAAATCTTTGTAGGGTTATACTGTTATTCAAGAGACCAGAAGACTAAGGAGCAGAGATTTCACCAGTTTAAGAACAGCAAAGATTGAAGAACTATGGGTTCTTAATCTCCAAGCAGCCCCATGTGTGATAGACATAAATGACAGGAAAGCACATGCTGCAAACAGGGAAGCATTACCATGTGAGGAGCTTCTGCAACAGGATTACTGAAAAGACTTTTTCCTTTTGGTTTGTGTCTATTTATCAGGGAGCGTGAATCAGCCTGCAAAAGCTTAATTTGAAGAAGTGAAAGGAGCAGATGATTGCTCCTGCATTTACACAGGTGCTGAGTGTTCTACCGTGGCCTAGCAAGGCCCTTCTTACGGCTTCCTGATAAAGATCATTAGTAAAATCTGCAAAAAGAAAGGTCTTCAGTACGACTTTTATTTCAAGTTTTTCCTCCTTGTCCTTTAATCTTCTCAATATTTGTCTCTTGAAATACAGCATACTGAAACTAGAAATGCATTTACCCATTGTCTACTGTAAACAAGCATACTCAAGCAATGCAGTGTGCTGGCGGGCAGGGCAAATAGTTCAGAAGAACAGCCCAGATTCCTGCTTTGTTCCATCCTAAGGGGGATTCTTTCTCTTTCCTGGTGTTGAGGCCATGATGTTTCTTGGTGTTTCTAGACCTCAGCTGGGAAGTAAACTTAAAAACGGGATGCCTATGTTTTCAGTATGCAATGGGCAAGGACACTGCTTTGTCATGAGTGTGTCAGTGACTGTACTAGAGTTGTTATATTTCTGGTTTTTAGAGATTTCCCAGGAGTTTGAAGGTTCTGGGAAATTTCAGACCTATTTTGATTGTGCATGCTTGGATCAGTTTTGCAGCACATGAGCAGTTAATTCACATCTGGAACAAATCAGACTGAATATTTACATTGCTGAACTGTTCTGTATGCTCTACATACGCAGGGTTTCTCTTCATACAGCAAGTGCAGAACAGACATGAAGGAACTCCAGACAACTGTTCAAAAAGCTCAAATTCAGCACAGGCCAAAACAAAATTAAAAAGGTGATGTTCAAGTTTCAGTTCCCATGCCTCATGAGCTTTGGGTCAGGTTTGACTTCAATGGGAACATTTCGCCCATTTCTTGCTTTTCTGTTAACTCTTTCTCATTTTGCCATTGTTGATGAAAAGAAACAAAATATAGCTGTACATGGTTGGGTTTTTTCTTTTTAAGTTTTTCCACGATGCCTTAATGCTTGAGGAGGGCAAAACAAAACATTACTGTAGAATGAGTATGTCAAAGAATTAAATATCACAAAAGTGAAAAATATTAAACTCAAGGTAACCAGCAGCCTGAAGGGGCAGAGAAGAAAAAAAGAGAAACATACGTTGGACCATCTGCAATTAGGGCAAGAACGTGGCTCAGATCAAGGGTATAGGTCTCCAGGTCAGGATATGGCAGACTCCGAGGCTCATTGAGTTCCATCATTTCTTTGTTATCATAAACAAATGGAATGCCACCTTTTATCTTGATAACATAATCCAAATTGTCTGGAGCATCATCAAGATTGTAAGGATCTTCATTTTCTTCTGGGGGTGAATGGAAATCTGGAAATAAATTTACATTACATTTAGAAGAAATAACTTACACAAAAGGCAAAATAATTACAAGAAGGACTTTCTGCTTCTATAATGCCTCATTTCTAACAGATCTTAATCCTTTATTAAAAATCACTTTTTCAGTTACTGTAAAAGATCTGTTGTTACAACATAGTTTTATTTTGACCAGTTTTAACTGCAGTCCCTCTTTAAGCTAAGCATCTACCTTAATTCAAATATACATTATTAGATTTCGCTGAACTAATGTATAAATAGATTTAACACTATTCTTTATTAATGTACGATAGCACAAGTTTCAAAATAAATTTCCAGAAGTATTTAAATTAGCATGGTTGAAAGTACAGTTGAGATTTTTGAACAATAAAATAGTTGTTGACTTCATACCCACCTTCATTGTTTTCTTTTCACCTTCTGATTCACTGTAGTAATTTTGGAAGTTTGTATTTAAGCACATAGCAATGCAGCTGTTCTCATACTGGAACACCAGTCAGAAAAGAACAGGCTGTGCCTTACTTCTTCACCTCTGCCCTTCCCACAATCCAATGAGCTAGACTAGTGCATACATACTGGGACTGTTTCCTCTTTCTCTCAACTGTTAGTGAATATACTTCACTCATGGTAGAGCAGGAAGTAATTTCAGACTCAGAGCTTCTCACTCTGCCCAAAGCAGTGGTTGGTTTGTAGGTTTTGGGGGGGTTGCTTAGTTTTGTTGTGTTTTGATTGCAGTTTTTAGTTGGGGGGGTGGTTGTTGTTTGTGTTTTGGTTGATTGGGGGGGGGGGGGGG
>Ga0065711_1029026_pt1 | contig 37956 bp, 32 predicted proteins | sample Hoacrofraction12_FD_59098 | JGI IMG/M metagenome (GOLD analysis project Ga0065711, IMG submission 59098) | Hoatzin crop microbial communities from Cojedes, Venezuela - Epithelial fraction 12 v2 (version 2) | ecosystem: Host-associated > Birds > Digestive system > Esophagus > Crop | place...
TTTCAGTGGTGTCCAGTGACAGGACAAGGGGCAATGGGCACAAACTGAAGCACAGGAAGTTCCGTCTGAACATGAGGAAGAATTTCTTCCCTCTGAGGGTGACGGAGCACTGGAGCAGGCTGCCCAGGGAGGTAGTGGAGTCTCCTTCTCTGGAGATATTCAAGACCCGCCTGGACAAGGTCCTCTAAAACCTACTGTAGGTGACCCTGCTGCGGCAGGAGGGTTGGACTAGATGACCCACAGAGGTCCCTTCCAACCCTACCATTCTGTGATTCTGTGATTCTGTGTAACGGGAGGAGAAAGGTTCCTGTTTTCCTGTCTCATACAGCAGAAGCAATCCTGATGGAGTCAGTGGAGTAGCATTAATATAAAACTAATCTCAAGGGAAAAGCCTAATGGTGGATAATTCTTTTCAGCTGCTGGCACACCCTTCTTTATGTACTCAGAAAAAAGGGAACCTCTGGAACAAGAAAAGAAAGAAACGATGTATGTGTCCTTGGCTCTTCTTCTGTGGACCCTTCCCACCTCGTCTGTGAAGCTCCTCCATTTCCCCCAGCTATGCAAACAAGGGAGGTGTGATAATTGCAAAGACATCATTTAAAACTACTGTCTCTCATGTCACTTGAATGTTAGTCTTTCCTAAGGAAGTCCTATAAAATAACTGTTACAGCAAGTTTAGTAGGCAGATGATAGTTAGTTTTGCTACCAAACTGTTTCAGAAAGAAACCACAAACTTGTTAAATTTTGTGTCATTCTCTGAATTCAGTTTCCTTTTCTAACCACCTTGAAAATCAGTACAGAAACTCGGTGTAATCTTTCTTGCACTCATTGTGTGGGCTACTCAGTTTCAAAACCAGCTGTTCACACACAGGTTTAGTCCCAGCTGTTGAAGCCCTGGTAACCTTTGCTCATCCAATTCCACATGTGAAACGAAAGAGACTTAACTTTAAAGGGTTTATGAGAGTCAGTTACTCTCCACGGCAGCGTTTTATAGAAGCTGGGATTTAATCATGTCAGGTGCAGAGAGGTTTTGTCTCCCCTGAGTCAGGGAGCCCAGTATCTCTCAGGGTGCACTGAAATTGAGAAATTACATATTTCACTCACTTGTGATAAAGCTCATTAAAATCATTAAAATCACTGCTCTACAAAAGTACAAAAGTGAGACATAATTAAAAGATAATGGGTCAGAGTAACTCAGCATCCAGAAAGAACTCCAACCAAGTTCTTTTCCTCACCCAGGCTGTCTCTGAGCATAATTTAATGAAAATAAAAGGAAAATGAATCATTAAGTCCCAGGGCCGGAGTGTTATATTATTAACTAGTATAATCTACCGTTGCGATTTACATGATGACTTTTGAGTTAAACCATGAGCCACCTGCTGAAAAACAAATTTAAGGCTGCACGCTGGGAAAGAACTTTCTCATTAAAATATAAACATGGTTTGTTAGGGCAACAAGAAATAAACCAACCTGATGTTCTGAATTAAACTGAGTAGGAACTGAAGGTATCAGACAGCTGTGGAGAGTTCTTCAGCTCCCCGTGTTGCAGGGTGTCAGTCCTACATGGACTCAGCTTGGGAAACACCAACTGCATCTCTTGAATGCACTTCATAAGAGGAGCCCCTGGCCGTGTTTGCTAAGGATGGTATGTGCAACATGCATAGTACTTTTTCTTCAGCAATGAGCCTCCTTACCCTTCTCCATTTATCTTGGGAGTGTAAAAAGTATTTTAAGTGGGCAGGGTCAGACTCATATTTGAGCAACAAGAAGGGACATGCAGACATGTATTTATATTGGGGAGGGAAAGTTAAGGGTGATCTCCCCAGTGCCCTCTTCAGTACCTTACTACTGGTCCTTTGGTGTGGAAGTACCCTAAGCTGTCCAGCCTCTCCTTTAGATTGTTGTGTGAATGCTTGGTGGATGTGTGTATTCAGGTGTGAAGAGGGGAAAAAGAAAAATAGCACATACGAGGTGAAAATGAAACAGAGGCTTTAATTGACTGTCATCATTTGCAGTCTCCTTCCAAAGGCATAAATGTGCACATTAACACACAAACACTTCACAATCAATTCAGAAAACTGCAACTTAAAATCATTGCATCATTTGGAAAATTAAGCAAACAAAGGAGAATTCCTGCAGATGTTCTACAAATAAAGAAACAGAAAAAGGAGGCCCAAGGGAACACTTCAGTATGTGTGCCACCTTATTAGTAAAATTAATCCCAGTGATTTCAGAAGGACCACTCACACACAGTTCCACCTGTGATTAAGATCCAGGCTTTAAATTATAGAACAAATTATTTGCTTGGCTGTAATTTTAATTTGCAGAAATGTGGAGGTTGCTACCTATAGGTAACTCCCTATAAACAGATTTAGTTGTGTGTGAAATGGGTAACATTTGGGGCTAGGTCTAATAAGTGCCTAGATCATAAAGGAAATCATGTGGCAGAGAAGATAGGTGCCAGTGCTCATTCCAGTGCTTGGAAGAGTGTGCTGCGAAGTGGTGTCAGCACAGACAGAGAGAAACCGCAGGTGACTGGAATACCCCGGAGATTTCACCCTGCTCAAGCTGGCCAGCTCAAGAGCATCTCTTGGAGATGTCCTCTGCATATTCTTTCAGGAAAAAGAGTCACTGTCATCACAGAGTCCCCTTCTGTACAACAAATTAATGGCAAAAGCACTCATTTGGAAATTTCAGTACATTTGACCTTCAGCCTCTGAAGGGGTGCAACAGACTACAAGCTGCTGAATCTGGAAACAGGAATTCATGACTCACCGGGCCAGAGAGACAATGACTTACAGTAGAGAACTTAAAACAAAGAAGAGACAGACTATTGCTGTGAGGTTAGTCTTTAAAAGTGTTTTTTAAATGTTGCACATAGCACAGTAATATTCTATCTATCTCACCAGTCATGTAATGTGCAGAATTTTTGTCAGTATTTGCAATCAGATGAGTTTAACTCCTGTTTGTAAAGGCTAATGATCTATTTCTGTGAACAGAAAACACACTGAAAAACAGGCAGTAAATATCCACAAGGCAGGAAAGGAAGACAATATAGGGTAGGAAAGGTAACATGAAAAAGATTATGGGAAGCCACATAGAAAGAGTAAAGAGGATGAAGCAAAGAAGAAAGACATAATCATCTTTTATTTTCTGGCATTAGCTTCCTGGTAGTGTGACCTGTGTCTTTTTCTGTCTCTCCATTCAGCGCTCTTTCCACTTGTGCTCTCCTGTTTTAAGTCAACTTCTTGTCTCCTACTTCGCGTCTCTGCTCTCCTAGCATTGTCATTCGGTCAATGGGGAGGCTGCAGATGGACCACAACCCTGCACTGCTGAATTGCCACACTTTCCGGCCAGGGCTGTCCATCACTCAACAAGTTGTGCCATCACAGGGCTGGTCCCTTCCAGGAATCAGAGCAGGTGAAGACTGGAGTCCTGCTATCTGCAAGGCATCAGCTAGCAGAAGCGAGAACTAGAAGTGTGAAAGGATGACTGGGCAGGATCAGTGTGCTTAAGAGTGCTGTGCAAGATTTCAGGGGGCTTCCCTGAGTGGAAACAGCTCACTGTTTCCTCAGTTTCTTTCCTGGGGGCTCTGTGCTTGCCCTACGTCTGTAGCTGAAGGATTTGTGTCTGGGGCACTTACCCATGAGAGTAGCTGCAGCACAAGGAAGCACAGAGGAATGGGCACCTAGCTAGTGGCAGCCTATTGGCAAGGGAATTGGGGCTTGGATAGCTAAATTAAAAAAAATTATATTTTCTAAGGAAAAGACTTCTTGAAAGCTCATTAATTTCAGGTCAAAATTTTTTTCTAAATCCATATTTTATTTTATCCCTTTTTCCATTTGTTTCTAGGTTCTTCCTTCCCTCCTCCCCAACTTGATAGTTTTATCCAGTCTGCAATTGCAGGGGCAAGTTTTTCCCATATGCTGAGGTCCTCCTCTTCTGCTGCTATGCTTTTTATTATCATGGAGGACTATAAAATGAATGATACCCTGACTAGCAGGCATTCATTATTGCAATGACATCTTCACAATTAGCTTTCTGGATAAGATTTTCACCTTGTGCTTAAATTGCTCAGTAAGGCACATTAACCTTCTTGTCACTGCAAGATAACCTGTATAGCATGAAGCACTCCACATTCCTGAGAAATGCTTTATTGCAAGTTGACAAAAATTCAGGGCTTCTGAACCTAATGGCACCTCAAAATGGTGTGGTCAAAGGGGTGAATTCCTTAACCACTGGATACATAAAGATTCATTCAGGCAGCAAAAAGATGTCATGAAAAGAAATGTGTGTCTTCTCCTTCTGGAAGTTTTAACAGGGTGCCAGACTGGCAACTGTACCTAAATTGCAGTTTCAAGAATATCTACTAAATGTTCTGCTTCTGAGAGGCAACACAGGTCATGTGTGATGTGAGGTTGCAGCACAGGTCTAACTGAGACATATTCAGAAACTGGGGAGTGCCACTGAACAGAGAAGGAATATATATATTGCAGAAAAAAAGGTTAAAACATTTTTTCAAAGCCAATGATCCTCTCTGGATTCTAAATGAAGTAATTCAGTACAAGTATGTCCCACTAACTTTTTTTTTTCTTTTTTAGAGATGAAAGGGTCTATTGGCAAAATGCCAGAACCACAGGAAGCAAACCAGAGGACCGGAGGCGAAAGAGCTGATAAGAACACTTCTTCCAAGGATAGCTGATATTTTTTTATAGATTTTTTTTTTAAAAATCATTTTCCTCTTTTGGCTTTTAGCCAGAGTTGCATTTGCTGCTTCCAAGACTTAAAGTAGAAATTCCACACTGCTTCACAGCTTTTCCCAAGTCCTGTAAGAATACAAAATCTTTTGTTCCATTTCCTAAGTTTTCCCATGGCATTCAGTTCAAAAGAGCTTTCTCTTTTCAGACTGAAAGTTGGAGTGCAAAGAAGTATGCACAAAGGAAAATTGTTGCTACATAGAAGTAGATATTTATTCTTTTACATGGAGAGATAAATGATCAAAACATGTTGATCCGTTGAGAAGATAAGGCTTCTGAATAAATGTTCAACAGCCATAGCATTAGGTGTGCTGTAACAACATTAGCTGAGTATAGCAGATCCCGCGTGCTCACTCCTAGGGAGCTAATAGCAGTGGAGAGGAATTTGTTTGACACGAAGGCCTTTTGTAGTGGCCACCAACATCACGCATGACACCTGACTGCTTCATGCTTTTTACAGAGAAAGCCATAAGTGTTTAAAAGTTTGCTATGCAGATTAGCATGGAAAGAAGAAATTTCCTCAATTTATCTTTACCTTTCCTCAAGAAAATTTGAACACTTTCTTTGCCACTGTGGAGCAAAACCCCCCACAATCTATGTGAGAGGCTAGCTGAGGATCAACAGAATATCTCAGCCATGAAACATGACAGTCTTCGAACACACCCCCAGTTGAGAAGAAACATTCGCTTGGGAAAAAACCCCAGCAGTTAACCTTGAGCAATCAAATCTCCCACAAGGAGGCCTTTTCATTTCCCATCTTCCACAAGCACTGTAATGTGAAGTTTTTGAAAAGACAGCCACTGCAGAAGACAGGGGCTCAGGCAGAGAACATGCCCTAGGGAGATGCTGTGGTTCCAGCAGCTATGAGGTAGACATCGACTTACAGAATAGCACCCAATGCAGCACCTCCACCATGGGCATCACATGGAGGAAGGCAAAGATACTTCCCAAAAATCCAGCCACCTGCAATCAATGCACTTGCCGATAACTTCTGTGAGAATGTCTATCAGTTGCATAAACGCCATTCTTACAGCTCACTGACTGAAACAAAATTGCTTTGACCATTCATCTATAAGCATAAAGCATCCTGAAATCAGGTGCCTCACTAAACTCTGGATACCACATTTGTTCTATAATGTTGCCCTTTCTTCTGATTATTGTATATTTTAACCAGAAAATAACACCGAGGTCCAGTTTTCTTTAAGAGTGGATTTAGAATATGACAACTTCTACTTTTGAAAGTAGATTGCTTTAGACACCTCTGGGCCTTGCTATAAATATAAATCACCCATGCAGTATGCTTGTCAGCTTAGGCCAGACATGTCATACAAGGGCTGGTTGGGTTTTGGTTTGTTTGTTGTTGTTTGGTTTTTTTTACCTAGATATGAGCAAACCTTAAATGTAGAAACTTGAAAAACAACCAGACTACTGTCATCTTCAGTTGAGAGAAAGAAACAGAAGCATGATGCTTAAGCCCTGCTTTCCCATGTGGCTTATAAAATGTCAAGACTGCCATTTTCTTCTCCTGAAGTGAATGTGAGGGTAATTTCCATTTTGATACAGATCTCAGGGAAATAGATGGAACATCCTGACATTGCTTTTTTTCGTAGCAGAAGAAGGACTCAGTATAAGACTGACTCAGAAGTACCAGACATTATGGCAAACACGGAATTCTTTGTGCCCCGAATGGGAAAGCTCAGTACCAGCACAGTCCTGGTAGATCTTTAAACAAATGTGCTCTTCGTCCAGCTCTAATTAGGAAACGTGACTTTGTTGTGCTGTTGCCGGTGATACTGCACAAGACCAACAGAACTACCTTTCTATAATCCACATCTTTAAAATCTGTTTCAAATCAATTATTTGATATCCACTTCTTAATCACTGGTTCATGGCATGTACAGTCTGCGCTTGCAAAAAATTTAGCTTTGTATCTTTAAGGGCTGCATGTTTCCTTTGAGACTGACACTAATTTCAGCAGGGCCCTGGGCAAGAATAACATGAGTGCTGCAAGCCTCCGTGGGGCTCCTGCCTCAGCAGTGCTGTGGAGAGAGCATCTTTGCACATCCATGACAAGCCCTAACCTTTCCTCCCGCCCTCAGCTGTCTGTGACTTTGCCCCCTCAGGCTACAATTGCCCCATCTTCTCATTTTTGAGGCTTTGCAGTCTTTGATGCTGTTATAGACAGTTCTGGAAGCCAGGAGCAGGGGAAGGATGCGGTAAGGAGAAGGAAATGTTGAGACTGAGAAGGAAACTAGGGAATTTAGTATTTGCCACAGCCTGCTGTTGTCAAGTCAGTGCACAGCGTGGATGGTGAGGTGTGGACTGAAGGGATGGATGGACATGTTTGTGGAGCAGAGCTCTGGGAAGATGGATCTCTTTGTGGGTAAATAGGCTGCATACTACAGTTAAGGTTTCTTATTCCATTTAGTAATACCAAGGAATCTTTTTCAGTTCCTGCAGACTTTTTCACGACATATGGGGTACCCTTTTCATACGCAATGTGAAAGAATCTGGCAGGCACAAACAACTTTTTCAAAAAGAAATTATGGCCCTGACTGTAGAAGAATGGATGGATGTCCTGAACACTACAAATTGTGAGAATGGACTGGTGAGACTCATTCTCCCTTTTGATGTGAAGGAAATTAACTATGTGGATTTCCAGGAATCTCCAGTCACACATGAGTGACACACAAAGTTGACAGCTCTATTTCATAATTCAGACCTTCCTGTAGGTTTTGTCTTTCTAGCCCATCTGTCAGAAAGATACAAAACCCACACATCTAACAAGATGGCGATGGGGGAGCAGTTATAGCTGTAGACAAGGATTAGTCAAGACTGTGCTACCTGTGACTGATCTCTTCTCTGTTACTGCTTCTTTCACCTTGCAAGCTTTCCTAATCAATGCTCTTTTATCAGAGTCTTGTCCTTTTTCTGTATTTGAACATCAGCCGAGATACCTTTAGTGCAACCAATCTATCAGCCAGATCTAGATCAACCATTCTATTTTCAGCCCACAGGCATTTTTCTTGTTAGACAGCTGAAGAGCTGCTTCTGAATCTAGACTGTCTTTTCAAAGTTCATCTTGCACAACAGCATCTCAACTGCAAGCAAGAGAAAACGATGTGAGAAAATGCAGCTATTGTCAGAAATGGAGAAAAAGTCGGTCAGAAGAGTATTCTGCAGCAGAAGCTCTAAATCTAGGAAACGGGTGAAAATGTAAATTACCACGGAACTCTCAACATCTGCCTGGGACAAGTGCCCATCAGCACACTGATTTCAAAGCTGTTTCAACATGCAGATTCACAGATTTTAAGTTCAGATGGCTCTACAGTGATCATCTGGTCTGAAGTCCTGTGTAATACAGGCCTCAGGACTCACTAAAGAAAAATCTTTCTTTAGACCCCACATCAGTCTTGGAAATAAAGCATATATTTAAAAAAAAAAAAATCAATCGTATTTCCTATGGTGGAGGATTCATCATAAGCCCTGTGTGTTGAACTTCAGTGACTATCCCCATTGTTACAACACTTTCATTTCCTTTCTGGTCTGAATTTGTCTAGCTTCAACTTCCAGCAATTAGTTCTTGTCTGAAGAATTTTGTGTCTGATTGGAGTGTTGTCTGTTACCAAATTTCAGCTCCCTATCTAGATTATCAAAGGCTCAGGCTCCCTCTGCCTTCACGTTGCATACCATTTACAGGTGATTTGTAGATAGAAAGTAAGATTTATGATGTATAGATTCAATAAAATAATAAAATATTTCAAGAATAAGTGATAAAATATTGCAGAATATATGTATTTTTTCAGAATGGGCATGAACAGTCCTCACTCGTGGACCGTACAGGTCATAATTTGCTTGCTGCCTGCAATTTGTGTGGTGATTGCTACTGTGTAGAACAACCTGACATTCTTCCCCTCAATTGCAAAAATCAGGTTGTTTTGATTCTTGAGAAAAATGAGACATGCAAAAAATAAAGCAGAAACCACCAACCCAAAAAAACTCATTAAACTGGCCTGAATGCTAGATTATATTTCACCATCCATAGCAGAAAATAAATATGTAACTCAGAAAGTAACAACAGAGACACAGATCTTGCCTCCCAGAGCTGTTACTCATTTATTTCTGAGCATAACCTCATTTATTTTTGTAACCCTTACTTCCATTTCAGAAGAAATGTAGAATATTGCAGCTAATTTCATCCTTATATCAAAACTAACTTACCTTGCCTTTACACGTAGCATCATGTAGCTGGAAAAGATTCTTTTATTTGGCTAGAGTTATAGCAAAAGTGCTTATTGTATTCTGCATGTGTAAAAAGTGTTTTCCCTGCAGCTTAGAACCAACTGATTCAATTCTGTGCTTTGTATTTTTCAGGTCTGATCCTATTCCATTTCACTGTCAGGGATACTATGCTACTCTTTCTAACGGCAGCAGCATTGGAGGTTTGAAGCACTACATCAAATACTCCCGGGTGAGAGGACAAGCACTTTGCAGCCTTGTTACAGACCAAAACAGCTACAGAAAATACAAGGCAGAGCAACACCAAGCCCTATAGGCTTATTCATGTAACTATGTTAATAGAATTACATCTTCTGAAATGCCTTTGGATTCTTTTGGATGAAGTGAGTTATGCTCAGCTAAACGTGACTAGTATGGATGTTGGTTTTTTTCTTTTCGGGATGATTCCAAACTACTTTGACAGTGCAATGGTAATATAAAAAGTGAGTAAATTCGCTTGTTTGATGCTCCGGGCTGAACAGTGACAAATACATAAATTCTGTATTACCTGGGTTAAGAGTTTAGATGTATTTTTCTTTAAATCAGTTTACCTCACCAGTGAAATAAAATAATTTTTTTTTGTATAAAATCAAGTATCTGTTTAGTATCTGTTCTATGTGATATTAAACATATCACTGCCACACTACAAAGCTGTTGAGAGTAAAGGCATAAAATATGTGTTGTACATGATATACCTTTGTAACTGGATGATGTACGTTAAAAAAATTCCGGCTAATGAGAGGAAAGCAAATCTTCCCAAACAGCACAGGGCCCACCCAAATATAAGTCACAATGCATTTAAGTAGAAACTATTTTTTTGTGGGATTTTCCATTGCTTTTGGAAAAATCTGTATGTAACACTGAGGTAGTTTTAGGTCAATAGAGGTACCAGGGTGCATGAAGAACATTTTCTGTAGGTTTATACAAACTAAGAATTATCAAAAGGGGCAGCAGCAACAACAATAGTGAATATCTACCTTCCACACCTCCAGAAATTTTTTTTAATGCAGAATAAAAGAAGGGTGAAATTCAAAACCAAGTGGTTCACAGGTGAAAAATACATTAACGCACCAACATAGCTTGCCAGTGTTTGTGGACATGAATGGGACCAGACAAGGTATACTGAGGCCACTTCACATGACTTCACACAACCATGGCAGTCAGAAAGAACCTCACAGAGGCTGTGCTCATTATTTATGACCTTATTGAGACCTTCCTCACAGCTGGGAGAGAGGTTAAAATCAATGGGAGTTAGGTTTGCAAGTATCCACGGGCATACTAGGGAAACACAAATTGAAATAAGGTATGTGAAGAAGCGAAATAAATTGCGTATTACATAAATTACAAATGCATTTCAGAGCAAGTAGTTACAAACTAATAATGTGGTTTTAGCTATTCAGGCGTTTACTAGGAAATGAAGAAAAACAACACAGTGTGCTGATTGCTCAGGCTTTTTCTCTTCCTGTCAAAGGGCTAGGCGTCAGCAGACCCCCAGATCCAGAAAGGCACCGGCATCTGTTTGGCTTCCAACCAGAGCTTGTCACACCTTGGGGCATAGCTGAGAGCAGGAGTGGAGCACGAGGCACACTACCACACCAAGAGGGGTGCTTGTCACAAGAGAAAAAGATCCAGATGTCTCCTGTTCCTTTTCTATCGTTGGAAAGAGCCTGTTTGAATAACAATTGAAATTAGTTTTATGAAAGAAAAACATTTGGCACTACTTAGTATAAAGAGTTGGGTATAGGCAAAATTCAGCCTTGTGACTTTATGCAGCCACTTTCTAGGAATGTGACAGTTACAGGCTATTGTGGACACCACCTGCTGAGAACCAGGTTCTCTCCGGATTCTTCTGCAAGGAATAATTTTATTTTCATTGCTTCTGAGTTGTTGAATAACAATGCAAAATTTTGCATGGACTATAGCCTGCATCTTCCTGATACAGAGCTGGGGGAGCTGGAGTTTTAGTCATCAGGAGCAGCAGTCCTCTCTGCCAACATTAACCATCTTAAAGTTTGGTTCCCAGTATAAATTAATCTTTTATTTTTCTTCCCTTATCAAGGAAGAGTCATAGACAACTTTAATGTACGTCACCCATGCCTTTTTTTTTTTTTCTCATTTGAGACCGTTTTTTTGTGGTTAGATCTCTAGAGATTCAACAGGCTAAAACCAGGTAACTTCCCTTGTAGTGAACAGACCATACTATGTCCAGTCTGGCTCTGCAGGTATAATGCATCAGGAAATTTCACACATCAGTTTGAAGGAAAAGGTTTATTTTTGTTTAGGACAGGGATATCTTCTGTCTTGTGCTTCATGGGTGACATAAAAAGGAGTCTGCAAATCAAAAACGTTTCCAAATATAGCTCTGCTTTTGGCTTGGAAGTTGTTTGTGACACTAGAAAATGGCACTGCTTCCAGCACTATATGGGTGACATGATGAAATGTCTTCCAGCTGAAAAGGTAGCAGCTCCTCACAAAATTAAATCTCCAAGATTAGAACAAATTTAGCAATCCTTTTTGTAGGATAAAGCAGTTCTTAGCATGCAGATAAAATTGTACATTTTTTAAACTAATGAGAGGTTTTCAGTAGGCTAGCCTGGGAGTTTGATAGCACAGTATATATTTAGCTGGATGTATTTTCTTCAGTAAAGCTGCCAGTTTGTTCATTAACCCTGTGTTCACGAACCAGCAGTCATTTGTTAAAACTTTAACTTTCTATTTTTGCACAGGAAGTTTCTGCCAAAGTTTTTGAAGACTGTTTTATCTCTTGTCTGTGTTTTTCAGGCTAGGCATGTTGCATCTGAAGTTTGAGGTAGGTTTTCTGGGACAAGCTATCTGGGACATTTCATTTCTTTTAAACCTACTCTTCCAGTCTTATTGTCTTTGTACAATACCATGTAAATACTTGATAACAGTTCTATATGCATAAGCAAAACACTATCAGCCATTTTCCTGTTATAATAACAATTTGGTAAAAGACTTACAGTTTTCCTGGCTGTTTAGCCTGCATGCAAAATTTAAATGTGCTCCAACTGCGGACTGCTATACACATTCATCACTTCTATGCACTGCTTCCGCACATGGAGTTGTTACTGCTTCCGAGCAGCTGGTCATGCGTGATTATAAGCAGATATAGCTCTACTTTCATCCTGTCTACAATCTTGATGTATCTGTCCTCTGCTGAAAATGAGTAACGCAGCTCCATGACAATTCAAGTGTCATCACACTGTATTAACAAGGCCTTCGTATCAGCATCAAGGGGAAAAGTGTTGACACCTTGTTTACAACCATCCTCTGTGGAAATCAAGAACTGACTCTTCTTTCGCTCACATCTATTTTACACTGGTGCAATTCCACTGGGTTTACAGGTACTGTTCCTTGATAGCCATCTGAGAAGAGAATAAGATCTGGAATTCACCAGTTCCGCTCATTCTGGGACTGAATGTTAGTTTAAGATCTCAGACTTGCAGCATGTTTTGAATGACTTTGTGCATAGTTGTTTTAAATGTAAAAGTGTAAAGATAATAGTGTAGTTTTAAATGTAAAAAAAACACATTTAAATGTACAAGTGCAAGCATAATAAAGCATAAATTTTACGTTCATGCAAACCAATTTTTTTTAACCCCGGGTGCTTAAGGTTAGCAATTTGGTCTGGCCTTCAAACATGGACTAATGATTTCAATTTTAGGTCCCTGGTATGTCATTTTTATATTGAGACTTAAGAGAAATTCCTTTTTTTCCCCCCAGTGATTAAAATCTGTTCTATGTTTAAAATATTATCATATGGGAGAGGTGCATCTAGAAATAAGCAGCAAAAATATAGATTCCTCTGTATCTCTGGTGTCACTGCTATCACAATCTCTGGCTTCAGAAGCTTCAGCACCCATCAAGACATCCACCCTACCTGATAACCACCTGCTTATGGTCTTTTACTCCTCAGTTGATCCCAGACAGATTGCTGGTACTCACCTAACTGCCTTAAATACCACTCTCACTCCAGCTTTTGGGGCTTCTGTCTGTCCTCTTTTAGACACTGTGTTTGCCAGTCACAGAAATCTGTGACTTCACTGCTGCAAGTGTCCTACTCTCTCTCTTATGTTGACTCTCTACATTCCCTCTGCTCCTCTCTCACCTCCTTCACTCCTTTCATCACGTCTGTTCCCCTGCGCATCTTTTTTCCCCTCCTCCTTTTTTGCCACAGCCATCCATGTCATTGCTGCAGTATGGCTCTAGAGAGAAATTATAACTCTCCCCATTCCCTTGCTCCTTCTGACAGGATTCTCTTGATTCTTTTAATGAGAAGAAATCAGGGAGGAGGGTAAGATGGGCAGCTGAACTGTAATCTCCACTAGCAAGAGTTCATTGCCCTCTTCTTTTCTGGACCGTAATACCTCTGTAATTCTCATCTCACCCATATAAACCGTGCCTGGTAATATCATCTTATTTCCACATCTTGCCAACCCCATCATCCCCTCAGTATGATCCCTGCTGTCGATTTCCCTGTCCTTTCATTTCACCAGAGAAAAGCTCTCTGATTTTGTAGTCATCTCGTTCTTGCCTGTGTTGCAGTTTGCCCCTTCTCTCGTTGCTCTCCTCTAGTGGCCTAGTCAGGAGGAAATGAAGTCCACCAGCTTCTACTTTGGGAAAAAAAGTGCTTTTCCACTTCTCCCTGCCCAGGCAGGAATGCCGAGTGCGGAATTTGCACAGCTCTCACTGCAGCCTCCTGCTCCTGTCCCCAGCAGCTGCCATGCTGTGCTCGCCGCCTTGCCAGCTCCTCCTCCGGCAGCCGTCTTGGCCACACAGGACGGCTCCTCCTGCCTCCAAAACTCCCCGCTGCCCGCGGCGTCACAGCCAGCAAGCCACCCGTGGCTCAGGGCGCTGAAAATGTCTGTTTACATATAAATACGTACACTGACACACGCTCACGTCTATAAACATACATATATTTTTTTCCCCCATGTGTTCATACGCCTATGCATACGCCTACGTATACATTTTCGCATGGAAACAACTGGCGTCCTGGTTCTCTCGTTTCCTTCCATGGGGCATGTTAGCGAGCTTGTTTGAAGTGCAGGCATGGCACACCAGTTTCATCTGCCTGCTTCAAATCATTGTTGGAGGAATATTACACTTTTGCGTATGAGTATGTATGCTTGCATCATACAGACTCGGCTGTAGCTGACTTTTCCAAACCCTTTCCATGACACGTATTTCCCTCAGTCCTTACATTCTTTGAGGCACGGCTTGGCTTTTCGTACCTATAGGCAGCCCAGAGACAGTCCAAATCCTAGTGGTGTTGGCAAAATATGTTTTAAAAATAAAATGTTCCTAAAAACATAACCTTCAAGAAAAATTAATGTCAGGGGTCTCAGGCTTTTGGGAGCACTCACTACTAGGTGGAAAAAAAGCCTGGCTGAATATGCTACAAACGTGTTAAATGCAGATTTAAAATTGTCGTGCTGTGGCCAACGCTGTAATTTTTCACAGGCGTTGCTATGCTGTGAGAAAGAAGGAGGAACACCGATGATCATTTCTTTGTGCAGGAGGCTGGGTGTTTCTCAGCAGCTCTGTCCTCTAGGCTGCTCGCTCACAAGCTTGACTCCTTGCCTGAGGCTGGCAAGAGGCAAGTCTCCTTCGCTTGCGTTTCTCGCTTGGTCTCTCCCACATCTCTACAAATCCACTGAGGAGCTCCACCCCTGCATTCTCACGCTTCTTAATGAGACTATAAACAGCACCTCATTCTCTGCCAAATCAAGTTATCTGCATAGGTCATTTCAACCTAACTTTTGTGCCAATTCCATTTTAATTCAGCCAGAATACTGGCAACAACCTTTTCCTTGCCTTGGATTGCAGGAATGCTGCCCAAAAAGTATCTGCTACTTCAGAAACAAGAAATGACTTAATGTTAGAAGCCTGATCTCTAAAGAGATGACTACACCAGGGAAACTGCTTGTGTTTCTCCCTTGGCTGCATGATCTTGAGCCGTGTCTCCACTGGATCTTAATCCACCAGCATCAAGGTTTCCATATAAAATGTCTAGTGTAGAAACAATTGATTACATGATCAGTATCTCTTCTAATTGGCCAAAATCCCAAGACAGGCTAGGACTTGCCCAAGACAACTTATTATAAGCCTATACCAGGATCTCTAGCTAGCAAAGCCGGAAGAAGTAAACATCTATTTTAAAAAGTCCAGTTCATCTTTCCTGTATATAACCTAGAGCTTGCAGATATGACCCCATCATAACTGATGATTTCATGCATCTTCAGAAAAGCCCCGATGAATAGAATGACTCATTTCTGTTACCTCCAAAGCAGCTCTGTCGTCAGAATAGACACTCCCTTTTGGCAATGAGACTCTACATGGTTGCAGTTTAATAACTGGGACATAGTTCTGCCCTCTTAGAACAAGCAGGGGAGTCCAGGGTAACAGGGGACTGTATACTTGACTTCCAAAGCAGCCTGTGCAGGGTGGAGAAACCTGCGTGTTTCAACACCTGCAGTTCAGGCTTATATGGAATAGTGCACCTTGACCACACCATTGAGATGCTCCACAGTTCTTCTCCTCTCTCCCTGTTCATCAGCACATTTTCCCTGTTATATCTGCCAGCTCTATTTCAAATGGGCTGCCAGCCATGAGCACCCTTTCATCTGACTTTCTCTGCAAAGGTCCCTGTGACTTTGTTACTATCACACCAAGAGCCTGAACCGGGTGGCTGCTAGCCTCTCTTTTTCATTTCCAGTCCTCTGCTGTAAATAATTCAAGGGAATCTGCTGATAGTTCAAGTGAGCCTTCTGCCAGCGCTTTTAAGATTTTCAAACAATTAGGAGCCACACCTTCTGCCTGTAGTTAACTTATACAATCAATTCTCCTTTGTCATTTCTCTACCCGCTCCACCTTTGTCACATGCTCCCCTTCTTCAAGGTCATTTCAAAGCCCTGAGGGAGGGAGAAAATGATAGCTTCTCACAGATGTTTTTAGTACCCAGTTGGGAGGAGGGGATCCTGGTTATGAAGAAGGCTTGTGCTCAAGTCAGTCAGATAAAGCAGAAGAACACTGTGTCAGAGAGAGGCAGTGGTGATATCTGGGAGATATTTTGGATGCTTCTGCTTTCAGGTATGAGCAATCTGAAGGTGCCAAACAATGGCAAGCTAATAACATAAAGTCACAAAGGGAAATTGTGGTGAGAACTCTAATAAAACAATTTTCCAGGAAACTTTATGGCCTGGAGAACTCAAGGGCCAAAGAAAACCCATAGCCAGGAGACACAGGAGACACAGGCATGCCTTGTACTGTGGACAAGAAAACACTGTGTGTCCTCTGCAGGAAACCCTTGCCTTGTGGAATGCAATGCACACAGATAGCCAATAAAAAAGAAAAATAATTAGTTATGGTACATGTACATTTGGACTTTTTCAGGGCTTAGATATGGAAAACCTTAGACGGGCTTAATTGTTGGACCTTGACAGGCTGCTTCAGATAGAAGCTGCCAGTATGACCTCCTCTGAACTTGCTGTCTAGCCATATTGCACACCATGAACTCTTGAGGTGTTTTATAGGTGTGCAGTAAGTCAAGGAACCTCAGGTGTTAAGTTTAGCTTTAAGACAGTTGTCTGAGGCTCATGGTTCAAATGATTGATGCCTGGTTATATTTCAGGTCTCAGCAACAAACAACCAAAAACCTGGCCAATGTTCAGGCCTGGGTGTTAGACTGTTGGATGACACTGCTGATGTTTTGGCAGTATGCTGAAGAAGGTAAAATTTAAGTAAAATTAAAATAGATCACTTTTTCAACTGACTGATACGATTAACACCAGCGGGTGAAAAAAGAACAGCAACTCACATTGTAATAGGAAAATGACAGGTTAGAAAGTAGCTGGATAATCTAGACGTGTTCAGACTGCCTGCGTGTGGTTAAATCCACCTCGGAATAGTGAAGGAGTTGGCTGAGACAGCCTTAGAGCTGCCTTCAGTTGTTCTGAAAGAATTGTGGCGGAGCAGTAAGCATCCACGAGACTGAAAGGGGGAAAGGCTAACACCTACGCAAAGGGACAAGCAAGGCACTGAATCGTCAGGCTGGAAAAAATGAACAATCAGACTCTTTGTGATCATCTCAAAGCACAAAAAGTGGTGAGTAACAGCCGAGATGGATTGGAGCAAATCTGATCTAATCCAGTCCAAACAACTTAATTTCACATGATGAAAAGTGGTCAGATTACTGCTGCTCCTCAAGCTGCTGTCAGCTGAAACAGGAGACATATGCTTGACTCACCCCATTGGCAAAGCAAGTCTATGTCTACAAAGAAATGTATTAATTGATATATTTTTCTTCACAATTTGTGGGAGGTAAAAAGGCACACAGAGAACATCTGTTTGGATTTTATTTTATTTTATTTTATTTTATTTTATTTTGAGAACAGAAGATTTTTCATCAGTTACAGCAAAGAGAAAAGGAATAAACAGATCTCCACTGAAAAGAGAAGAATAGACAAGGAAATACTCTTAATCTGAAAAAAAAATCACATTATACAAAACAAAACTGTCTGACCTTAAGGGTAATTTAGTGTTGGACTAGACTGTGCAATTGCCATCATCTGAACTCTTCAAGAACCTGTGAGACAAACACCTGCTAGGAATCATGTGGTTGTTCCTCATCCAGTTTTATTTTCTGTGGTTTTCTGTGATTTCAGAAGACTTGTGGCCTCTTCTAGTGCTGGCGAAACAAACAAAACTTCCTCCGTCTGAGGAGTAAGGTGCCCTGCAGTTTGGAGGAACTCCAACTACCGAAACAGATACCCCAGGCAATATTTCCTGGCCCTCTTTCCTAGATTCAACTCCCAGTTCCAGCCAGTTCAACTTCTCAGGCTTTATTGCTTTCACTTCTGCAATGTCTAAATCTGTGGCAGCTGGCAGCCCGACGCAGTGCAGAATGCTGTGTTTAGGGCCACTCTCTGGTGTTACGATGAAGAGGTAGAAGGAAGAGGGATCCAACGTGCTGTTACACCCGGGGGACGCCGCGCACTATCAGATAAGCACTGACTTCTCTGGACGCACCGGTATCCTCCACGTTCAGCAAACGTTGCTTTATGAAGCTCTCCATGCCTGCTGTACAAGTGCTGCTGGCAGGACAGGGCAGCTCCCGTCAGGCACTGAGCCCTGGGTGGAAGCTCGATGTTCTCACCACGCACCTTCAGCATCAGCTACTTTAGGTGTTTTCTTGGGCCAAGACAGCGAATGAACAGCCGGTCTTGTAAGGAATATAGCCAAGATAGCTGTAGAGACTGAGTGAGCAGTTTGTTTAGTCTGATACCCATTTTTCTGCCCCATTATGAACTACCTTTACCCCCCACCCCAAGGTTAGTGTATTGTTTTTTATGGAGCAACAGGCTCAGCTGGAGGCAGGAACTCAGAGAGGGGATGATACGAAGTTGTGTCTCCACCCCCCGGGGGACAAAAGTAACCGAGAAATGTGTGTGGCAAAAACTTCATCTTTTACATCTGTCCTCTATTTTGCTGGGCAAATCTTTTTAAAATCAAATCCACTCTACAGCATTAGCTAGAAATAGTCTCTAGAGCTGAAGTGTCCCACAGGAAATTTCAGCTGAAAGCCATGCAACTTCTTTCCTACTAATTTCAGCTGGAAATCAGATTGTAAAACAAGTAATCCATTTAAAATTAGTCTTTGCAGATTGGTCTTCCAGCAGAAAATAATATAAGCAAGAGTAATCCACAGAGACCGGCGAAGATTCCTACAGAGCCTGCTGGAATGTCCATTAAAAAGATGACAACTGTCCTGCATTAGCAGTCCCTGCCTTTGGCAGGGAGAAGCTCATTTTATCGGTACAGCCCTATCAATTACCAAACGGATCGTTCAAAAAGAGGGGTTAGTGACTGGGGTTTAGGTGAGAAGTAGTGCTAAGGAACCTGGATAGAAATGCTTTACAGAAAGGAAATTGAAAATATGAAACAGGCTGTGCCAAGGGGAAAACCTGAAACAGGCAGTTCTGATCAGCAGCGGGCAGAAATAATGACTCGCAGAGAGGTGGGAGATGCCAAGGAGCACATTAATTTTCCATTGCTTGAAGTGTACCTGCTGAAGGACAGCCTCAGTAACCCCTTCTGGCCCTTAATGTGTTCCAAGGTAACAGTAAACTTCCCCCTCTGAACTCGTTCACTGTCTTAGAGATCGTCCTCCTCTTCTCTCCTTCTGTCTTTTAAATTGTTTTCGAAAGGTTTCCCTGAAGGGTGCTCAATCTATCAGTGTCATGTGTATTATCTACAGGGAAAACCGGAGTGCGAACAGCTGCTTCGACTCGTGATACGCTCCTCTCGTTAGGCCTTCTGCTGATGACCTCTACAGTACATGTGTTGAAATCTAAAATATTTATACATTGGGGTGACACTGCTCTTCTAATTAGTGCAAATGATGTTCCATGTCTTTCATAGCGTCTCCTCCGAGACAGCATATGTGATCAGCTGTAGTAATAAATTTGTTCTCTCTCTCCTCTTCATTCTCTCTCTCCTCCTGCCATGCTTAAAGCCGGTTTTATTCTTGGCTGAAACCCCTTCCATTTAGCACTGTCACATTTACTGAGTATCTCAGAGTAAACCTTGATCATGTTTTCTCCAGGGAACCAAATAAATGTCTTTATAATGAGAGTATGTCTAAAGCATGAGGAAGAATACACTACCCTCAACCCTGTTAAGGTTGAGGCTGCACTGTTCAGCTTCTTTAGGACTCCACATCTCAGATGTTGTTCTTCCAAGTGATCTGTACGACAGTGAGCAGAATGGGTGGGAAGTAAAAACAACGTAAGCCATTGCATTAGGGCTCATGCTCTGGAAGGAGCTCAAAGCGCTGCACCGATTTGGCATTTTGTGAGCTGGAGCTTGATCTTTCTCTCTGGCTGTGACTCAGAAGCTGGCTGAACTCTCTCACTCCTGGCAGCCCGGAGCTCTGCTCTGCCTTGGGCCCCTGAAAACTCTGTGATCGACCCTGAATAAAATGAGAATTGGCTTAACACTGCCAGGTGTCATGGGTAATATTAAATTGTCATATAACTCTCCAGAAGGCCAAGAGACAAAATAAGCAGGCCTGAAATGGATGCCATCCCAGCTGCTCATTGAGAAGTGTTTCGTAACACTTTCCTCAACAGTGTATAAATATGAAATCCTTCTGCCAGTAACCCTTAGAGGGAGCTAGATATTCTCACGCCCAGATGAGTAAATTGAGGAACAGGGGAATGAGATCTCTGGAGGGGGGTGATGCTGGAGGCCACCACAGCAGCCTTCTTCCAGCCAGCTGCTCTGAGCACCCCGTGTAACATGGTCTGCCCCTGGGGCATCTGTTGCAGCTCCATGTGAGGGGTGGGAGCACCAGGCTGGATTAGGAGCAGCTTGATCGTCTGGTCCCCAGGGTGGTCCCAAGCTTAGAGCAGCTCTGTCGCTATTCCTCCGCACAGCAGCGTCTTTCCACTGCTGGGGATGGGCAGTGCTGGTGCCCAGGGTCGGTGGCGATGGGCTTGCGTTGCACGGCTGCGAGAGAGCCGGGCTTTGCTGCTCCAGTTCAGCATTATAACAGCACAGAAGGTGCTGCTTTCTGCTTCTAGACCTTTCGTTCTGCTGCAGCAGAAACATACGGGCGATTTGCATGCTGATTTGTAAGCCAGGCAACTTCAGCAAAGTCCGTTTTAAAGGCTGTAGTTGAACTGACTAGTTTAAGTCAGCCAGAATTTTGCCAGTAGTCTCATTTCTACCCAGTTTGCCCCAGTTGAAGATTTATTAGCGAATTCAGTTAACCTTTGCATGTTTTGTACCTTTTCGATCTTGTGCTGGTATTTACTGGTTGTGCCTTCATAAATTAGGGCACATGCTGCTTTACCAAGGTGACAGAGTAGCAATGTGCTTTTTCAGGGCTAATGCTTTGGCAATAATAATTTGTCCATTAGGCAGTATTAAAGCTTTCTTATGATCCTCCGTCTGCCTCATCTTTCCCACAGAGAGTTCTGCTGTTCCTTCATTCCGTTTTTTCCCCACGGCTTCACACGTGTTCCTTTCAGCATCTGAATTGGGCCAGGCTGAGATCCGGGAGGGGAGCACCGGGACCCCCCCACACCCAGCCGTGCCAGGATGCTTCAGAGGGCACCGGCGGGGGCGAGGCGTTGGGGTCGGGCCGGGTTGGCGGTGCCGCGGGGCTGCCCCCGGGCCCATCTGCGCACAGCTAATCCCCCTCGCCTGCACCGGGGACAGCTGTCACCTGGTGCTGGCTTTTTGGTCACTGCCAGCCCAGGCCAGATTTAAAGTGGTGTCCTGTGGACAGCCTTGGATCTCATCATCGCTCCTGCGAGTGACTTTCCTATTGTTTTTTAATTGGAGTTTATTCTGCTGGGTATGGGTTGCTGGTGGTGGTTCCAGTGAGGTCGCCTGAACCGCAAGAGCAGGGGAGGCTGAGCTAAGCAGCCCTACAGGTTTTCTTCTGGGGGTTCAGGGTCTGCACTGGTGCCTGTAAAATGCAAACAAGAGGGTGCGTTCAGCAGTTGCTCTAAACCACATCCCTGCCCACTGAAGTCCTGACTGCAAAGGTCACAAAGCAGGTGGCCATTTCTAATGATTATCCCAGTTACAAAAAGATCCCGCACATGCAGTTGTCCATGCAGAAGTGAAGGAAGGGAAATATGTCTTACATAAAGCAGCAGCTTTGGGGATTCACTTGACTTTGTGTGTGCATATATATGTGTAACATTTGGTGAAAAACGCTTTTTCTGTTGGAATGGATATTATTCCTGAATATGACTCCAGTTTAGCTAACTGCTCTTGACTAAAAAAAAGGAAGGGAAATTTCCAATAAGTCTAAATACCTTACTTTGACATCTTCAAAATGAAGAGTTTCAAGTTCCCATTTAAAAAGAAAATTTTTGCATAATTGTCAATCTGTCTAATTCTTAAAAAAAAAAAAAAAGGTTTAAGGTGGAGAATAAGAAACTAAAGAAAAAAGGAAGCAGCTGTCCTAAAACTACATTTGTCAGATAGTCTTAATTTGACCATCTGACTGAACGAATCCAGCTTTCATGCAGGCCCTGCTCAGAGGAGGTGAAGTGCCATCTAGCCTTTCAGGGTGAGTCTTTCACTCAAAACCTGCCTGATGGAGAAGTCTCTGGATACCACAGGGATGAAAGTAGGCCAATCCTTGTCATTTAGCAAGGCACCTGAAGCTATACGATTGAGGATTAAAATCTTCTGGGACTCTTGCCTCCAAGATGGACAGATGGTGACTCCACGTAACAATAAAAGCATCTTTGAAAAATAAATGAAAGACAATTAGTCACCTCCTATATATCGGGAGACCCTAATCCAGGCAGCGAGTGTTTGATGGGAATTTGAGAGTGATCAGACAAGCTATACTTTTTCTGTGACATATGGAGGGTAGAATTTAGGGCCGTGCACATAACAGATTTTTTTTTTTTTTTTGGTTCTGCAACTGAATGGCAAAATCAGAAATAAGAACTTACAATTTGGATCGAATTCTAGGTTTTCACTGAAACAAAGCTAACAAAAATAATTACGTATTCAAAACAGGTTCCATGTATTTCAATTAACTTTCAACCATTTAGAAAGCCACACCAACACATGGTCCCATCAAGAAAACACTGTTAATACCTCTCGCTTATTGCAATGCTAATGATTATAGTGTTGGCTCAGGATGCAGGTTACCAACCTTGAATTCCCTGCTCTGCTGAAGGGTCTTTCAGTGCACTTTCTCTGGACAGGGCTCTTACCATCCAGGTGTGCTGGAGCTGCTCTGCTGACATTATTCTATTTATTTGCATTTCTAAGCAGATGCTGAAGTTTGGATGGCACCCAGCAGCCTGGTCAGGAGGGCGGTCCTGGGGCAGTGGGTAAGTCAGGGACGCCGGGGACGGTGCCACGGCTCGGAGAGCAGGACGGAGCTGCAGCCGCGCTGCACCGCAGCCGAGCATCGTCCATCTTCGCTTCAGCTTTGAACTGAAACGTTCCCAGGACATAAGGAAATGCTGTCAGAAGTGCAGAGGCTTCTCCACCAGCGTCTGTGTTTGCTTTTCTTCTGGCTTTCAGAGCCAACATTATCATGTCTGGGACCTGCCTGAAAATGTAGCCTCTCACTCCTCCAAGGGCCACTGTTTTGTTCTTCTGTAACATCCTTCCTTCACCCTTCTCCAGCCCAGCCCAAAGTGCTGCTACCAAAACTGCTTCTGTTTCACATTCCTCTGACCACACCATACCTGTTAATTCCTTCTCCTTGCCTTCCAGAGGCATCTGCATCAGGTTCACGGAGTCCCCGCACTTTCTCTAAGCCTTGCCGCAGTTTATACCCCGCTGTCATACTCACGGCTTGAGTTCAGCCCCAGAAACCCTTCCTCGCTCTGCCCTTTGGGTTTTCTTTTGCACTGCTCACCAGGCCCTGCTCACACCACAGCTCCTGCTAACATCAGTCGCATTCCCATCTGCTGGGCATGGCCACGTTGCCTCCAGTGCCATCGCTTGGCACAGTTAAAGAGGCTTCTTACATCACTCTTACCTTGGAAAACCTTAGGAAATTCACTTCCCAGAGGCTAGGTCCTTCCTGGGACTTGCTCTGTGCGGGACAGGGCTGGCAGAAAAATGTAAATATGTATTTCTTTCAGACCTCTACCTCGGCTTACTGCACTCACCAGTGCAATGTTGCACGGACTTCCCACACAAAATTAGCAAGTGAGCGACTTCCCTCTGCATTTCTTCCCTTCCCAGATCCTGACTGTTCAGCCTACAAACTGGCTGGGGCTGGTGTTGTCTGCGATCATTCCTTAGCGCAGAGCCTGGCCCAAAGGGACTCTGATCTCCGCAGATCTAAGCCCTACTGTATCCGTAGCTAATTAAAGTTTTTTTCCATATTTAGGATCCTAGTCATCCTTTTACTGACAGCGCTGTGAAATCGCAGTGACTGGAAATCATACTCAGTGATATTGAAAAATAACCAACCAGACTGAACACATCAAACGTTTGCTGACCTGCTTCACTTTGTCTCCCTTATCTGAACTGCCTAGGTGGAATTTAGCTCCTCTATTTTTAAACCTTCAACTCAGGCATTGACCTCTTTACTGCAGTCACCCTAGGTTCCCTTTGCAGTCAAAGAAGAGAGAGGCTTTTCTGGGGTGCAGTTTGCTTGGCCTACTTTTGGGGTCTACTTTAAGGCAAGATGAAAGAGACCCCATAAATGCCTGTTTCTCTTCACTGACTGTAAAGGGAGTCTTGGTAGTCGTGCCAGATGCCTACAGTGTCAAACAAAACCGAACCTAAGTGCTCTGAGATGCCTTTTCTACACCATTATGCACACTGTTAACTCAAAATAAGTGGATTATTCATAGCATATTTAGAATGTTATATGTTGCATATGTTCTGTGTTTATCTATATATAATAGCGAGTCCGTGCATTCATGTATTACTAGGAAGCTAATCAAACAGCTGTAGTTATCATTGCAACATTTTCCTCACGATTTCTTAGGTGAGAACTCCACCTTCAAACCACTGAAACCAGTGTTTATACCAGACTAGACTTTGCAGGGTATATATTTGCTAGGTCCTCATCCTTGGTAGTTCTTTGCATTTCTGGCAGTGTCACTCCAGCTCCAACCAAAAAGCCAGTGCTGCACCCCAGGGCATGTGGCTCAGGATATTTCTTTAAGTCTTATCAGGGCTCAACACAGCAGCTTGCTGGGGAGGATGGCTGGAGCTGGAACTACTGAGTACTGATAGCATCCACCATGAATTGATTCCTTACCTGAGCACAACTCCTGCTGAAACTTTTGGGAGCAAAGACTTCATATGTCATGTGAGAAGCCAGGCTGTCCCCACTGTTTTGCCCCAGCTGACCATAATGAGGTCTGGAAATTTGAATCCACATTTGACTCTACGTGTGGGTCACTTGATGCCGAGACCCACAATGTGCAAAATTAATAACCCACCAGTGCCAATGGATCTGCCTGATGGATGCTGTCAGCCACGCGTTACACTGTAGCCATCCAAAACTGGAATTGGCGCTTACAGGAAAGCCTGTTTTTTAAAAGTGCTAAAAATGGTACAGCCTCTGCTAACCTTACTGATACATTTATTGCAGAAGATAAGAGGGGTTTTTTGGGGGGAGGCAGGCCACAGATGCCTTCTTGTATATGCCGAAACAAGAGCTCTGAAGGAAGTTTTCATTTTCCGGTTCAAATCGCTCTGGGAAGAAGAAATTATTTGACTTCTTTTTTTTCCTTCGGTATGTACTTGAGAAGAACCGGTATCAGTCACAGCAGCGAACACAGGATCGATTGTACAGGTGAGGGGAGACACACAGCCGTACATGTAAACTAAATACATGTCCTAGGAGCACGTTCTGACACCACTAATTTCTTTAACTTACCTACAAGATAACGGAAAATACTGCAAGAGAATAAGCTGCCACCATCACTTTTCGGCAACAGTAAGTGATTCGGTCTCGAGCACAAATATTGCAGTAAAGCCTCTTGATACAAACACCATTTTGTGGCAGACAATTTGGTTCATTTCCTGGAATTGGAATACTAATTAAATCTGTCAGTGGTTCTCCTGCCTGCCAAAGATCTGCTGCTACATCTGTGAGGAAAGCTGTATTTAAATATCCTTCAGAGCCAGTAGCATTTCATTGATCAGATTTATGAAGGGAACGTAACCAGGAAAAATGTATCCTGTTACCTTCTTACAGCGGAGAACAGTCTGACAGGTAGATTCTGAAGTGGATCTGTCTTTTGGTAATGGCTCTAGCTTTCTGTATGGCAAAGGAAAGTATTATGAATAATATTTTAATCTTTCACTGTATCTCTTTCCAGTGATGAATTGCATTAAAAATGCATGGCAAAATATTTTCCCTTTCTTCCTAAGGGGCATTGTAGCTGTTTTATTTTATCCTTGAAAGAGCCTGCAGAAGCAGTTCGGCTATCCTTTACATGCTGCAATCCTGGCACTATCATGTACCTTTAAAAGAAAATTGGCCCCACTGCACTGCATTCCTTATGGAAAGCCCCAGAGGTTGGTATTCTCTTGGACCACTCGCTGGAAATGAACCCAAACCATCGATCTATATCCCACTGCATTTAGGAAGTGGTTTTTTTCTGCAGGAACAGAACTTGTTGGGCTTATTAGCATTTACCCTTCCTATACATCTGGCTTTATGTGTGGTCTGTGAAAGATGAATGGTCGGTACTTCTACCTGAATCATACTGAAATACTGAGCTGCAGCAACACCGGCACGAAGGCAGCTCCCAGGCAGACCTGGGCTGGCTCAGCACTGCCCACGGCTGCACCATCAGGCACAGCGTAACCCTGCATGCAGAGCTAGTAACAAGAAGATATGTCACTTCAGTGTCAAATAGATTCTTGGCCAAACACATAGGTTTTAGATGACAAAGGCCTCCATGAAAAAGGCATGATAAATCTCAGTGTTGGGGAGGGCTGTGTGCTAAGCATTCTGTTTCAATACAAGCAGGATGCAGATTAAACCGATTCAGGTCCATGGAAGTTAACAGAAGTCTTTCCATGGGGTCCAGGATTGTGGAGCAGGTCCCATCTTCTCCCTGTGGCAACACACTGTAACATGAAGCATCTTGTAGGGTGGCAAGGGACCAGGTAGCTGCCCCTGACCATGCTGGACGAGCAGAGTGACACAGGGCACCCGAACAATGGCTCCTACTCTGAACCAAACGGCCACTGAGGCTTATGGCAAGGTGTTCGTGAGTGCAGATGTTGGATGTCCCAGATGGTCTGGCCCCTGCTGGTATTGTCAGGACCCTGACATGTTCCAGAAGGTGCTTGTTCTATGGTTTTGCTGCACAAGGAAGGCATTTATGGGACTGAGCTTGCATGTTGTCACCGAGCTATTTTTGTGTGTGTTTATAGACAGGTTATTCTCATCCTGGGACCTTCTTTACTGGTCTTACAGGGGCTTTCTGGCTTGCCCATGCACTTTCTGGCTTACAACTATGCAAGCAAATTATGTGCAACTGGAGACCGAGGCTGGCTAGGGCCCTGCAGTCGGCTCCTGCATTTAGGATCCGTGGGAAAATCAATACGCCCTGGTGATCCCCAGCACAGCCCAAGTGCCTCTGGGTGCTCCTCGGACCCATCCTCCTCGCCCAGGCCCCCTCTCCCTGCAAGAGGGCAGCGGGGTCCCCAGGGCCACCGCCAGTCCCCCTGTAGCCCTCCCATGCAGCACCGGGGGCTGCGGGTGGTGTGGGCTGCGCTCAGGGAAGGCGCACGAGCAGAAGCAGCAAACCCAGCGATACCACGCGATGTCGTTTTGTACTTGGGAACAGTTAGTCGCTGTTACAGCAGGCCCTGTGTTTGCATGTGAGCCCAGACAAGCGCGTTCCAGAGCAGCGGCGAGGAGCGAGGCAATGGCGGGAGCTGGCTAGTGCCGGCAGCCTGCCCTGAGAGGTGGTTGGTGCAGACACAAGCCCCCTGCTGCAACTTTAAAACTTAAAAGGCTGTTGATATATAAATAAAAAGGTCTTTTTTTTTTAGGAGAATGGAAGCATACTGTCAAGTCAAGCTATCTGGGACTCACAAGGAGGCAAAGCAGCTCTGCAGGAGCTCTAACGGATGCTCAGCTTCCTCGTCACTCCGGCTACCAAAGCATGGGGATGCCCAGCTATATTAGGTAAAAATCTTTATGCTGGTAACCTGTAGCAGGTGCTCTGAGGGCAGCTCTGGGGATTTCACACTGCTCAGAGATCCCAGCATCTTCCAGCATTAAGCCAGATTTGTGGACCCTTAACAACATCTGAAGCAAGACTGGGTCCTCAAACCAAAGGGCTGCCTCGATGGCTGTTATTTTCCCAGCGTAGGAAGTGTGATTATTGTTCTTAACTGGCCATCAGCCATGTAGACAATGGATCTGCATGTCTGGCTAACAGCTGTAATCATGTATGGGATCAATATGTGCCTGCCACAGCTCGATATTTTAAGAAGGACAAGACAGAAGAGCAGAAGGTTGCATGTAATGTCCCCTCTCCCTGTGCCGTTCTTGGTCAGAGGCTACTGGGTTATTCAAGCATCTGATGTATCCAGGGTAATCCACTGGAAATCAATCAGATCAGCTGGGAATGGGCATCCAGTGATGACAGATCGAGTTAATGGTCTTTATCGCCAGTTCAGTGACAAGGGTCTAATCCTGGTATTCCTGCACTGACATGCAGAACAGAGCACACAAGGGAAAGCACAGAGACAGGCAAGGTAAGTGCAAGCATGCTTTTACTTCTCAAAGGCCTGTACATATGAGTGGGCTGGTGCTGGAATAAATATCTTACCCTGTATTTCCAGTAGAAGGTCAGGAGCACGCAACTAATGTTCGTACCTTCCCCCACACCTCACTGATAACATTAGGGACTTACGTGTACCTAGTTCCTCATCAAGATAAATACATTTTAATTACAGAGGTTTTCCAGCTTCAATCTTGCCTCCAAATGTATCACGTCTTTTAGTGTTCTTGCAGGTATCTAAATATCAGTAACACCAGAGCACAGTGCTGTCTGGCGCTGGGTTTTGTGTTATTTAATGTTAAGTGTAAATTTAAATATCATTTAAGCTAAACGTTTACTTTTTTTTTCCTCTTCAGCACTGCCACCTTTCTGAAGGTAATTTGGTAGAGAACTATAGTCTGTGTTTTCTGTTGCAGACTTCAAGGTCCCTTCCCCAAAGATCAAGACGCAAATTATTTGAGTCATAACTGAGGATGTCTTGAACATCTTTTGACCTAAACAATCTTTTAACTCTCCGAGGGATATTAGGAAAAAGTACCCAAAATCAGACATTCAAAGTCACCAGTCATCTTTTAAAGACTTCATCATTTCCATGCTGCTTTACCTGTAATTTATCTTCACAGCTACTATCTGTCTCAATAATAGGCCTTTGCACATGAATATAAGAAATATTGGTGAGACTGTTGATATAGGAAAGGCCAGCAGGATCAGACCTGAGCATTCCACATCTAATCCTATGAATATTGTGTTTATTAGGTCCCATATGCTCTGCTAATTTCAGCTTTATTTATCATACGTGGCTTATTTCTTAGGATTAGGTTTAGAACAGCAATTGGCTGTTCAACAGACAGTGCACTAAATCAGCCCTGCCTTACAGCTGGAAGTGACTTCTGCTTGGATTGTGAAAAATGCTTACCCGCCTCAATATCTAAGCAACTGAAACTCTCCACGATGAAAGCTGGGCCTGCTAACGGGCCTCATGTTTGTACAAAGACATTTCCCAATCACTGGTGCTAACCGCTCCGCAGCTGCGGAGGGATCCGGGATGGCGGAGATGGTCCGAAAGCATTATCCAAACTGTCTGCCGCGCCCGCCAACATATTTCTGCCTCCATCTGTGGGGCCGTTCGGCTGGGGCTCGCCACGCTTTGCAAACCCCTCTCTGCTTCTCGCCATGTCTCCCCGCTGCAGCCGGGATGAGCCACAGCAACGCGTGCGCAGCCACAAGCTCCGGTGGAAGCAGCTGGATTTCGGGGCCAGGTGAGCAGGGCAGCAGGCGCGTGAGGTTTGGGCATGGGGTCAGTGGCCAGGCTGTGGGGTCCAGGGCACCCGTGCACCCCTGCAGAGCCTGTGCTGGAGGCTGTCACTGCACCCAGGTTGGCAGCATCTTTGCTTCGATACCCAGGGCCAGACCCCTCCAGGGACCCCTCCAGGCTCCAAATCACATCCTTGCCTGCAGAGCCATCCCGCTCTGAACCCCTAAAAATAAGACGCTTGGGCTGTGGATGCAGTGAGAAAGAGCAAGAACACGGTTATTAAACAAACACAGGCAAGGCATGAGAGCGTACAAAGTACTGGTTCATTTACACATCATCCAATTAGTTCATTTTGTCCTCTGCCATTTGCATCACGTGCCCAGGCAGCCACTTAAATGCTGGAGTTTTTGCTTCATCTTTGTTGCTCCCAGGACAATTTTTCCTTCTGTTGGCTGGTTGGACTGACTCACTCCCTGCCAAGGTCAGGGTAGGTGTGAACCGCCCGTGGACCCGCGACCGACTTTCTGCCCTGCCTGGGAGGTCCTGTGGCTGGCTCAGAGGGCTGCCATCTGTGCACCACACAGGCCTCAGACACGTCTTTCCCTAAAACAGCCGTCGCACTAATAAGCAGGGATGCAGAGAATGCTAGAATCAAAATTAAGTCAGCCGTGAAGCCACTGTTTCAAATGAACCCAAATAAAATTAGTTAATTGGGATGGAAAGCAATGTCAATTTGCTAGTCTATAAATTAATAAGAAATTATTGGAGCCAATCAGAAGATTTCTTGTTCTGTGCACTTTGGGAATTCACAAGACCCTTCTGCTTTAGCGCAGAAATCAGCATGAAAGGGCTCCCTGTCCAGCAGTTCTCTCCCAGCATGCTTCTTCCTTCCCCCTCCCTTCCTGAGGTTCTGCTTCACCTGGTCTTTCTGTCTTCTGAGATTCCCTCTTTTTCCTTACTGTCTCCTTTTTCATTCTCTCTATCCAGAAACCATTTTCTCTTCCAAAGCAGCAGTGTGCTTTATTCCAAAGTCCAATTGCAGACATGTCCCAGAGACTAAGGATCATACCAGGAACACTAATAGTTATAATAATAACAATAACCATAATAGTAATAACAATAATTCTCATCAGCAATGGAGGATATTGAGGATGAGGTCCCAGGACAGTTGGCTGGTGAGGACCTTCAACACATGAAGAAAGATCTGTCATCAGTGGGACTGGCGGGCAGCCTAGCCCTGAGCCATGTGCTGGGCATGGGGGGGGCTCTGTGCACATTTCCAAGAACCCCCCGTGACCCTCTGCTAAGGGTGTCCAAATCTCTAACTCAGCTGTGGAGCCCAAACACTGCCAAATGAGTCCCTCTCTCCTGCTTTTAAAAACCTTCATCCATTGCTTGGCACTTTCCTTAATGTCCCAGCTGCAGAATGCTGAGTTAGGGCAGAATCCCAGCGGAAACTGAGCAAGTTGGTGGCTTTCAGGTACTGCATCAAAAATCCCCCAGGTCACCCAAGGCAGGTGAAAAAAGTACGAAGATGTGTTTCTTTTAAAATCTCCTGGTTTTTAAGCAAGCCTTGTGATTGTTTTTCAGGGGGAATATTACATGCATCTCAGTATGCTGCAGTAGACCTGTCCTTACACTATTCCCTTTAACATGATGCTGAGACTCTTTTTAAAGGGGTGCATACCTGTACATGGAAAGTTGAGTTTGACAGAATAACAAGAATGAAAAATGTGGTGAATTTGAAAGTTTTTCTCCTTGATTCCCATTCCATTATCACGACTTTCCCCGCTGCACAGAGCTGCCTGCTTGGACTCTCATCTTAATTTGCAAGTGCAATTTGAAAGACACCTGATTTCTGCATATATTCTGTGAGGATCCTGTTGTGGCCTTGTTAAAAGGGAAATGCTTGATATGGGGGGGTGTGTTTTCAAGTTTGACTTACATTTATGGACTTCAAGGATTCAAAAGAAAAATTATTAAAGTGTTCTAATATCATCTTGTTCAGCTGATGGCAAGGGAATTTGGAAAAGATTAAAATTGCACTGAGGGGTTTTATTATTTTATGCAAAGGACAGGCAAATTAAATTAAATCACAAAGTGTTGGTAGCAAAAAGAAAAAACAAAAAACAGAAAAAGAGCAGAAAGCAGCCTAATCTTCAAATCTTGTAACTTACACGTGTAATATGGTAATAGGGCCTAGTGAATGTGTTAACTTTTTGTCCTCATTCAGCTACGATGTTGATGCACAAATGTTGCACAGAAAATCACATATTGCAGTGGGGTGTAACTGTGACCCAGTTTAGCAGCGTTTCTTTTCAATTATCTCTTTGCTTTCCTCCTCATGAGCCGCAATGAACCTTTTCCCTTACACGTGTCTCTCCAAGGCGCAGGTGAGATGGAGCTCAGGGGGGCATTTAGTGGCACCTTGCTGCTTGGCCAGCACCCAGGGCTCTGGGTGCTAGCTGTGCTGGACCACAAGCTTGCTGCCCACTCCCACCCAGCTTCTCCCCCTGCAGCTGGTGGGTTCAGTAGGTTTTTGGTATGGCTGCAAGGTCCCCAGGGGACGGTGGAGATCCTGCCCTCCTGGACTTCACCGGGGAGGGGGTTGCAACATCCAGAAGCTTTGGCTGCTCCGGTTTCTCAAGGTGATAAATGGTTGGAAAATTCAGTCCTGGAGATGTTTGTGCCTGCATATGTGGAAACATGGGAGCTGATGAGTGGGTGCCAGAAAGACAGAAATAGCAACAAGTTGCAATCCCAAGCCGGTGGCATCTCCCTCTGCTGCTGAGAAGTGCTGCAAGGGGCTGAAAAGCAAGGACGGCGGGCACCCAGCCCTCATCCCTGATACCCTCCGCAGCTTTTAAAAGACTGCTTCTCACCCCTCTCCTTGCTGCCATCCCGTCTGGAGGCTGGGTGGCATTCCCAGAGGTGGTGGGGGCTCTGGGGACATCCTTTGCCCCGGGCGGATGCTGGCAGCTTGGAGCTGTGCTCTGGGTGGCCGAGCAGTGCTGAAGCCCATGCTGTGGCCTCGCTCGTGCCCAGGGCAGAAAAACGGTGTCTCCGGTAGCCTTCCACCTTTCCTAAAGCTCAGACAAAGCTAACAGCTCTGAGCTCTGTCCACCCTCAAATTCAATTTAAACTGGTGGGCAGGTTAAAAAATTATTGTGGGGTGAGACTGAAGCACACTGGTGAAACCCCACACAGCCAGTGTCCTCACAGAAGCCTGTTTTCTTTAGGGAACTGGGCCTAAAATCATAATTAACCAGGCAATGCTGCCAAGAGAGGCTGTGCCTGTGGGATCTGGCCAGGCTGGATGCTGGCTGGAAGTCCTGCGGCTTTGTTACCAGGGAGCTGACCCCCCCTTACACACACCCTCAATACACCCCCCCCCCACACACACACAGTACACACACACACACGTGTGCGCACACAGGGGTGAGAGCTGCATCTGCCACGGCAGCACAGCTGTCACACAGCTGTCACACAGCTGCCACGGTGCACGGGCAGAGCCGGAGGATCACCTCCGCCGGCTCGGGACTGCAGACCTCGCAGAGCTTCAACAAAGAGCAGCTTTGCGATGCGTGGAAGGAACAAAAGAAAAAAGCAATTATATTTTCATCTCAAGTCGAGCCAAAAAAAAAAAAAAACGTGTCATGGTTTTCTTTGGGATTATTCTTGTGGTGGAACAAATGCATTTCACTTATCTAAAATACAGTGATTTGTTGGTTGAGCTACACAGAAGACAAAAGCCTTAGGGGTGCAAAATGGATGCATCCCCTCCAGCCCAGCCAGAAGACTCCAGGCATTTTCCTACCTCCTTGAAAAAGCAGTTGTCCCACTGAAAGAGTAACTGTTTCCCTGGGTGCAGAAAACCCTCAGGACACAGGCAACTAGGAAACCCGCATACCTTCCACCTGGCCCTTCCATAGCAGCTGTTCGGCCCCTGTCCCAGGGCTGCAGGCAGCGTTGGACCCAGCAGCGCTGCTCTGGATGGGGCTCCCATCTGGGTGAGATGCCCGTGGTGCTCTAGCCCACAGAAAGCTTGGCCTCGTGTAATACCTGCACCGGCCTGGTAAAACCCCCAGGTAACTTCCAGCTGTTCCTGTCCTCTTCCCCCTCTCTTTTTTCCTTGATTCAAGGCGGTTTGCTTTTTGGACCAGCCACATGGGGAAATGCTCCCACCTTGCACCGCTGGCGATAGTCCTTCTCTGCAGACCTTTCTGTTATCGTTTTCATAGCTCTGGCAGCAGGAGCAAGCAGCTGTGAGCAGGCTGCTTACCAAGCACCCAACCCGTGGAAACCACTTGCAGTCTCGGCTGGCCGGAATGGGACTGAACTGGTGATTATTGTGCTTGTGGAAGGGCCGATGAGCAGAGCAGACTGCAGGCAGGCAGCCTGCCTGAATATTCACGCTCCGTGACCCCACTGCATGTGAGCACGACTAGCTTGTTTGGGCTGATGGGCTAGATCTTTCCGTATTAAGCATGAACAAAAATATGTTGCATTACTTTTGGAAAGGAAGGCTTATGGACTTGCTGGGGCTTAATAACAGAAGGCTAAAGTTTGACTTTGTTTTGCTTCCTTGACTAGTATTTTATGCAGAAAAGCAAGCTATGGCCTTGATACATAATGTTGCTGCTACATGAGCATCACAAAATCCCAAGGTCGGTGACAGTGCAGGCATAAATATGTACATTGCATCAGCAGCAAGTGCAGATATTTGATAAGACTTACAGGCTCAGGACATCAATGTGGATTCCTCTGACGAGACAATTTAGACACAGCAGCATCTGAGCCCATAGCTGCAGGCCCCCTTCAAAATCAATAGAAAGAAGTGGGCAGTTCTAGGGCACAATTCGTCTGGCTGGTACTAGACCTGCTTTAGGACAACGTGGGCCCCACAGGTGTCTGTGTGACTGCTCTAACCTAGATGCAGTCTGGATAAGAAGCCCAGGTACAGAGCCCACTGTAAATGTCTGACTTCAGTTAGGTGAATCCCATCCCAGGCAAAAAAATAATTGGAGTCCTTATAGCACAAAACCAAGAATGGAAGGTAGGAAGTAGGATAAGATTTGTTAACGCTCCTCCAAGCTCTCTCGCTGTTAGTTTGTTCTGCTTAGCTTGGGTCAAGCACAAAAACCCTGCAGTGCCCTAGGAAGGAGATGTTGTCTGATGGGAGGCAGAAAGAACAAGACGAGTCATAAATTCCTTCCCCGTTTTTTTGTCAACCAGAAATCCACCCAGTCCAGGTAGTTTTTGTGATATTTGAAGTGCAGGCAGGAAAGCTGGGTCATGAACTTGGGGAGATGTTTGTAGATGGACTCATGCCTTGCTTCAGCGGCTGCTGTTCAAGGTCTTGCCACAGCTGGCTCCAGCACAACAAGTGTCCTTGGATTTCTATGGCTCAGGCATGTCTTGAGCAATGATTATACTCCCCCTTGGACCCAGAAGCCTTTTTCTTAAAATAAAGTTTTAAAAATAAATCCTTCTCTTGGCGTAACTGCTCCAGCCCAGCAGCTGTGGGCAGGTCTCGACCCCCGATCTCACTGTCTGAGGACAGATTCCCCCCTCCAGAATACCTGTAATTCAAGCATTTGATATTTCCCAGCAGGGCATCATTTCTGCAAATGAAGCCTATTTGTGTAATGAAACATCAAGTAGTTCACATAGGGACGCAGAGCAGTCATATAGGGAAAGAGCTCTCAAATGAAATGCCATGCCAAGAAAGATTTAATTGTAGTTACCGTACGATATAAAAAAAAAAGATTAACACCCCGCCCCCGACCCTGCAGGAGCAGGCTGTTTTCATTTCCCAGCTATTGCACAACAGCAAGCCTACCTCAGCACTTAATAAGCTTCCATTGGCACTAATTGGCACCCTCGCTGGCGGATCCACGCGGAGGAGGTGAGGTCTGAATGGCTTGCAGGGGCAGCCCCGCTCCTCCACCTGCGTGCAGACAGACAAGATGCAGGCAGGCGAGACGCAGGCAGGCGAGACTCAGGCAGGTAAGATGCAGGCAGGTGAGATGCAGGCAGGTGAGATGCAGGCAGCCGCTCACACCCCATGCTCGGTGGCAGGCAGCGGCCCCGGCCCCTGGCACTGTTCAGGACTTCTGCGAAAGAATTTGCTCAGATATGAAGAAAACAAGTGTGTGCACAGCCATGCTGCTATCAGATGGGGGACTCGTGCCAGGAATGTGAGTGTAGGTAGCAATTTTGTAGTGTGCAGGGACACCTACTCTTTGGGTATAGCGAGCGTGTAGATACCTGTACAGCTCGGAGCGTATGCTTCAGTGCTTTCTTCTGCGGGGGCCTTAAGGAGTCTATGAGTTCCTCCCTATCTTATTTACTAATAGTATTCAGGGTGATCACAGGCTTTTCCCATCCTAACCTTTGTGCTGGTATTTTCCGTGTTTCTTACTTGCTATGAGCCTCCCTTTCTCTCTTGCTGTTTGCCACTGCATTCTCTGCTCTTGTCCCTGATGGAGTTTTTCATGTAGAGGTAAAGTTTGTTACTGACTCTCGAGTGAATCTTCAACTAGGGTCACCCAGGTTCTTCACTTGGCCGGGGGCCAGACCAGGCCCTGCTCTGTGCTGTTTCTGTCCAAATGGCAGACTGTCCCAGGGTGATGACTGTCAAGAGTGCTTGATGAAGCAGGCAGGGAATTTTAAGAAAATAAAATAAACATGAGATTTCCAGTTTTATTTATTCTTCTTATTTTTCAAACAATAGTTAATTGAGCTGAAAGGGTTGATACAGCCTATACAGGGTTCCCCTGTCACTTGTGTTACGCAGAAGCGTGGTTTCAGCCGAATGGCTCTCTGGCTGCAAGACTGTGAGCTGAGTTCATACCTCACACATTTCAATCTTCCTGTTCCCTTCGGTGGCAAGTGCTTACTGTTTCTCGGGTAATTTGTCTATCCAAGGTATTTCCAAGTGTTTTAAGATACTTCCAGAAGCTCACTAGGTATTTAGAGTAGACCAGGTGTGTTTTCACTTGGTTTAGCAGTACTAGCTGTGAGTACTGCACCAGCACATAGCCCTCCAAACCCAAATCCGAAAGGAGGCTTATCTGAAACTCACTGAGGGTTAAGATATTTTTTCTGCTGACTTCTGCAGGCTTTAGAGCATGCCCACTTGTATGATTAACCAAACAGAGAGCAAGATTTCAGCCCTATCGTTAGCAGTGCAGCAGAAGGGCAGAGGACGGGCAACGGCAAGGCTGTGCAGTCTTCCCTCTTCAGCTCTTTCTCTGTTTTTGCAGAGATTCAGACAGCCTTTGGACTTTATCTCCGCTTTCTGAAAAGGTTTTTAAAGCTGGGGAGTAAGTGTGTGAGTGACAGTGAAGGTAAAAATGTAGAGCACATATAAAGGAGTCATTGCTAAAGTTGCCTGCAAACTTTTAGTCCAGGTTGCTTTCCAACAGCAAGCTGGGCTTTTGGAAGAAGCAGGAACTATGCACACAGAAGCACTCCATCAAAAATGTCGAGCTGTTGCGAAGTATTTTCCAGCCAAATCTAGGTTTAGCTATTGACAAGAAAAAAAACCCAATGTTCCCATGGCTAAAAATTATCCCTGCAGTAGCTCTGTGCAATTGCTGAAAGTACAGACTCATATATGAAGGATATCTTGCTATGCACAATACTGTAAGTAACTTTGTGAATGTGTCAGCAATAAAACTGCCTGAGTTGTAACACAAAATTCTTGCAGCAAGGCAGAGAGAGAAGAGCAAAATCTGATTGCCCACCAGTAAGTAATCATTTTATTTTTGTATGGAAATAAGCATTTCCATTCCTAATGACTATGTAAGCAGAAGTGCTGATGGCAGCTAGCTTATTTCTACACGAAGAGACTTCTTGGGACTGGACAGCTGGTAGAACAGGGAAACTGCTTTGCGTTCATTGGTATGTGTCTTTAGAAAGATGAACTCGGTGTCATAGCAGTGAAAGCCTGGTTAAGAATCAGTCAATGGGATCTGATTTATTCTCTTTGCAGCTTAGAGTTAGCAGCTCCTAACTAGTCTTGGCTCTGCCAGTGAGTTGGTGTGTAGTCCTGGAGAGCCGTTTACCTCCCAGCACTGGCAGAGGGCAGCCTGCATCCCGCTTAGCCACTGTTTTGCAGGAGCTGGAGCATTCCAGGTATTTTCGGTGGCCTCAGAGAAAAGAAAGGAGCAGGCATGGGCCAGACCTCAGTGCTCCCATTCCTGGAGAAGGCTCAGGTCACCAGCAGTGGTGATGGCACTTCAAGACACTTCAAGGCACTTTCTCCCCTCTTCTCTCCCTCTGTGCTTTGTCTTGGCAAGGTCTGCACGTGCTCCTGGCTTGGGATGGGATGGGATGGGATGGGATGGGATGGGATGGGATGGGATGGGATGGG
>Ga0065711_1029027_pt1 | contig 37955 bp, 14 predicted proteins | sample Hoacrofraction12_FD_59098 | JGI IMG/M metagenome (GOLD analysis project Ga0065711, IMG submission 59098) | Hoatzin crop microbial communities from Cojedes, Venezuela - Epithelial fraction 12 v2 (version 2) | ecosystem: Host-associated > Birds > Digestive system > Esophagus > Crop | place...
CTCTGGAGATATTCAAGACCCGCCTGGACAAGGTCCTGTGCAGCCTGCTGTAGGTGACCCTGCTTCGGCAGGAGGGCTGGACTAGATGACCCACAGAGGTCCCTTCCAACCCCAACCATTCTGTGATTATGTGATTTGACTACAGGAAGATATTAGCCAATATGTAATCACCTGAAAAATATTTTAGGTACCATATCTACCTACTGATAACTTAATATATTAAAAGTTAAATATTTAATTCAAGATGTAAAGGTATTACTGTTCAAGCAGCCACATTTCAAAAGTTAATTTACTAAACGAGTTTCTTTTAGATTACTGTACCTGCTGACTGGGGTAAGACGGTGGTGGACTATCCATTTTTGCTTCGTCTTTCCTTAATGCCCTTTTTCCTAGAGACATTTCCTCCTTTTGAGTCCCTGGTGGTTCACCACTGCTCTCCCCATCCGCTTCTTCATCATCTGCTTCTGAGGAACTGCTGCTAGTACTGCTCACCTGAGGAGACTGGACAACATTAACGCATTAACATAGAGGTGAAGGACAGGCCTTTCTCCAGCAAGCCAATTCAACTGTCAGAAAGAGGTATGACACTGTAAATGACGTACCTCATCTTTCAATGCCATGTTTTCACCTCCGCCGTTTAGCTCACTGTGAATTCCATTCATGTTGGCTACAACCTCTGCATCGTCATAATTATTCAGGGGGTAGATATCAGCAAATTTTGCTGATAATGGTGCAACATCTTCATCATCGCTTCCGCTGAGGGGAAAAGAGGCTTAGATAAATCACTGTGCTCAGTAACCTCAGTTATTGGGAAAGCAGCCAGAACACCAAAATGAAATAAGGTTGAGGGCATCCCTCGTATAAATGTTCCAATTCGGAGTCAAAGGATTGTCTTTCTTTTTTTCAAACAAGTAAAATCAAGCAACCTGCCATATAATCCTACTCACTATAGTAGTTGCATGCCTGAATGACAGACTTGATCAAAAATAAGATTCTCTGCTATTTCTGTGTAAAATTGTTTTCCTCCACTGTGTTCTGACCAAGAATCTATCAAATTAATACTGACAGGATATGGATGACCTTTAATTTGATGAAGAAAGCCTTATGCCAATGATTTCCTTTACAGAAAGTATGAAGAGGAAACAAGCACAATATAAAACTTAAGTTTTTCCATACATTAAACGTCAAACCAGTAACAGCAAGTAGGCAATGTTGAACACATCATAGTAACTCTTAAATTTCTCAACAGCAACTAGTTCCTAGACAAGCCCACATCTACGTGCTTTTCGGAGTCTGCTCCAAAATACTTCATGGAAATTTTTTCCATACAGACAACTACTAAAAGAGCATGCATGTTTAATTACCCGCTCCAGGGAAGTGTTGCAAAGATTGGTTAGTTCATGTTTCTACAGCAATCCAGAGCTCTTAAAAGAGCTCCTGAATTGTGCATGTTATCTTTTTGCATTCCATGAGATACTGCGCTAAAATTTAATTAAACAATGGCACCATTAGGCATATTTCAAATGTGCAACAAGGAAATAAAACACAGCAGATATTATGAGGCATAAAATGGCCTTTACCCAAGGAGCAGTGGTATTTCCCCAAAAATAGGCTTTTTATAGTGAATAATACTCAGACTTAACTGAATCAGCTTTTGAAGAGGCAAATTGAACAATTTTGGACATTTCAGCACCAAAACTAACGAGAGTTTACAGAAATTGCAAACCACACATTTAAAGAATACGTAGCTAAACATGCTCACATAATCTGTTCTCAAGCTGTCCCCAGGCCAGTTCAGAAACTAAAGTCCTGTTATGGAAGATTAAGCCATCGATGACAGTAGATGCAAAAGTAAATGTTTAAAGAAAATTGAACTTAGTGAAGTGATATTCATCAGAAACACAGAGTCATAGAATGCTTTGGGTTGGAAGGGACCTTTAGAGGTCATCTAGCCCAACCACCCTGCAGTAAGCAGGGACATCTTCAACTAGACCAGGTTGCTCAGAACCCCGTCCAACCCAACCTTGAATGTTTCCAGGGATGGGGCCTCCACTACCTCTCTGGGCAATCTCCAGGTGGGGTCTCACCAGAGTAGAGTAGAGTGGCAGAATTACCTCCCTCGAACTGCTGGCCACGCTTCTCTTGATGCAGCCCAGGACATGGTTGGCCTTCTGGGCTGCGAGCACACACTGGTGGCTCATGTTCAGCTTTTCATTCACCAGTATCCCCAAGTCCTTCTCAGCAAGGCTGCTCTCAACACCTTCATCTCCCAGCCTGTATTGATAGCAGAGGTTGCCCTGACCCAAGTGCAGGACCTTGCACTTGGCCTTGTTGAACCTCATGAGGTTCACACAGGCCCACTTCTTGAGCTTGTTCAGGTCCCTCTGGATGGCATCCTATCCTTCTGGTGTGTCAACTGCACCACCCAGTTTGGTGTCGTCTGCAAACTCGCTGAGGGTGCACTCGATCTCGCTGTCTATCTCACTGATGAAAATACTAAACAGCACCGGTCCCAGTATGGACCCCTGAGGGACACCATTTGTCACTGGCGTCCATCTGGACTTTGAGCTGTTGACCACTGGCTGCGACCTTCCAACCAATTCCTTAGCCACCAAATAGTCCACCCATCAAATCCATATTTCTCCAGTCTAGAGAGAAGGATGTTGTGAGGGATTGTGTTGAAGGCTTTACAGAAGTCCAGATAGGTCACATCCATAGCTCTTCCCTTGTCCGCTGATCTAGTCACGTCATCATAGAAAGCCACTAGGTTGGTCAGGCAGGACTTGCCCTTGGTGAAGCCACACTGGCTGTCTCAAATCACCTGCTTGTCCTCCATGTGCCTTAGCATAGCTCCTAGGAGGATCTGTTCCATGATCTTCCCAGGCACAGAGGTGAGGCTGACAGGTCAGTAGTTCCCAGGGTCCTTTTTTCTACCCTTTTTGAAAATGGGCACAATGTTCCCTTCTTCCAGTCACCAGGGACTTTGCCTGACTTGCCATGACCTGTTAAGTATCATGGAGAGTGGCTTGGCAATGACATCAGCTGATTCCCTCAGGACTCTGGGATGCATCTTGTCAGATCCCATAGACCTCTGTATGATGCGGTTCCCCAGGTAGTCCCGAACCTGGTCTTCCCTTACAGCAGGAGTGGCTTTGCCCCTCTGGTCCCCATCTTGCAGTCCATCAACTGGGGAGGGGCAAGTCCCACGCGTCTGCACTGTCCTCATTCATCACACCATATTAACACAGAACGCTAAATCCAATTCCCTTGACTGTCCTGACAATAGGTATTTCATTAGTGTTCCCACCAGTACTGAAGTTGGTTTTTTTTAAATATTCCTTTAGAATATCACATGACAGAGGAGACTGCTGGTTAGCTGTACCATGACCACATACAGAAGCCAGCCTACCAAGCAGTTATAACCCTTCAGAATCACGGAAGGGGCAGAAGTCTACCATTAGACTAATGCCTCAAATCTGACAGTCATTGTGATCTAAATAAAAGAAAGAGGGTGGCAGATACTTCTGATAGGGGCAATAAGTTTTGATGCAAGACTCGAGTTAACACAACTTCAACAATCCTAAAAGCCTCCTAATAAAGGTTTTTTTTGGAACTAAACTGATTCATATGAAAGCACCATCCCTCAAAGAAAAGACCACCAGTTCCCTTGTTCAGTCTAAGAAAGTGTGACATTTTAAAATGATGCTTTAAAGTAGATCAGTATCTCATGTTTTTGTACTCCCAAAGCAGGAAAATACACACTACACATGCTTGTAGCAACATTGTTAAGTCAATGTCTTCAGAAATCTAAACTTCACATGTTTTATTATGATTAATTATGTTTGCACAACATAAAGCACTGGACTTGTGGTCCGCTGAATACAGTAGCATTATTAAATAATTTTGAGGCAAAACTAGCCTTACATAATTACAGTCAGCCAATGCACCTTACCTGCTTAAGTTCAACTCACTACAAAATTTTAAGAAAGAAAAAAAAAGAAACTTACAAAGCTGGTGCAGAACCATTATCTGCGAGGATCAGTCTGGGATGTTGCTGAATTGTAATAGGCGAGCTGGAACCTGACCCTGAACTTGCTGAAGACATACTGGGTGGGCGGATCTCAGATAGATAATCCGGAGCAGAATCAATTTGTAGTGGTAACTGGTTGATGTGGATATCATCCGTTATAGGAGAATCCATGATGCCACATGTTAAAATGTGTGAAAGGCTGCAGTCATCACAAGTACATCTGTTCAAGAATTAAGATTAGAGATTTTTATGACTTTGTTTAAGTAGCATTTAAAGTAACCACACTCCCTGTTCCAATAACGTATTTCCTTTTTCCTTGAACAAGAAATTAACAATTTATTATGATTTCATATTGAAAACATCAGCTCACCTTCTTCTATAATTACAGTTGGGACAGTCAGGCATGCTCAAACGTGATGACAGCATGTGTCTCATTGTGTCTGTGAAGTTGTTCTCCCCAGCTAGTGCTTTCTTGTTATTAAGCTGAAGTAAATTATAAAGGCAGTGTTTTAGTAGTGCAAGTCTTTCCATTAACAATTCAATGGCACATCATGATTAATAAATTACATAATCAAAAAGGGTTCTTTGGGCAAGATATTTTAAAAGCAGAATAATCCGGAACACTTTCATGAAGGTGGTGTTTTGATCATGAGTGAAAAATGGAATAAGTTCAAAGCTACAAACAACAAACATCTGGCACTGAAACTCTTCAAAGCAAGTATGTTTCTACTACAAAACAGTAAAGTGGCCAAGTCCGCCTCCTTGACTCATTGGTATGTGCATCTTGCATGGTATTGCTGCACTCTGAACTTGAGCAGTTCTTGTCTTGTTTCATAGCATACACAAAAGGACACTGCTGACAAATGGAGAAAGGATGCAAACCCACCCTTAACTTGCAAAAAAGAATTACGACTAATTCTGCAGCCACAATGGAATAGATTCGAGGAATGAAGTAGCTGCCCAAAACAGGACTTGACTGCATTAGTGAAAAAATACAATCCAAATAACCTCCACCTGGCAGAGGCCTAATCCTGAAAGCACCTAATTTCATTAGATACCTACAAACCTTAGGTTAAACAAGGATGTGCCTAAGCTTCCACTTCTATAGATGCCCAGACCTGATCCTCACCTAAGCAGCCATGGGCTTACAGCTAACTTAAGCCTAATTAGGATCAAGAAAAAAAGAGGATTCTTTCTCAAGTCCTCTGAGAAGCCCTGTATACCAGGTGTTCTAAAGACATGGTTAACACAGGCTTATGTTCCTTATAGGAAAAAGTACTTACTGCTGATTGCTTCGAGAAATTGCCAATTTAAGCTTAAGTTTATTAAAATGTACTGTCATACTCTCTCTTTCTCTGGCTCATGACTAGCATTTCTTTCTGCACAGTGGTATAGGAACAGATAAGTTCCCCATCCAGCCTCGACTCTAGCCACATCACACTGTGCTCTTCTGGAAAGTATGATACGTATTTGAACACTTCTAGGCTACAGAAGAGAATACTGTGTCTCCAACAGCAGGTAGTTTTATAAAAAGGTAGGAACTTCTACCGGCCCCTCCCTGGCTCCAGCTTAAAAAAGGCAGATAGTTCCGTTCAGCCTTTTCCCCATGAAACAGATGTAGGAGCCATCTCCAGAGTCATAGCAGATGCAATCATCTGCCCTGCTACTGTGGCTCACACTTGGGAATGTGTTAAACTCTAGAACACAACATTCCCTATCACATACCTCAAGGCAGCTCCATGCTCAATGCATTGGCTGTTTTGGATCCCACTCTAAGACACCAAAAATTCCCCTTTTATTGTGTAAAGAATTTTAACACCTGGTATTCAGTCCTAAGACTTATGGTTTTAGCTTGTAGTAACTGAGACTACATACTACTACATGCTCTTCTTGGACCTTACTTTTCTGTATTTTAGCTGACCAAATTTCACGTCTGGCATAGTTGCATTAGATTGCACAGAACTAGTACAATATACTACACTCCTATGTTTGCATCTTACAAATATACATGAAGCATTAGTATAAATTAGTATGGTATATGAAAAAAATCCTACCTGCTCTTCAATAAAACGCCTCTGTTTAAAAAATTCCCAGTCTTCCTTTAGCATGCGTTGTTTTGTTTTCATTGCCATCTAAAACAGAATTTAAGGAAAACTCATTGATTTAATCATAGAAAATCTATGCTGTTGTCAGTTTGTCTCAGTTTCATTAAAACTAGATTGTCTATACTATTTTGGAAGTACTTACATACTTAGTTACTACTAAGTCTATTTTATTTGCTAATCATTCGATTTAAGTCACTTAGATTTTATATTCATTTACACTATTTTTCAGTCAGATTTTTCGACTGTTATTCCTTATGTTAATATTTCTTTTCATTAAATAATTTCATAGCATTTTCCATTGGCATTAAATCCTCAACATCTAAGATCCACTAAAATCCATTAAAATGTAGAGATACAGGACTTTCAGTGAGGCCTCAACACAGGCTCAAGTGCAAACTCTGATGTAACACACATGGAACTAACCACCCAATCAAAGAGTCAAAAAAATGAGAAGACTCAACAAAATTTAGCAGCCTAGACTAACACTCTTTACCACTTTTATTCCTCAATGTATTTCAGGCCCATGATCTAGCCAAGGCTGGAAAAATATTTTATAATTACTCATCCCTGAATCACATCACCATAAATGCACACAGAGCCCCTAACTTCTTGTACACAAATGACATTTTTCTGATTTAGTAAATAAATACACTCCGATGGAACACAAAAGCTTCCACGAATTTAACACAGCAAAATGCAAGAACAAAACTTCTCTTCTTATACCTTACAGCATTTTAAGAGCACGACTTCATCAGTGAGGAAAAACAACTATATAGGTTATCTTGTACAGTTGTTCTTTTCATTTACCTCATTAATAAAAAAGAAAATCTACTACCTTATAGAATACAACAAATTGCTTCATAAAGTTATGCTGGTGAGCCAAAGTCCAGTAGGTTACACCACTAGCAATCTTTTTTTTTCTTTCTTCAAAAGCATGCCTCCAGAAATTCATACTTGATCAAAAGTTTAAAGTCCTACTATAAACCTACGTGTGTTATTGCTACTATCATTATTTAACTATTTTAACTTAAAACAAAATTCTAAGCTGGGGATTTGAAACAGTATTAAGTGGTAAAATTTTGCCTAATGAATTCCTGAAACAATCAGCAGTATGTAATTCTAATTACTACTGTGGATTTTGATTTTCCTTGATTCAGTGAGGTTACACTAACACCAAAAATGAGTTTATCATGTGCACGTTTGGGTTTTTTTTCCTAAAAAAAAGTATGCATGAAATATTGTTGAACCATTGATACTGTTCCTTTGTCACACTAAAAGGTACTGCAGAGCCTGCAGCCAAGAACATCAGAAATTTCACCCTGGCTGTACTATCGGCTTCTGAGCACCCTCAAGCTATACTTACACACAGCAACACTCACTGGTTTAGTTGCCCTGTCACCTAGCTGAATCCTCACCATCAAAGACAGGCACCTATGTTCACTATACATTATAAAAGAAGACTTTAATGCCAAAGAATGACATTTAAAACAGCCAGTGCATTAACTGGAAGCTGCCTACTCAAGCCTGGTAAGAAACTGTCCAAAAAACCAGCACGTTTTAAGTCTTGGTACTCCTGAGTATTGGTGGGAACAGGGGCTGAAGCCGAAGTTTTCCTACTTCCAGCTTTGCAGCTTTTCCAGTACTCTGTGTCTGCAAGTATCTTAAGTTATTAATTCCATAAATAATAAGCAATGAATTCTCTCTCCTCTTTCTTTTCCCCAATGAATATTTATTTCAGCAGAGCAAAGCAGCTGCAATGGAAACCACACGATTCATGCCCAAGAATTCTGCTAGGGAGTGGGAGAAAAATTCAAATGCCATCAAAAGTAAAAATTTACTCTTCAGTCTTGCCCATCTGCAACAAATATGCTACCACTGCTGCCCAATAGAGAAGAGAGGTCCACTAGCACCCTCTTTCTTCATCCCTGTTTATTTGAGATCCATCAGACAAGACATTCTGAAATAGATTTAATCATGAAACAAAACCGGCAGTTTGGTCAGAACTGACACATACCTCTAGATCACCTGTGAGAATTTTGATGTTCATACATACATCACAGGACACTTGTTGCTTCCAAATTTTAAACTCTGTATCAAATGTGAATAGCACATTTGAACAACCCAGATTCCACCTGTGAATCCCGTTTTCCTACCCTGTTTCACCAGAAGTAATAAAAATAATTCCTCTTATCACAAACTCTCAGCACCTAAAAATAGTGAGTGTTTCAATTATTTATACAGCCACCATAAAGACAAAAAACAATTATGCCTGTACAATACTATTTTATCTACTAAGTTGACCAGGACTGTAAAAACAAAATATTTTTTAAAGAAGTTATGTATGCATATGGACAGACAAGCAAGAAGCTTTCCTTGGCTTCTCATGGAGCCAGTCAAAGGCATTCATGCTTTCACGCAAGTACATAAGACTATCTAGCCATTACTTGTGGAAATGATCCAGATATATTCAGGACTTCCTAAGTTAAATGTAGTCTAAATCTGGTAAGAATAACAGGATCTGAAGGTACAAGCTGCATACACTTAAACTCTCCTATATTCCAGATACCCTAAACATCTTCCTCAGATTTTAACATGTGAAGAATACAGGTGCCGATACAAGCAAATTCTTATTCTAAATTTTATTACAGCATACACACATGGTATATCAGTGTATTAAGTTACATGTCTGTGCATGACAGCTGTCTTACGTAGTCTTTCAAAAAAGTAGTACTGGTATTGCTTGCAAAAGCTACTGACAAGATAACACAGCGTAGTGGAGGGTCCATTATGTATCTCTGCTGATGCCCCGTTTAAAATTTTTGGTATAGATCCACAGCAGATAAATGAGGACCATTACTTAAAACTTCCTCTGTGATGGCCTGCGTTCTAACCGTTGATACACTAGCAATGAAACCTTACCATTTTGTTAAGCCAAGAGGCAGCAAATAATGAACATGCATTGACTGTTAAGATCCACAGTTTCCATAGTAGCCAGGCTTTCTGATTTCTACCTTGTTGACAAAAACATCACCACAAATTCAGGTAAGAAGGTCACACTGAATGATGTATTTTTGACCAAGAGAGTATAACCACAGGTTAGGACCAAAACAAGTTTTAAGGCGTGATTGTGAAAATGTTTTTTCTACATATCAATACCAATAAAAATATCAGTATCTCCTTTAAGTTTTAGAATTTTCCCCTACACAACCCCCTTGCAGGTTTTTTTGGTCATTAGGAAATAAGAAGTCATCATATTAAGCTTCCCCAAATGGACAAGGGTTTCTGTTTGCATCAGGATACACGCTTCACTGAGCAGATAAAAAAAATGGTGTAAGACCACACCTGTGGCAGTTGCATGGTCACTTGATACAGCAAAATGCAGAAAAATCAGTGAAGAGTTGATTTTGAAGTGGTGCAGATCAACCAGTCAGAAGCCTGATACGAATGTGACTAAAGAAATTCCATCTTTTGGAAAAAGAAGTGAATGATGAGAAGTGAACTCCGCTCCCTTTCTTACTGGAGAGGTAGCATCAGACAGCCACAACACCTTGAGACCATGGGGAAAATGATTTCTAGTAGCACAAAATGTGAGATGATGAAATTTTACTGAGCTGCCATCAAATATTTAGGTGCACAAAAGCAGCCAGACCAAGAGGAAACTTTCTAGCTGATATCTCACAGATGCAGACCCTAAATACAGAACAATCTCTAAAAACAGATAGGTCCTGTCTCCATCTCGAAAGTACTGGAATTAATGGTAGAAGTTCACTTAAATCTTCATCACAGGGAACAGCTTCTGAAGGACATTTACAGTGTCCTGTAAGACTTTATAATATGCATGTTATCTATAGGAGTAACACAGCATTACTAAACCTCAAACTCGATCTCCATATTCCTAATGCTCATAAAACTTCAAAATCTATGAAAAGGTCTATAAAGCTCTGTATCTTCAACTATTTCAAGACACATTCTTTCTTCTAACATACTTAGGATTGAACTAAACAGTATTCAAAGACTTATCCTGAGGTGTTTTAAAAAAATTCAAGTTCTCTAAATATGAGACAAAAAGCACATGAGCAGTTTAGGGAGAGTATAAACAACCACTTGCAAAATAAACAGCTATTTTTCAAAAAATTAAGCTCTTGACGATGTAGGAGTCAGCACAACATGATGATTATTTCCTGAAATGTAGCACAAACTCAGAAGAATCAGCTGTCAGAACATATACTTAATTAAAAAAGGATAACTTCAGAGGTCTCAAATATTTACGTAGTGAGACTCTGGAGTTCTGGTTTTGACAGTTGTTCAAAGGTCACCATTACACTGTGCAACACGCAATAGTTTTTAAAAGCAATCTATTCTCCTCTGAATTTCATTTAGTGCAATTATTATTTTGGAAGTTTAGGGAGTTTTGTGGGGTGGGGTTCCCCCCCCCCCCTTTTCCTAGTGACATCTACACAACAAAGTTCCAGATTACTATGCTATAGGTAATTTACAGGCTAAAGTAATTACAAAAATGTTCAAAGATCATCTCTAAACAATGGCACAACAATCTGCTTCAACAATTTGAAGATTTCTATACGATCACCATTATGTATTGGTAGGTTAGTGTCCTTCTCTATTCTGAAAGACTGACAACAATGAAAAAAGTTACATTTTGTTGTTTCAAAGCTCTGGATAAAAACACCAAAGAAACTTCACTGGAGGCAGAGCCTTGCATGGGCTGCTCCCTACATAATCATTCTTGAGACTGTTTACATTTACATGATTCTTACCTGTTCATCAACATAATCATCTATTCTTTTCTGGCATTCAAGCCATGCTTCAGCAACTTGACCCATTTCCTGCTCCAGCTGATGATACCTTTGTAGCAAGGTACTATACATATCTTCACTACAGGAATCGTGTGTTGTTCCAAGCCTAAAAGTTCAAACAGTGCTTGTTATAGAAGAGACATTTCACCGAAAAAAATCAGACTTTTAAGTTCCGCCAACCAAAAAAGTGTTGTTAAAGTGAAGTTATTGAAACACCTAGGCCCACACGGCTGCTTGTATCCCAAAACTGAGTATTTTTAGTAATTTTTCAAAAAATACCCAACAACTGCTTGTTCCAATGTTCTGTAACCAACAATAGCAAGAATGTGGGAAGTGCAACATTTCTAGAGCCTCTTTCCCACAAGCAACCAGATGTCAAACCTACGGAGCCGTATTTATTCAAATTTTCTTGCCTGATATATTTATCCTTCCAAATTCTGACAGCTACATATACATGTTGACTATTTACTGAGGAGCTATATAGTAAAAATTAAGCCAGAAGCTTGTTAATCACAACTCTCATGATCAATGCTAAAAAGATTACTTGACAAGTTGGAGTTCCAGCTGGGAAAAGTGCCGTAGCATGAGGCAAATGAGATAATTTGGTTACATGCAGTTATCTACTATCACATGAGTGGCATCAAGTTCAAAACGTGGTTATGCTGTTCACTGATGACTCTCTCTGTAAGGAGTCTCAGAAATAGGAGAGATTTACCTTCCTTTCTACTACTACATTTTTGCATAGCAAATGCCTTTAAAAACTGATTAGAGTGCACCATCACAATGACCCTTAATAAGCAAACTCCCGAAGTCTTGACTACAGAAATAAATAAAGAGACAAAATTCTATTAGATAATGTGTGTTTAAAGCACACTGAGTTTTAATGACCTGTAAACTGACACAAATAAACTGAAGCCTTTCAACATTTCTCCTACTCAAAAATTAAGAGGAAACTGGTTGGTAGTTAATTAAACACAGAGGTTGGGTGGTCAGTCAACGCCAGTGCCAGAAAAAACATAAATTCAAGCATCTCAAAACCTGACATTTAAAGCCCAGTTCCAGCATTTCAAGGAGGTTTGTTATAGACTTCCACTGCAACAGGATGCTAACCCAGCCTAAGATGTACATAGTCCTGCCTATCATCTGGCAAAGAACTGAGCCCTTAATTTTAATGTGGCAATTAAGTATAATGAAGAGCTGAGCAAACACACATTAAGTTACAGCCATTAGCATGACTTTGCCAATAAATTCAATTTTGTTTTATTTTGTTGGTTTTGCCCAGAACCTGCAGCACAGCCACTTTAGAACGGTGCATAAGCAATTCTGCACATTGAAAACTTTATAATTCCATGCTTGCCAGAGTACAAAACACAGTTTAGAGGGATGCAGTGACTTTAGGATACACCACTTCCTCACTATCAATGCAAACACTGTCAGTTCCTGTTACCAGATCATGATTTACTACTATTCTTGAACTGCGTGTTTCTGGTATTACTCAATTACGTGAAATTCTGATCCCTACTGTATAGAACTCAAGAATTTGTTCTCATAACTGCTGCTGAGTAGTACTATTCTTTCAAACACTAGTTGTGCATAAAATCTTTGTTAAATACACTCTGATGTCAGAAGCAGAAAGAACATCTTTTTTAAATTCAGATTAGCAATGCAACAACTTTTACATTTTCAATTTTTGTTGTGACTTCTGAGTAAAGGCTAACACTCTACTAGTAAATATGCTTTCACGCCCCAAGGCACGTATAAAGCAACAATCTAGGTAATATTTCAGTCCTGTAAACACAGGTGGAATATATTCCTGGACTGCAGTAAAAAACGGTATGAAAAGCGTCACACATATATAAAAATTAACAAGAATTGTTTACTTTACAGTAAATGAATCTTCCACAGCAGACTTGTTGACATAGATCCCACTGTACGCCTGTGTATCTTGATCAGGAACCCAGAATTTTTTGGCCTACGGCATTTAACCGAAGCTGTGTATATACCCTGAGCACTGTCCATCCCATACAGGGAAAGCGAAGGGGGCAGAAAAGCTCCAGGCTACCAGTTAGTTACTTCATCACCAGACCCTACTAAAGTAGTCTACTGAACGTAGCAGGCAAGTGTGCCAGTGGCTGCACGTAATCAAAAGCATCTTAACCCAAGAAAGATATTTAACCTCCAAGAAACATTTCATATAGACACCTCCATCAGGAAGTACGAGTCACTCACCTGTGAAAAGCAGGTGACTGGATTTCGTTAGCTACTGATTATGAAGATACAGCCTTATGAAATACTGTGCCTGATCTAGAAGCCCTGCTGATTAAGTAACTCTTGATAAGCATATGGATGGATCTTACAGCTGGTCTGCAGAGTGTACAACAGAGCGTGCCTCCTAAACAAACCTGAGGTGTTGACTAGGTAGCAGAACAAGATACAATGCATTGAGACCCTGGTGGTTTACCATGAGTAGATGACCAGTCTTGCAAAATACTGACACAGCTGATCTCGTATCAGCTAGTAACCTCCATCCCCACAAGACTGCTACGTTTAAAGATCCGGAAAGGAACATCTTTTCTAGTCTGACATCTGACAAGAATCCCTGGAACTAATCACAGCACACTAACTATATATTTTGAAAAAGCCAGAGATACACAAAGATTTAGTGATTTAAATATGAGATGAGTGAAAGGATGAACACGCAAAATCTAAGTGAAGCTGAGATGCCAAAACACCCTTTAACATTTCTTCTTCAGGAAAAGAAAACAATGAGACCAATGCTCTTTTGCAAAGAAACTCTGGCAACACCTTCTGTACTGCACGCGAATGATTCTCTACTGCCCAAATGGTCAGGGGATTAGGCTGATCCCTGCTTCTCCACGTGAGGCCGCTCTGACAGAACATTCCCTGCCAATTCCCAATGGAAGGCACATTACTCTGCAGAAAAATTTCTCAGTGAAGCCTACCTAATTCTCTTCAAGACCTATAGAACTCAGCAGTAAAATCCTAGGAGTCCATGAAAACAGAAGTAATCTATGTTTACCAAAGAAAAACAAGACATACACTATATAAAACAGAAACCACGGAACAGGAACTTGTGCTGAACCTCTCCTTTCAAAAAGGCTCATGTGAATCAATCTAGGCACAACTACAGTTCATGTGAAACACCTTTAAAGCTATTTAGCAAACACAGACCTACTGGAAAAGAAATTTCTGCAGGAAGAGATTCCGACTTCATTGTATTTAAGGCTTGAAGGTAGCTGTCACTACAGTGAAGTTGTGCAGAGAAACACCTCCTGTTGCTCAGACTAATTGCAGCAGCACTTCAGAACAACAGGCAAATGAAAACAATCCAATGCTTTTGTTCAGAAATGTCTTCACTAAGACCACTCTCATCTCTGCAGATGAAGGCAATAACAACAGTCAAGATATAGACAGGATTGATGGAGTAAGAGATGCCAAGAAGCCGTGTCAGAAAGCATGGAGATTACCGAGGGAGAGGGTGTCAGTGACAGTGGTACTGGGAAGTGAAACACCAATCCCTGGAAAAATACGCAATTGAACAACATGCTACTGAACACAGCAACAGAACCACCTTCCTGGAGGGGGGGAGGGCAAAGCTTTCAGTACTAACTCGGTTTCAAGTAAACCCATTAGACAAGTTATTCTGAGGGACCTTAGACTTCTTGCTGAACTTAGTGACAATTAAGCTTTCTTGTCTTCTTGCTTTCCTTTCTAGCATATACTAGCAAAAGGAGGACTCATCACAAATCTCTTCATTCATTGTGAGCAACATCACTTGCGACAGACTTAACCAAACTGCTCTTAGCATGGAGCATGGAAAAATACCTAAGACAATACCTTTAATACACACGTACACAGAGCATAAATGTCTTTTCATCAGAAACAAGACTGAGAGGTCAACACAAACCATCTGTGACTGTACTTAACAAATGTTCAGATTTATGATAAAGAATAAAATATCTATGAATTAATACCTCTTCCCTAAAAACCCCAAACACTTTTCAGGTATTACAAATTATAGATAGAGTAACCTTGCTAACAAAATATACATTTTAAAGCTCCAGGAAACGCAATATGGCATCAGACCTACAACCACATAGGCAAGGGATTTTGTTTCTTTCGCTTTCTCCAATGAAAAGGTTGTCCAAAGTAAGTTCTTCGTGCACTGTGGGAGGCAATGAAGGCACTGAGGCTTTAATTTGCTTGTAGAGATGTAAAGACAGCAGCAATGACCGATGACAAGCGAGAACAGTACTATTCAGTCACACTATCAGCATTTTCATAGGATGCTGTCATTTTGCTAGGCAACCTACAAGTAAGCAGATTAGGGTAGTAATTCTTCCAACAAGCAAGTTATGACAGCAGCCTGCTCAATCAACGATACTGTTTTCAAGACAGATCCACAAGGATTTTTACCTATTAAATTGTGAAAGCAGCAGTGAATTATATATATTTTTTTTTAATGCTGTGGTTGCAAACATGGGTCTTCATTTCTCTTTTAAATTACAAAAGAAAAGTTAAACTCTACCTTAACTGTGACACCAACGTTGGCAAACTATTTTGCAGGAGTGGCTCAGAAAATACCAGATTTTCAAACAGATGCTTATTGTGCAATTCCCATGTCACCTGAAATTTCTTTAAATGTTCATTTTCCTATAACAAGAAAACAACCAGAAATAAACTAGGGTTAGAAAAAAAAAATCTGTCCAAGGTAAGAATTTTTTTTTTAATTATTTTTTTTATATCTAGTTTCCAATCTACAGGCTGGACTATCCAGCTCAGATCTTACCCAGTTTTAATACCTAGAAACTCAGAATTTAGGTAAATCTTTGATGACTTCAATACCCATAGCTTCATTACTTGTTTTTCTAAATTGTCATGGACCGGGAAAAAAAAGAAAAATCGGAATACATTGTTGAAAGCTTCCATTCGTTTCTGCACTGAAACATGTATTTTATTATCTGAACCAGTTACTCTCAAGTTTTCTTGTCAAACAATTGTCTACCTCTGTTTTTCAGTTCTTTGAACTTAGCTAGTAACAGACATATATATGATGGCAAGCTATAATCTTTATTCAAGACTGACATAAATCCAGTAAACAGTTCTCCTCAAGTACAGCTTCAAAAACAAAGTTTCCTAAACCAACAACTTACTTCTCTAGTAAGCAGAATGCTTTTTTATTTGAGGCTATTAAACACATAATTGTATATCATTTCAAGGCCTAAAACCTAAATCTATTACTATCAAAACATAAGAATCAAAGACAGCTATAATACTTTTTCAAGTCACTACGTATTCCCACATATAGCCAGCAGTAGGCAGGTTTTCTATACCAGGACTCATCCACAAAGCAAAATTAAATGTAAGCGTTCTGGCTATCAGATCAGCAAGTGAGCCCTATGCACTATGACCTCGAGTACCTACAAATACCAGAATACTCTGGAATTTCAAAGTTTCGTTAAGTATAGTGGGTTAAAAACCGAACACATTTATATCAGACTTCGACATGAGACTATCAGTATTAAAAAAAAAGAATCAAGTTTGAAGTTTTATTATTTAATAAGGGTAGGTGGTTTTGGGTATTTTTTTTTCTTTTGACTTCAGACATGCGTACCCTTTCACTCTGAATACTGTCTTCAAAATATTTAAATTTCTATAAATTGCTAATAATTTATCAAGGGTCAACACTGAGGAAGATTGATTTCCTAAGCAATTTCCACATTCCGCTGTAAACAAAACAGTCAACACTTATCCACAAAATCCTATATATCAGATTGTGCAGAGTACGATATCTCTCAAGGAAATACAAGCTAAATGTTCCCTTCTAGTCTGCTATACTATGCTCTCAAGTGCTCTTCTTTACTGACCACAGTCTTTCCAGCCTGCTCTCAATATAATCTGTCATTCCCTGGTGGGGCACAAGGCTTTAGTCCTGCTCTTGAACTTCACTAGTTAGCAGGATTCCTTTGAAAAGAAGGACAACTGTTCATAATGTCTTTGAGAAATAAGTTCCTCACAGGCGGAGGTTCAAGGCACTACATGCCGTTGTACAGCACTGTATGTGCAAAGGTTTTACCTCTAAAAGGAAGGCTGCACCAAGTTTAGAGATCTTGACTACCTTTTATGTATTTCAGCTGAAAAGATTCTTTCTTCAATAGTGCACTGGTATCTTGAGAAAACCACCATGCACACAGAAAAGGCTAGTGACCCTACTACCTGTAATGACAGTTGTGACATACTATTCCTTTTAATAAAAAGGCTATTTAATAAATCTAAGAAACGTATAACAAAAGACAGTATCCTACACTCTCACATTTCAATTTCTCAATGTCACAGCTTAGTAGAAAGAAGTTTTCAGTACTTACTGGATTGCAGAAGGAAAAAGACAAGAAAAGTCTGGGGTATTTTGTGTTTTCTTATGCTTTGTTTTTTTACAAGAGAATAGGAATTTTATTTTACTTTGAATTTTGTCAGAAAAGGGGTAAATTAGGGAGTTCAAGAATTTTCTGTCTCTTCAAGGCCATTATCTCAGTCTCTCATACCTGCTAAGTTTACACGATTACTAGTTCACAATAATAACTGGGGGAAAAATATTAAAAGATTATTTTCTGATCAGCTATGTAATTCTGGTAATAATGGGTTCATTATTGCCGGATCTAATTTAAGAAAGCTAACTTTTCTACTGTAATCCACCCACTTTTCAGCTGAACAAATTTCTAAGTTCCAGTGCAAACCAACCCGAAGAGCAATCTTCTCTCAAGCACCTTGTTAGAGACTTGATGGTTATTATAAACTGGAGATGGCAGCGACCTCACATCTGCAACTAAGCGATAGAGCTGGAGAAGACAATACAGACAAGAGCAAATACAGAGCACTGACAACCGAAAAAAAGCTTCAGATATGCTCAAGTTTCTTATTAGAAACATCTTCTTGCTTTGCCAATCCAATTTTACTAACAGCCCCATCTCAGTAAGGACACTCTGCTGCTCCCCTGTTCAAATCCTTCTCACCTGTGGCCATCATGGTCTTGTTACTGCCTGTCCTTTTCCTTTATGTACCTAGACAGTCACTTTCAGCTAATTAGCAATAAAACCCAAATTTAACAGTTTATCCACTTTCTTTTTGCTTACACAAAGTTTACACAAGAAATGGGACATACAGGATAAGGACATTAACAAAGGATGTATAGCAAAGGATTATTAACAAAACAGGATTAATAATCTTCTCAGCCCTTAAACAAATAAATTCACAGAATTTGTTTACTGTATTACTCACAATGTACAGTTATTCAAGAAAAGATTTTTAAGGATATTGTTTATTTTCTACCTGACAATACAATCCCAAGTCTAACACCACAATCAACTAACAATAAAAATAGCATTTAAGAAAGAACAAGAACTTTAGAAACAGTAAATAACATAAGAGATTAATTCCAAGGCAAGAGATCATCTTTTTCAGGTAGCCATTCCTGCTTAAAAGGGAAAAGAAAATTTGAACATTGAAGCCATCTAAGTTAGTGCTACACATAGAAGTTTGTGTCCCTTAAACATGGTCGTCAAGAGACCAATAAAGATTAACAGAGAAATGTTTCACACATTGTCAAAGGCATTATCTAAAATTTTGTAGATCTGCTTAAAAATTAGTTTCAGAATTAAGTGCCACAAACAGCATCCCATCTTTTGCTTTACAAACTAAAGGTAATTTCATCAATTCACTGTAAGAGATGCCTAATCTACATTTCTAAAGTACTAAATTTGCATTTTCAGAATATCCGTGTCTCCAAGCACGCACGCACAAAACCCCTTAAATTTTACAAACCACAGAAGACACCTAAAAGAGCCCAGGACAGCTCTGCTAGCATCACCCCTAGCAAGTTAAAGCATATAGGTTATTTCTTATCTTACCAGAGTAACTAGAAAGGCGCTGATTGTACATGCTGCCTGGCAGAGTGCACTGTATTCTTCAAGCAGGAGTGAGATGAACTGATGTGCCTGCGGTGGCCCCTGTATTGCTAATGTTGATGCAACTTTAGATCCCAGTGACAAGTGTCTGAGCAGACGGACCTTCATTTCAAGCACATATTCTCTAGCTTGCTGTTCCAACCGTTGGTAAAGCTGATATGGATCTCTTTCACAAAGCCTGTATTTTTAGAATATTTGTGACCAAAAAAGAAAAGCATGTAATCAGCAATTTTTGCTTTCCTAAAAATATTTACCAGTTACCATCATCATCGCCAAACAGAAACAAAGGCTAGGGTTTACAGAACTACTCTAAAATCTGGAAGAACTGAGTCCACTTATCTACTTTCACACTGCAGAACTGAGCTCCTGTGTGGCTTTAGGACTAGGATGTTTGCACACCCAAGAAACAAAGAAATTAGGACCTCAGTATTTCATTTCAACCCGTGAGCTAAAAAACTTTTACTCAATTTTCATACAACCCTACAGACACCTAGACTCTTCAGACAAGCTTCTTTACAACTTCTCCATGTTCTTATATACAGCCCTAACAAATGTCCCAGCTGGAACAGCCACACCTAGGCCCGATCAATATCCCGTAGAAAGACAGGGGTCTTTCTTACTTCAAGCCACTGAAGGAACTTGACGTGTTTGGCAGCGAGAACATGCCTAAATACGTACTAACCAGACTGGAATTGGTGACTGCTTTGGGGCCCCTTCTGCTGTTGAACTGAAAGAAGACATTTCATACAATTACCAAGCTTTTAAGACACTCATTTACGAAACTCCTTCTGACCTTCATTGAGAGTTTCTTACCCCAAGTTGCAGATGATCTGTACAAGGACATTTTTTGCACCTTTTATTAAAGCTGTGCCACTACATAGCAGAGGCGTGCGATTCATAGGGCCACAAAGAACATCCTTCAAGGAACACAAGTTAGGGCACTCTACTGTGGTAGCACCTCAGCGGCAATCATTATAATGATTGGTGGGGTTTTTTGTTTGGTTGGTTTTGGTTTTTTTTTTTCTTTAAATCTAGAATAGGGACAAGAATTTGGGACTCATTTGTCCCAGGGAAGCACACTAACACTGAAGCTCTAGAACGACACTGCCCTCTACGCACTCTATTCAGCCTCTCCATACCTGCAAGACTTGAAGCTGTGTCTGTCTCACAGTGACAAAGAGGGTCAGGGCTTCTGCTAAGGCCGGCATACAGCTGGCTAGGTCTGACACTCTCCTGGAAGCGAGATGTGGGTTTGAACCATCTCACACAGAAAAAAAAATGAGTACGATGGCTGCTTTGAAGCACTTCAGAGTGAAATTGTACTATCTGAAGTCCTGTGCATGCAGTTTAAGCACTTGCCTTGGGTTTTTTACAGTGCAGGGAAGTGTGGAAGAAGAAAGGGATTAGATAAATGCTTAAGAGTTAGATGAAGAAAAAGTCTGCTACTATCTAATTCCTGCTCTTCCCTCACAATTCACAAGACAGACTACTATCGTCTTGCCATAAAGTGCTCCAACATACAGTAAGGAGAGTACTTGGCACCACTACTTATTTTCAAGTAAGAAGACCAGACAGTCCATTTCTTGCAGCTGTGTCTAACAGAACTGAGCATGGAATTAGGAATTTCTGCCTTTTATGTATAGATTTACTCGGCCACTGCATAATCTTTGGCATGGTTTGTTTGGGGTTGGTTTTTTGGGTTTTTCTTTTGTTTCTTTGGTTGGTTGGTTTTGTTTGGTTGGTTGGTTTTTACACTTCCAATACCTACATTGACTCGCTTTGTTAAAAAATTTTGCATGACATCAGCACCACGGACTGGACACACTGATGTCTGCCAAAACACAGTATCCTGATTTTATTTCATACTTTGGAGACCATAAGGAACACCAACGAAAAGTAATCATATTGACATTTCAGGTTTCCTTCTTTGAGATCCTGTTTCTGCCTTTGTATTTTAATACTCTCTCTCAAAAGCGAAAAACAGTTCTAGAGAAGTCAAAGCTCCTAGTACCTAAGAAAGGTGCACAGTATGTGTTCCAATTTCCAAAATACTTCCATTAAAGAGAACCTGCACGAAAATCAACAACCATTTTAGCTGTGATTCAGTTTTAATTACTTACACACTATGCAACATTTAAGTATCTTTGATGTCAAAACCTATGTTGCATGTTTTGATCACTTAAATAAACAAAGTGTGACTAATAGGGAGGCATACTATATTACTCTACTTGTACACAACTCATGCTCAAAACCAAACACTCAGTTTTTATACAACAGAATTTGAACTTCTGAAATGAGAAAGAAGTTCTTGGAATCTGTCTCATCTAGTGATAAATGGCCAATATTCCTTTTTGGAAAAGCCTCTTCCAGCTGTTACAACCACAGTAAGTCACAAGCACTATTATAACTCCGTTTAGTCTGACAATGTAAGATTTTCATGTGGGGCAATTCAAACCAAATAGCATCTTATTAATAACAATAATCTCAAGGTCTTTTGAAGAGTAAGATTTTAAGAACCTTCCATAATTATACATTAACATTCCTATTGCAAACAACATACGAATTTAATAGCTTCCCATGCATTTAATCTAGCATTTAAAAATGCTGCATGAAATAGAATAGACTGTTCTGACTTTTCATTATAGTAGAGAGGCATTCCAAGCAAGCAGACCTACAGATGGTAAGTAACATTCTAGTAAAAAGCAATATTCCAAACTATTTAAAAAGTCGTCTTAGCAACAAATAAATATTTTTCAAACTGCTATACCTATCCACCAGCTCTTTCATTCCTTCTTTATCTGGTACCAAAGATTGGTCTTGGTCATCTGCCAAAGGGGTCCCAGCTTGGCGATATATACACCGAACCATGTATCTTACTTCTGACCAGTAATTTTGAAGCTGCTGAGGTTCACGTTCAGGCTCTGCTGAATTTTCTCTGCAAATAATGACAAAAATAATTACTGTCTGTTTGTACATTGCATAGGTGTATTGATTCCTACTATTCTGAAGATGCTTTTCAGGAAAAACAACATATATCTGAAAATGCCTAAAGTAAAGCACATGCCTAAAATTAAGTAAAAGATCAGATAAAAGCAGCCATCCGTAAGTTACTGTTATTGTCAGATTGCCAGTTTAAGAGTTTAGGCATATACGAACAAATAAGCTACAACACTGCCAACAGCCTGACTACAGGCATTACGCTGTTGAGTTTGAATTCAGTTCTTACCTGCGCTCATTACAGGCCTCACAGTTGCATGCTATGTCTGAAGGAGAGGAATTGCTAAGATCTGTGGCAGGCACCGTCTGTGCACCAACAGTTATTCTTCCTCCTCCTACAGATTCCTGCTGTGATCCACTGTTTCCAAGAGGCATGTGCAAAAGGAAATCTTGGCTCTGAAAGGAAAAACACAGGTAGCCTTCAGTTTCTAATGTAGAAGTCTGAAATGTTAATAGATAGGCAAATATCAACATGGCAAGTCTTAGTGCTGAATGTATTTTGGGAGGACACTCAACCAGGCATAAAGAATTTACCTTCAAAAAGCTTAATAAGCACAAGAGATGGACTGATAAAACCAATGAAGTAAATATAGTTTCATTTCTAACAACCAAAGTATGTTGGTTATAATTATCACCTTTATGTACTCCAGCATAACAAAGAACTAAGCTAAAGGAAGGCTTGCATCATCCATGATTAATCATAAACTAGTAATATCTCTTCAGTCTGTATTTGACAGTATGTTTGACTTTCGTAGTTCAACAACCCCCTCCAGCAGAAAGCATAAAATCTCCTTGTTTCTAACAGACAGACATACTACTTCACAGTAATGGATGTTAGAAAGCTGCTGCCATTGGGAAGGGATGCTATCGCCTGCATACAGCGCTGCTCAGTACTAGCAGATGACACAAACCTCTCTCCCAAGGCTGCTGGTGTTTTGGTCTCCGGTTTCTCTTCCTTCTCTGTGCTCCTGTCCCAGTACATACCATGCTTCCCTCCTGCACCCTCCCCAGGTTGGCATCAGCTTTCTGTGGCACCTCTCCCACATTAGGAGCATGACTGAAGGGTGGTTTTTTGTGCTTCTCCCCAGGTTCTGGAGCAGGGAGCCGACAGAGGTTCAAAACAAACTTGCATGCATTTGCTGCCAACAGCAAGACCATCTACTGGGGATGGTGCTGAGGCAAACCAAGCTAGATAATGAGAGCAACAGCAACCTGAACACAGGAGCATCTAGAGCAAACTACTCAAACTACTTTTACTCTGGCTTGCAGTGACTAATAACAGATTTTGTTTGCTCATTTTGGTTTTTTTCCCAGCTGGTTTCTCTAAATTCACTAGCCACCTAATCCATTTAGTCACTTTTCTACGTCAGGTTTCCCAAATTGGAAAATTCTTTTGCTGTTTACTTCTGAAAATTCTTCTTAAAATAAGAGAACTATTGCCAAATAAGAAAAAAATGTCAATTTTTATTCTATCTCAGTACCTATAACTTAAAAAAACATTTAGGAAGCAAATCTTGCCTTCCTTGCACTTGTAGGACACTTATTTTTCTTTACCAGTTCTTTAAACAGAGCTTAAACATGTCAAAAATTTTGACTCAACTGAACAATAATGTGCTTCAGTCTTGCTATGCTTTGAACTCTCTAGGATGTTTACCATCAGACTACCAGTATAGTTCCCTTAGATGTAATCTCTGTTGATTAATTTTACTAACCCTTGTTAATAGCAAGAATATTAGTAAACACTAGTTGTATACAAGTGATCTACTTTTAAATTTTCCTTACAAGAAGTGATGTTAACTGTGCTTTTAACATGAGTTCAACAACATATGCTATACAAAGACAATCCTTCTTCACACTGACTTGTTTACTGAAATACAAATCTGTATGTGCCTACGGGCATGTGCACAGTCTGTTAGCTCTCTACAAGGAGATGTCAGCTGGAATCTATAATACTTCCAATTATCAGAAGTGTGTGGCTTCCCAAATCAGTTGTGAAGATTTGGTTCTGCAGTACAGCATCGTAGTTTACTTCTAATGGGGTTTTGCTGGAACTGTCAATGAACTTTTTGTACCTTTCTGCTACACTGAGCACAGCTCTTAAGTGAGGCTGAATTCCCATTTAAAAATACATTTTAACACTTAATTTAGAAAATATTCATAACTTGAAATACTAGCATCATGTATTAAAACAGTGTTTGCAGTGCCGCAACGAAGAATAACAAATTGTTATATGGATACTCTGCAAAGTTGTGCTTCTTTATTAAAATAAACAAGAAGGAAAATACGACTAAACTCAGACACATGCAGGAAGTTGGCAGTGCAAGCGCAGTGACTCAAGAACACTACTGAAAGAATAAGGAATATTTAGTTAGTTTACCTCACAAAGGGGGTAAGTACACATGAGCAGACAGAGAATAGAAAAACAGTGTAATGATTAAAGTTGCATTGGTAATAGTAGATGAAACGGAATTTAAACAAAGATGGAAAGGACAAAGTATGAGATCCAATAAATTGAACGAGGAAAAAAAACAAGAAGAAACAAATCCAAACCTTGCTCTACTCAAAAATCCAAAACTTAGAATCAGAACTCCTCATTTTTGGAACAACTTACCTGTTCAGTTTAGCTCTTAGGAAAGCCAACTCAAGATCTCCGAAAATACTTTCAAAGCATTTACAGTTTAAGTCGTTCCAAAGCACAAAGTAGCATTCAGCCCATAACAACATACCTTCTTAGCCTACTGAACTGAAGTACTTCAACTTACCATAAGAGATTGCTCTATTGTAGCATGTCTCTCCTCCTTTTCGACTGTTCGTCGACAGTCTGGACACACCCACAGTGGAAGATGCAGCATATTGTTTGCTTTTGGAGATGTGGAAAGTGCTGTTTTGCTAGAATTTTTTAATCCGCTCTCTGAAAGCGAACTATCTTTTCGTTCACTTCTACAAAGAAGACAATGCTCGCCAGTTGCATATGGTGCCCTCTGGCCCAAGCCAAAGGTAAACGGTGTCTACAAATAAATGTTTTGATAGATGACTGGTTATTCACAGAATACATACCAGAAAAGCTTATGCTGAGATTTAAAAAAAAACAAAACAAAAAACCACGTATTTTAACAGCCATCATTAAATGGTGAATATTTGGAGTGTCCCAAGATCAAACACAGCAGTCTTCATATCCATGTGGCAAACAATTCTGACTATGAATCCCATTTAAAAAGTAACGTTTTCAGGAAGCACAGCCATCCCCTCTAAAATAATTCAGCCTTGATGCAATAATCTAGTAACGAAAATACAAAAGGAATAGTACAATTCCTTTTACTGTTGTCATTCTTAGAGATAAAAAGGAAAGTGACTGCTCTTTGAAGTCCTGTGTCATCTCCTTTTTTAATACTAACCGAAACAAAGACACTTTCAGCTAAGTTTGATTCAAAAAAAGACCTTAGTTTTAACAAAACCAATCTGTAGGGTCTTAAAATCCACTATCAGCTATGGAAAAATGTCAGCGCGGTAACTGATGAGGACAGAGGCAGTTCAAAACTTACTTTCTCTTCCAAGATGCTACTGTGCATGAAATCATGGTTCAACCACAAAACGCTACTTATTCACCAAGACTGATACTCAAAAACATGTCAAGCAGCACAAGCCAAATAGAACCCAACTTAACACGACACAAGCAAAGACAGAACGAATGGAACAAAACATCTTGTAATGGCAGAATCACAGATTTGTCTGATGATATTACAACTCCTAGATCTGCCTTAATTAGCAAGATCTTCTATGTAAGCCTCAAAATACTTAAATTCTTTCTCAAAGGAAACGTAAAATTTAAATGTCATTAAATCATCCCTCTAGATACTGCTCCAGCTTCAATACTACCAAAAGTACTGCATTAAAGATCCTGTGGGGCTTGAACTGCACGCGCACAAGTGAAAAGTTCTTTAGAGCAAAGGACTAGTTCAAGCTATAACACAATGCACTAACTCTCATCTTCATAGCAATAACGAATCAATTTCCTATTGCCGACTTGTAAAGAAAAACAGCACAGCATTACAAACTCAGATTTTTGTGTTCTTTGCATTTGTAAAACTGACAGACTCAGCAATATGGAAAGAAAAACTGAGAATTCTAGACATCAAAAAAAAAAGACACACTGAATTCATCTCCACAAGTACCTCCTTATCTTTCAGAAGTTCATGAGAAATTTAAGTTAACAGGTTTAGTAAGAACAGTTAATCTCTTTACTCACTGACGCCACTTCAAAAATTCACATCTAAGTACTAAGGCAAGAAAAAAACCACAGTTTCTGTGGGTGTCTACTGCAGGTGTTCAGAAAATGTTCTCATGAGGGAAGACTTGCTCTGCCTCCTGAAATGCTGGGACCATCCTCTTACTGGCTCTACAAACATGAACAGTTTTCTCAAGTTAGACATTCCTTTTGGCTGACCTGTGTGCAACTGCAGATCTTATTAATGCCTAAAAACCCTGCATGCAGGAGGCCATGGCTGCTCAACCCCTCAGCTCTCAAAGTTTCCTTGTTAAAACAAATTTTTCCGAAGCCAGATCAAATCTATTCAAACGACAATGACATCTTTATAGCTATTGCAGGCAAATTCTTATGAACATCATCTGCAGGGCATCTTCCAAGAAGCAGGAAAAGCAGAGGACAAAAATGTAGAAGTTCAGAAGGTAAGGCAACCTGACACACTTTTGCAAAGGTAAGCGTCGTGGTAAACACATCCCACCATGCTGCAAGGACTTCTAGAATTTAAGACTTATAGGTGTAATTTGCTTGTAGTTGCACCATGATAATTAAAAAAAGCAATGGCAAATACAGCAGGAACAACAATCGTTAACTCTGGCCAACTCACCGACTCAGTAAAAGCCTAACAATCTCCCAGCTGGGCCTATACTTACAACAGATTTGAAGTTCAAATGAAAGCACTTGTTTTCCTAGAGCATGATGCACATCAACTGCTAAGAATGAAAACCTCTAAGCAGTTTATTTCTAACAAAATTGACAGTTAGAACCTTGACAAAACCTAGACCATAAGCATCTCAGACTCCTGTTATGGCTTTGTCATACTAAAATGAAGCTACGAATTGCAGCTTCTGGTTTATTTAAAACATGAACAATGCAGTGACTGTTCACGCAACCATTTCAACAGCAACAGTAAACTCTTCCTGGATTAGATGAGCTTGGAATTAGGTCATGTATACATTTGTATGTGTCTTCAGTGTAATCACAACAAAGTGCACATTCTGAGAAAAGCAAGATATTTTTCCACTAGTCAAGCTTCAAAAAAATGTGTGATGCATCTCTGCAAGAAAACACCCAGTCTCACTTTCTCTCTGAAACATGTTCCTGATATAACATTCATAAATGAAAGCTGGAAGTAGGTCAAGCCAGAACAGAAATAACTGTATCTCTGCTATGTATTTAGATTTCTTTCCAAGAATAACTTTATCACCATAAAACTGCACTGCTTTTTTTTTACATCTATGTGCAATTTCAAGCCTATTACAACAATAAAATTTTACTTTAGAAACTGTAGCTTTCACTGCTTTTTAAAGCTTGAACAGTGAAGTCATCAGAAACTGACTTCAGTTAGCCAAGTTCCAATCTCAAACAGAAATATTTTTGAAGAGTTTTGCCTAGTACATTTAATACTGTTTAATGCCTTTACCCATTAGTAAACAATTCTGCCATCTCATACATCCACAAAATTTGGCTGCACATACCTGAGAAACACCTGTGAACTCTGATCCAACAGAACCGTCTGTAAACTGTGTACCATTTAGCGAAACCTGGAAAAAAACAAATAATACATTGATTGGAAGTTGAGTTTAATGCTAAAAGAGCACTAAAACCATTAAACAACAAAATCTTCCTCTGAATCTGAGGATTAATAAAACAGCTTTTCAAACATGGGTAATTGATTGAGTGCAGAAGTTGAAAGCCCCTTTTCTTTTGTAATAAGAGTCCTACAGATGCAAAAGTTTACAAATTATGTATTATAAACTTTTACACTATAGCTGTTTTATTAACAATGCAACTCTAAGATTAAAGAATTGATACAGAAAAAAAGAGAAGTCATAAACAAAGTAACATTTTTCCTTCTGTATTTGACTGTTTGCATTTAGCTTTTAAACTTCTATTGTGAATCGAGACAATTACCAAAGATTCTATCCTTTTGAAAGCTGAATGCAATACTGCTTAGAAAAATATGCACTGTTAACCAGGAAGAACCTTCCACAGCAAGTCTCCAAATGGCATTCAGCTATTCCACTGGAGCAGCCTTCCTCCTGCCCCAAGTTGTAATTCATATAGAAACCTCTTAGAGATCTCTTCTATACCTTGTTTCTCCACAAGTGTTAGAGAGACCACACTAGATATCAATGAAGTGCCTTCCACAAGCCCCAAGTGTTCTCATACAGCATTATTTGAGGACACTGAAACAAGAGTAAAGTCAAGACATCATACAAGTTCAAGTCAGTGACAATGAAGAGTCCTAGATGACACTGACTTGAAAAGGCATTTGATTTAAAAAAAAAAGTGAGAAGGGAAATAAAAGGTAGACAATTCTGTTATTCTTTATTTTCCATCTTCCTGAGCACTGGTTTATCTCTTGAATTTCAGATATAATTTACCTTAAGCCTCTGTGCCACCTTTTACATGTTTTTGCTAACCTCTTCTTGCTCTCCAGTTTTCAACCTACTACTACCTGATATCAATATTTCTAAGACTACTCTAAAGACCGCAATACAAACCAGCCCGTTGAATGTAGGAACCCCCACATCTTGTACGCTGGATTTACAAACTACAGAAAATATTTTTACCCTGCTACCAAACCAGAAACTCAAACTGGAGCTTCCTCCAGTACAAAGGAGCGTCCTTCAGTTTTACACATCCACAAGATTACCGACTGCTCGGTCCACAGAGCCAGTGAGATTATTGCAAAGCCATTGCCTTCAGCCGGATTTTTCAAAGGCAGAGTAGAGGATAAAACACAATCTTCAAATCATTGCTAGAGAAGATACAAATAAGAAACAACACAACTTCACTTACGTATCCTATGCTAACTTTCAATAGTAGGTATTTAAGAAAAAACCCTAATATGCAAGTCAAGCATCTCAGATCTAAAATCATTAGAGCAAAAATGCTGATGTGGAACAAGTTCCCTATTTTTATTCAGCCACTTTCCTAAAAGTGGAAGAAAGGTCTTTTGAATTAAAGAAAGTCTTCTTCACTAAGAAAAGAAATCCTCGACTACTGAACATCCATTGGTTATTGGCATGCATATGCATTCCAGAACAATGAAACCAGTAAGAAAGTTTAGAATGAAATTGGTACCTGCAGCTCAAACTTTTTTTTTTTTGAGAAAATTAAAAAAAGACAAGTTTATCTAAAAACATTACCTATTCATTAAGGGAGTACATTTACTTTCTTTACATTCAAGACAGTGATTACCCCCGGAAACACTCAAGGCCAGGGTGGACAGGGCTCTGAGCAACCTGGTCTAGCTGAAGATATTCTTGCTCACTGCAGGGAGGTTAGGCTAGATGACCTCTAAAGGTCCCTTCCAATCCAAAGCATTCTATGATTCTGTAACAAGAAATGCACAAGCCATGACATTTAAACATGCAGTTGTCGAGTGACCAGGCTAGAGGCAGAGATGTTACAAAAGCGAAGACAAAAACAGTGCGAGGTTTCTGTTATCCACTAAATGTCACAGGATACCAACACAAAATAGTGAACATCAGGAGTGACCACTTCATGGAATGAGCTGTCATGCTACTAACAGAAGAAAAGGTATCTCTTGATCTTAAGCACTGTGTAGAATTTGGTTCAAAGTATTAGTGCAAAACCTCCAGAATTTAGTAGCGACCTAAATACCTGCAGGAGGAAGAAACACCGAGAAATTTAACGGCATGAATTAGTCAAATAGGAGGAAACAAAGAGAATCGTCAAAAATTAAATGTCTGTAGTCAGTGAGATTTAAGGAAACTGTATGAGGCTTAGAGCAAAAAAAATTAAAAAAAAAAAAAAACCACGAAAAGGACTTAAGTGAGGGTGAATAACAACACAACAGGCAAGGGAAGGAGATGGCTAAATAGCATATTTGAGAAAACATTAGAAGAATCTTGTAGACGTTGCCCAAACAGGGCTCAAACAATAGCAAGCTAAACAACAACAAAAAAAATACGAGACAGCCTCACAAATAATTTTAGGAAATGAGGAAAAAAAAAGTATAAAAACCACAACTAAGTCCTTTTTCAAGACACTCGAGGACCAAGGAGTAGGCAGCCTGTTTCGAGCTGTAAGGCTAAAGTAAGCAAGGACATAGATGCATCAAAAAATGCTCAAACAAGCCAAGGTCATGGCAGAAACACCTACTTTTTTTTTGCATCTTCATGTTCATTATGGAGGAGTCTAACGATATTCTACCAGTGAAAGACCCCTTTATGGAAGATACCTTAGAGGATCTGTTTCAAAGCAAAGCTCTGCTGGAAAAAAGTATAAAGCAAATGGACAGCTCATAAATTAGCAAACCACCAAGAGCGAATGACATTCAGCCAAGAGTCCTAAAGAAGCTCAAGGACATAATAGTTGCAATAATCATTTCAGTATGTTAATGCTTGCTTTATACTTCAGCAGTACTTGAGGAGTAGAAGACGACTTTTTAAAAAAAATATTTATTTATTTATTAAGCTTTCAAAGGAGATCTTGGAAACTGCAGTCATCCAAAGCCTGTACCAAGAAATTGCCCGAGATGACAAAGTCAACTAATAGCACTAAATTCTTCATGTTACTAAAGAGACTTGAGAATGGCAGAAGGACTTACAAGATCTAGTTACTGGGCCATATGTTGACAGATATAATTCTGTGTGCTGAGATTTAAAGTAGAAGTGACAAGCTAGACAGCTGTCACTTCTGGACAACCCTAACATTTTTATTCCTTTTAATTAAAGAAAACTTCTTTTTACAGGCTTTAATATCCTTTTTAATGCTTTTTAAAGTTTTATGTTTTGAAAATACATTTCATGAAGATGAAGATAAGTGCCAGAAGGAAAGCTGACACGGGAATCTCTGCATGCACTCTTCACCATAATGGAAGGGGAAGAGGGGGGGGAAATATTTTTGTTCTTTCTATAAATGTTATTTACAATAGAAAAGATATACGGAAATACTGTTTTTCTTGCAAGCTGCTGTCACACTAACTCACAGTCTCTAAAAGGTTAATTTTCTGGAGAAGGCATATACCATCTTGGCACAGTATACTTCATACCAGAAAGTATAAAGAGAGTGAAAAAACACTGCTTAAACAGTAATCCTTGATTTCACCTGCATGACCTTGAAGAACCAGTTGAGCAATTAGAACATAAACACTCGAAGACTGCCATACTTTGCTGTAATAGCCTGTCACTATTAAAATCAGACCTTCAGTGGGCTGAGTGACATATTACTAGACAACACACCCCCATCTTTCTTGCAGTTGATGCCTGGTGAAGTCACACAAACATCATTAAAGTGAGAGTGATGTGACGTCTCAGGAGAGCTCAGGAAAAGAAAAGTACAGGAAGAAAATTTACACTTGACTCATCATCACTGAACCCTAAACAGTTCAACAGAAGTGTGATGTTCAAAAAAATGCAGGATTTAATCAAATTTCTCCTGGGGAAAAACAGCTAGAAAATATTGCACCTATTTTCTCAAGCTCGTTAGGAAAAATATAGACTAGAAAAAAAACCCACAATAAAATCAAGAGACATTTAAGGCTACACTTTATTCTACAAGGTCCTAATATAACAAAGGTATTCCACACCACTTGAATTAATTCCCTTGTTTTTATACAGGAAGATGAAAAAATTAAGTTTGTTGAAACATCTGAGAAAACACCTTTTCTGTAACTGTCTGAGCAACACTAAAGAAACCTACTGCACTTAACCCTGGCTGCCCGCCCAATACCCATCAAGATCTCTTCTCTGTGCCACTTGCTCTCCTGTCTACACTTTCTGTGCCAAAACCCGTTTGCCACAGCTGTTCTCTGCTAAGCCTTCCCTCAGGCGCTTCCAGGCAGCGAGCACACGACAACGATGTTGCTCTGCAGCTTCCCATGGCAGCTCTGCCTTGCTTCCCACCTCTGTCGCCCAATGCCGATTGGGAGGCAGCAGCCTCCAGTCACACTTGCTAGTGAAGACCTCCTTCCCTGCGGCCCGAGAGAAGCTCTGACTTGGGTCCTCTCCAGTCACAGGCTGAGCTGTTCCTCTCCTCTCCCAGGCACAGCTAAATCGGTCACAGAACTGCTGCTGGCAGATGAGTGATGCTTACAAAATCCTAAGTGATTTTCAGATATGAAGAAAGATTTCTTTACGCCTTCAGTTCAGAAGACAGGAAACTATCTGATTTCAGTAAGTAAAAATTTAGGATCCTTCCTCCCTAACCCCAGCTGATTTAAGGATAAGCCGTTGTGGAAGTCAAATGCATGGACGAGGGGAAAGAATGATGATGATAAATGCATGAGACAGGGGTTCAACAGTAGGTAACAAACAAGATCTAATGCAGGACATCTCTGGGCTTGTAAAACCTGAAAAGACACATGGGAGGACAATTATTCTACACATGCACCGTAGTTCTCTCTTCCATTCATCTAGTACCAAGCGCCGTCGAACAGGACAGTACACAGATCAGACCTCTAGCGTGGCAAAGTTTCGGGGTTTGTTTGCTTTAAATATTGCTCCAGAACATTGTCAGTAGGAATCATAGTCTCTGCAGAAGGTATACTACAGCACTGAAGAGATATTATAATGTAAAAACCAGCAGTAAACTATCAACACTTATCCCTTCCTTCCTGCTTTTTCAAGTCCACATTATGCCTAGTTAACATCTGGCACAGCCCAGTTTTTCAGAGGAAGAGCAAATTGAAACAGATCTACTTGGCAACATCATCACTCTTGCCTAGACGATTTAATGTATTTCAACATTCTGATTATTTTTCATCTGCTGTACTTTAAGAAATCCATTAACATTTTTTAAGGCATTGGAAGTATCCATCCAAGAGACTAAGCAAAGTACTGTTCAGTTTCTCACAGAAAAGGTTATCTTCGCATGCTCTGGACAGATCAGTTCCATGTATCACATGGAAGGGAGAACAAACTCACCCACAAAAATACTGTAAGCCTGGCAAAGAATCAACTACTGCAAAAACAAAGCAAAACAAAATAAGTGCCTAATCAAGGAGAACACTACCTGCACTATAAAAACCAGCGTATTCCATCATTTTCTCGTGAAAGTAGTTGCTGTTAAGGGTGGTACAACACTGAAAGAAACCATCCCAGGGAGGTCCTGGAATCAGATGAATGATCGCCCAGTACTATATTCAGATGTCCTCTCGGAGAGGACCACATTACTACCGCAGCTACAGGAATATTTATGGTCAGTATTGACATTGCCAAGAAATGCAGAAGTGTCCTTTGTGAGAGCGTGCCTGAACCTGCAGCACCCGGTGAGGGGTGGCTGGGCCAGGCCAAGGTCATTAATGCACCCTGGCCGTGGTCATGAAGTCTGACGCCACAGTGGCAGGTGAACAGGAATGTTTTTTAATAGAAGGTAAGACAGAAGGCTAAAGATTTCTTATTTTACTGTTAAATAACCCCCAAAAAGTACTAGAAGTTTTGCAGTAAGAGGACATGCCCTTTTAGAAAAGCATACTAAAATAGTATTTTTAAAAAGGTGAAATGTAAGAGTTTTCTTCCTAGAACTGCAGTATAGAGAATGTAAAATTAACACACCCAACAACAGGCAGGAAAATAATCAGTAATATGCAACACATTTTCAGATTCATTGGCACAGCAATGTTCAAGAAACTCACGAAGCTGTCAGAATTTATTACTACTGTTTTAGGCAAAAAAAAAAATCCTTTTGACATCAGTTGTACAAAATTTAATTCCAAAGAGCTTTTAAGCAGTAGCTTGGAAATTGGTAAATGTTTGATTGAAAACAGTGAAGTTTGGAGGTTCCTCCTTCCAAACATAATCATGGTTTAGTGTCATGCAATAGTGAAACATAAAATAAAGACCTCCAAGTAGTTTTAGTAACTACAGGGATACAAGATGAACAAACTATCATAATCCCCCATGCTAATTCAGAAGCAGGAGTATTTTGCTTAAGAAACTGACATTATAAACAACTAATATTTTATCTGATAATTACACGTCTAGTGACACTCAACAGAATGCAGTTATGCTTACTAACACACACTTGCTTGCCAGGGAGTCTCATTATTATAGGAGAGACACTGACAGAAAAAGTGATTATTGATTAGGTGTAAACGTCACCAACAGGGAAAGCTGTGAAGGTTTCCTATGCAAAAAGATCCTTCTTTTTACTAAGGGTGCCAAAGTCACAAATAGAAACCAGAAAAAGCAAAGACAAGGTAATAACAATTAAAATTCAAATATCCATATTAAGGCAGCCAACACCTGATCCCGCCAATTGATTGATTTGCAAACTATTACTCCATTTTACCAAGCACACTATTTTGGGCATTCATACTCGTGAACTGCTAAGTTACCCTTTCCCAGCCCAGCCTGCCTTATTCTAGTGTAGTCCACACTTATGAGATATTAAAACTTTTCATTGAAGAAAAACATTTCCATAAACAAGTCAGTGATGCAAGCTGTCAGCCCCCTGGTACTCCTTTTAAAAAGCTACCAGACTACACGCAATTTCAGAGAATCTTTCTATCTTTACATCAATTAACAGGGACACAGAAAAGTGAAGGCTGAAGAACAACAAGCATTCCAATGAGTGTCACAAGACTTTTGTGACTCTCTTGATATCCAAAATTTGAAATAGAAAATTTGAATATTAATCTCATATACAGACAAACTACCTTTTAGATCTGAAATAATTAAGTAGCAGCAGAAAGAGAAGTTGCCAGAAGTTGAACAACAGCCAAGAGTACAGCGTTAGTGAGAAACCTGGCAGAGTCTCCAGATGGCAGAAAGCACTGCACATCAATATAGCTAACGTGTCATCTCAACTCTTACTTACGCTGGTATCTAATATACAGCACATTTCTATTCAATAGCTATCGTACTTCACAGAAATCATCAGTATCATACCAGAGAGCTCAGTCAAATGTTTAACCTTACCATGCCGTTCCAAAGCAGAAATAAGCCAAAACTCCACTCAACAGCCAAGAAGCTAAGCACGATGGGACTGCACACCCCCCTCCTGGTCACAGAGGAGATTCGTGGAAGCAGATTTGCTGCAGAACACCATGCTAACTGTGAGATATATCAGCTAGCGACGATAACCAACAGCCTGTTACTAAAACTGACTTATGTACCATCTTGCGTATATACATTTGGATGGGATAGGCTGGAAATCTTGTGACTGTAGAACACCGTAGCCCATCCCCTCATGCTCCCTCCGTCATGCTTAGCCAGCGGGAATCACATCTCAAGGGCTAACCACAGGAAATAACCTAGGAGGGGGGAAGGAGGAAGAGAGACAACGCTGGCACTAGGAAAAGATGATTCATCTAACTTGAGAATTCACACTCATTTTGTTTGTAAAGACAAGCAAAAGATAGGAAAACGCTGAGCAGACAGCACCAGCGCTGCACTCAATTACAAAGTCAAATACTCGTTCCAGGAGCTAATAAGGCTGCTGTCCAGTAGGTCACTCATTTAGCCCTCTAGAAGGGGAAGTATGATATTACTTCATACTAGGAAGAACATACGAAGATAAATCTATTAAAAGTTTTCAAGACATATTTGGCCATAGACATTCATGATATTAACCCAACCTTAGGTACTCAGTATCCAAGCATCTCCACAGAAAATGCATACAAACATAATGGTTTCTACCCCTTTTGACTTGTGCTACGGCTAAAATACAGTTTCCGAGATCCTAGGTAAATTCTTCTTTAGCCAATATAACTGTTTGTTTGTAAATTTCCTCATTATTCATATACAATCAACATTATGAGACTTCTATAATTTTAGTGACACTTCTATTGCAACTTTAATCTTTTCAATGTAATAACAGCGACTTCCAATGTTCTCTTTATTAAGTAATATCACACCATCACAGAATTTGACTAACCCGCAAAGGCTTGAAATAGAAAATTCGATTAATATCATATACAGACAAACTAGGCTCTGAAGGCTCCCCTTCTTCAGCTAGTCATATTATTCAAACTTCACACTTCGATTTCAGTAAACATAACACTGTACTTCCATAATTTAGTAAAAGCTATTTCTAAAATAAATTGTTGATGTCAAACAAGCTGATAAGCTGGGGGTGGAGAGACTTAATCTAGAAAACTCAGTCTACCTTGCATACAGATAATGATGTGAATTTACTATGAATGACTCCAAACCCCAATAAAACTATTCCTCTCCCTACACTCCCAAGATCCCAAACCTGATTTGCTGCTTTTCCAGCCGTGAAATCTCTTAGGACCTTTGATACTGTGTCAAAACATCAAAGAAGTTTTCAATAGAAACTGAAAATACTTCTTCCAGTTGAAGCCTTTATCATTATAGATGTTCAATCTAGGGAGAGGAATTATAAAAAGTATATGGAGTAGACATATACTGGACTTGTTCAAAAAGACCAATACTTTCTGGTTTAGCAAGTTCTGAGTTAAGAGTGAGGTTGGGGGTCGGTGGGGAGGCTGCCCCTGTCTCATCCATTTTGAGAGATAACCCCCTCCTCTTCCTCCTGCCCCTGTGATGAGCCTGTAGATAGGTACATGTTATAAAAATTCTTTGGCACAAGGTCTTGTTGGCCAAGTAACTTAGACTTGAGTTTTAGCAGGAGTTAGCAGAGACTAGACGTCTTGGTTCTGTTTTAGGGTAAGTCACCTGTACACAGCTCTGGTTTTCAACATAAGGCAGAATATTAGTAGCTGGAGAAAGTTAAAGGCATTTTTCCTCCCACAGTTCAGAAAAGTGCTGGTCATGCACTGTTAGCATCTGCCGGATCAAATACATAGATTGGGTTTTTTTGTTTTCAGTATGGCCAGACACACACAAAAGCCTCAAAAATAGAGCAGGGAGGAAGGAAATCAGACAGCACTGAACAATACAGAATAGGAAGAAAACCAGTCGTCTTTCTACTTCTAGTTCTTTAAGGACTCAGGTCCTCTGAAAAAAGGTTAAAGCAACACTCCGAGTTTATTTACATAGAACTGATTATTCACCTGCTGCATCTTTTTTTTTCCATTGGGTCCTCAGAGCCAAGATACAACAATTCTACTCTAGCATAGTGATCAGAATAGACTAAAGTCTAAACAGCTACTTCAATTCACAAACCACAAACCCATCAAACCTTGACTGACAAAAAGCTACACTCAGAAGCACAACGATCTTAAATGAAATGAGCTACATCACAAATAAAGGTGCCTGAAACTATCTGGAAAGTTTTTCAGTAGTACATCAGAAAGACAACTTTGAAATAGTACTTTCAAAATAACACAGATATTGTTATTCTGTAATGAGTTTTAAGGGAGCAGCATCTATATTCTGTGCCCTTCCTCCCACGCATTCTTCAACAGCACACTCAATTTTTCGTTTAGCTGAATCAATCTCAAATACATCCTTCAGGAAATGAGCACTTGTTAGGAAATAAGGAGTTTACAGGTTATAGTGCCACAATATGAAAATGTTAGCACACACACAAAAGCTAAGATCTCTACAGGAACTAGGATGCATTCATAAACCAAAATTAAGAAGACTCCAGTCTGTATCCCGTTCTAAGTCAGAATGATCTACAATTGCTTAACTTTTTAACTAGAAGTTAAAACAAGGCTGTACTCAAAGAAGAGGTTTTTCTTCTACTGTGTTGTATTAAACAAGGATAAATGACTGCCTTGGATGTTAATTTGAATGATGCAGACTTAAAACTATTCATTCCATGAAACTTACACATGGGTATATTCACTCCTACCTCAACCACTACAATAAAATACACTGCCTGTCCCCCTTTAAAAAAAAAAAAAAAAAAAAAAAAAAA